>ERZ651768.2701-NODE-2701-length-12146-cov-7.201342_pt1 | contig 12146 bp, 8 predicted proteins | sample MGYA00514754_ERZ651768 | MGnify/ENA metagenome assembly ERZ651768 | reverse complement strand
AGCAACCAATCGATTGCAGGATCTGGCAGAAAGTAAGGCCCGGGGCAAAGGTGTTTCACCGGCAGATATCCAGGACCGTGAATACCTCGCTGCGCCGTCTTGAAAAACCAGGGGAGATTGCCAGTGCGTCCGCTTTTTTGGCATCGGATGCCGCCAGTTATATTAACGGGTATGATTTATCTGTAGATGGCGGACGTTTTGGCGCATAATCCTGCCAGACTTGGATCATTCATGTTTGGAATTTTGAAGAATATTACCATCTGATAAAATTCCACTGAGATAACATCATGAAAATAAAAATTGTATTACTTATCATATTTCTGGTCATCTTCATACAAAAAACGTATAACAAGGATGCTGACGCTGCTCACCAGCAGGCCTTTGTCGCTGATACCCATAATGATGTTTTGATGCGCTCCATGATGGGGCGAAACATTCTGACCGAGCTTCCTGAAAGTCACTCGGATCTGGTCAAATTTAAAAAAGGCGGGGTGGATCTTCAGGTCTTTTCGGTCTGGGTATCGCCTAGTAAAATCGATCCAGAAGAGTATTATAATTATGCCAATGCCATAATTACCCAGCTTGAATATCTCTGTTCCCGCGTCCCGGATCAATGGGCAATTCCCTACAATTACCAGGACATTGTCTATAATGACCAGCATGATATCCTGTCCTGCATGATCGGTGTGGAGGGCGGCCATGTGATTGAAAATGACCTGTCAAAACTGGATGCATTATACGACCGGGGCATGCGCTATCTGAGCCTGACTTGGAATAATTCCACGAACTGGGCCACTTCTGCCAAAGATGAAACGGAGAAAGGGGACAGCCTGATGTTTGCAGGTTTAACAAATTTCGGACAGCAGGTGGTTCGCAGATGTAATGACCTGGGTGTAATGATAGATATTTCCCATGCCGGTGAACAGACCTTCTGGGACGTGTTGGAGATCTCCACAAAACCCATTATTGCTTCACACTCCTCCGTTTATACGCTTTGTCCCCATTTCCGCAATCTGAAAGACGAGCAATTGCTGGCTCTAGAAAAGAATAATGGAGTGGTCTTTGTCAACTTTTACCCCGCGTATATTGATTCAACCTTTTCTGAAAAGGGAAAAAAGATCCGCCAGGATTTTCAGCCGCAACTGGATTCACTGGCCGGTATATTTGAACCTGAAAGTAATGAATTATGGTATGCGGAAAATGCCCTTCTGGAACCGAGTTTGAGCGCTGCTGCTCCGGATCTGGATGATGTGATTGATCATATTGACTATATCGCAGATTTGATCGGTGTAGATCATGTAGGGCTGGGTGCGGACTGGGATGGTGTAGAGGTTCTGCCCGTGGGAATAGAAAACATAGCCAAACTGCCCAGCCTGACAAAAAAACTGATTGAACGAGGCTATTCTCAAAGAGATATCAGGAAAATACTGGGCGGAAATTTTAAACGTGTATTTAAAGATGTGACCCATTATTGAGATTGTTTCATTTCTTGAAAAGACAATTGTAAGCTATTGATGAATTTATCAGATACAAAAAAGGACTATTCATTTAAGTTAGCTGCTTTCAGTGGGGAAGCATTATTCCAGAGTCTGGATAAAGATCTCCAGGATTTTATTCACCAGTTCGGCAGTGCCTGCAAACTCACCTATCAGGAACTGCGGCAGGTGTCAGAAATAGCGATCGATTTAAAAATGTGGGGGGACAATTCCGTGGTCGATCAGTTAAATCGAATAACATCCCGCTATCCTGCAGGAAATGGAAATTCCAAGAAACATATTTTAAAGGAATTGCAGGACTACTGGCATACCTTGAAAACAAAGCCCTCCGATTATAGTTCAAACGCCCCCAAAGTCAAAAGTGTTGTTCGGAAAGTCACGGACAACACAGGTGATCATGAAATATTTGGCCCGTGTCCAGTAGCATCGGAGAAAACGGTCTGCTGTAATCTAATAACGATCGATGCCGTTCAAGGCTGCAGCCTGGGCTGCAGTTACTGTAGTATTCAAACATTTTATACAGATGGCGCAGTTGCTGTGGAATCCAATTTGGAAGAGAAACTGGATCAGATTAAACTTGATCCAAGGAAAAATTATCATATTGGCTCGGGTCAATCATCAGATTCACTGGCCATGGGTAATCGCGGTGGTGTACTAGATGCTCAATTGGGATTTGCCAGGAAAAATCCCAATATCATCCTGGAATTCAAAACCAAATCAAAGGAGATAGATTATTTTCTTACCAGTGAACTTTCGCCCAATATATTTATCTCTTGGTCTTTAAATCCCCAGGTCATTATTGACCATGAGGAACATTTCACTGCTTCTTTGAAGCAACGGATAGGCGCTGCCCGTACCATTGCTGATGCCGGTATTATTGTAGGGTTCCATTTTCATCCCATCGTGCATTACCACGGCTGGGAAAATGATTATCATCAGGTTGCGAAACAGGTTATGGACCGGTTTTCTCCTGATGAAGTGGGTATGATTTCATTGGGTACACTTACATTTATCAAGCCAGCCATTAAGAATCTGCGCAAACTGGGAATACCCAGTAAAGTATTGCAGATGCCCATGTCTGATGCTGCCGGGAAAGTTTCGTACCCTTTTGAAATCAAAAAAAAGATCTTCAATGGTGTCTACAAAGCATTTGCACCATGGCATAATGAGGTATTTTTTTATTTTTGCATGGAGGAACGGGAATTATGGCAGTCGGTCATGGGAACATGCTATTCCTCAAATGAAGCATTTGAGGATGCATTATTTCAAAGTGTTTCCGGGAAGATGAAATAGCCTATTTCATTTTATAGGGGTACCATTATTAATAAGTTCAATACTTTAAAATGACATCAGAATTCAAGTTAGCCCCATCTATATTATCTGCTGATTTTACAGATTTGAAAACAGCATTGAATCAATGCGAAGAAGGGGGTGCTCATTGGGTCCATGTTGATGTAATGGATAACCAATTCGTTCCCAATCTGACCATAGGTCCTCCAGTTGTAAAATCCATTCGACCCAAAACAGAAAAATTCATAGATGTGCATATGATGGTGATTGATCCTGAAAAACTGGTGGAACCTTTTGCTAGAGCGGGGGCCGATAATATTACATTTCACATAGAGGCCACAGATGATCCGGAAGGAATCATTGAACTCATTAAATCCTGCGGGTGCAAGGCAGGCGTTTCCATCAAGCCCAAAACACCTTTACAAGATATTATTCCAATTCTGAATAAGGTAGATGTGATTTTGGTAATGAGTGTAGACCCTGGTTTTGGAGGACAGGGTTTTTTGCCTGGCTCCAGTGAAAGGGTATCAAAGACCAAGAAATTGTTGGTAGATAATTGTCTTAATAGGGTTTTGATTGAGGTGGATGGTGGTGTAAAACTTCATAATGCTAAAGAAGTAATAGAAGCCGGGGCCGATGTACTGGTGGCGGGCTCAGAAGTGTTCAATTCGGATGACCCTGTTCAAACAATTAAAGATTTTTACCAACTTTCTGCCACTAAAGATAATTAAAATACAATATCAGTATTTTTAATTTTTCATAATATACGGATTATTCAGTTTTTCAAATCCCAACGATAATTCAACATTGATGAAATCCTATCATGATATAAAAAACTTTTCTGATTGGTCAAAAACAGAAAAGGATCAGTATTCAATTAAAGTAATCAAGGGTCTAGTCATGGATGCCACTCGAAAGGCCAACAGCGGACATCCTGGCGGCCCCATGTCCTGTGCCGATTTTGCCTATATTCTTTATCATGATTATTTGAACTTCGACCCAAGGAACCATGAATGGTTTAACCGTGACCGTTTTGTGCTTTCCGGCGGGCATATGTCCATGCTACAATATTCTCTTTTACTGCTTATAGGTTGGCTAGGTATGGGTGATATAAAAAGTTTTCGACAGTTGCACAGTCGCACACCCGGCCATCCAGAAGTGGAAATACCAGGTGTAGAATGCACAACAGGTCCTTTGGGGCAGGGGTTTGCCATGGGTGTTGGTATGGCCCACGCCGAAGCATACCTACACAATCTTTTTCGATCCTTGGCTGAAGAAGCAGGACAACTTGTAGATCATTATACTTATGTTCTTGCCAGTGACGGAGATTTACAGGAGCCTGTTACGCTTGGATCTGCATCTTTGGCAGGGCACCTTGGCTTATCCAAGCTTGTCGTTTTTTATGATGCCAATGAAGCACAGATTTCGGGACATACCAATCGCTCAGATTCCACAAATTATGGAATTGTATTTGAGGGGTTTAACTGGCACGTGCAGGAAATCAATGGTCATGATCATGACCAAATTCGTACCGCAATTGAAAAAGCCCAAGGTGATAACAGACCCAGCATTATCATTGGCAATACCATTATGGCTAAGGGAACTGCGACCATGGAAAAAGACCACAATACCCATGGTGCTCCGTTGCCCCAGGAAGAAATAGATGCCAGTAAGGAAAAACTGGGTTTGCCCAGTGAACCATTTTACTGTCCAACGGAAATAATAGATCATTTCAGACAACGATTTTCTATGCTTTCCGAAACTGCAAAAGCATGGGAAACAAAACAGAATATCCTTTCAGAAATTGAAGAAGTTTCATCTTTAATATCTCTATGTATCAACGACGAAATCCCTAATGCTATTTATCCCAGTTTTGTGTCAGGCGAATCACTGGCGACCCGAAAAGCTTTCGGTGCTACCTTGGATCAGTTTTCAAAAACATTGCCCAACCTGATTGGAGGGTCTGCAGACCTTGAACCTTCTAACTACACTGGAAATTTTGCGAAGTCCTACTCAGACTTCACCGCAGATAATCATTCCGGGCGTAATATCCCTTTTGGTGTACGAGAGTTCCCTATGGCAGCAATGATGAATGGTATGGCTCTCCATGGTGGCATTATCCCATTTGGAGGAACATTTTTAGTCTTTGCGGATTATGAACGCCCTGCTCTGCGTTTGGCTGCTATCCAGCATGTGAGAGTGATTCACGAATTCACCCATGATTCCTTTTTTGTGGGAGAGGATGGCCCCACGCATCAGCCTGTAGAACATGCCATGGCGCTCAGGACGATTCCCGATTTTTATGTATTCCGTCCGGGAGATGCTAAAGAAACAACCGTTTGTTTTGAAAAGGCGCTTCAATTGAAAGATGCTCCATCAGCATTGCTTTTAACGCGTCAAGGCGTTCCGGTTTCGGAAAAATCCTGGGATGAAATCAAAGCCGGTGTGGATAAAGGTGGTTATATTTATCAGGATTGTAAAAAACAACCGGAATTGGTATTTATTGCCACCGGTTCTGAACTTTCATTGGCATTGGATACTGCAGAACGAATGAGTGATAAACACATTCGCATTGTAAGTTTGCCATGTTGGGAGTTGTTTATGGAGCAATCATTGGATTACAGAAATGATGTTATCCCACCACGAGGCTGCATGAAAATTTCCATGGAAGCGGGAGTTACTATTGGCTGGGAACGCTTTATTGGACCGGCTGGACTTTCCATAGGATTGGATCATTACGGCGCTTCAGCCCCCAATAGTGATTTGGCTGAAGAATTTGGTTTTACCCCTGAAAAAGTGGAAATGAAAATCAGAGAACATTTAGAAAAATTACTTTAAAAATATGAAAATACACCTGGCAACAGATCACGCTGGCCTTGAACTGAAAAACGCCATTAAGGATTATTTGAAGGGAAAGGGTCACGAGGTCACCGATCATGGTGCCCATGAATATGATGCCCAGGACGATTATCCCGATTTTATTTTTCCCTGCGCCCGGGCAGTGGCGGCGGATCCGGAAAGCCGCGGGATCATTTTAGGCGGATCCGGCCAGGGGGAAGCCATGGCAGCTAATCGCATCAAGGGTGTCCGAGCCGCTGTGTATTATGGTTCAGAACGGGAGATTGCTCGGTTATCCCGGGAGCATAACAATGCCAATGTTCTTTCCCTGGGAGCGCGATTTATTTCAGAGCAGGAAATTTATGATATAATTGAAACTTGGCTGGATGAACCCTTCGAAGGTGGGCGGCACCAGAGACGGATTGACAAATTAGATAGATAAACGAATGATTTGAAAATAAATTTAGTTTATATATTTTGGATTATTGAAATCCCAATTAGAACCTTCTAACAAACCATTCAATGCATTCAGGATGGCTTCCCGGTCTATATCATATTCTTTAATTGCTTCCCCAAAATTGTGGTCGTCTGTAACGGAACATGATGAACAAGCACCAAGATGGAACATGGTTAGTATATTCTTTGCAGCTGGATGTTTTTCCAATACTTCGCCGACACTCATATCAGTTGTGAACCTTTTTTTTTCATCTGAACAGGTCACAGATGTCTTTTTACTTAATTCTTTTATAGAAAGATTCACATGGTTGCGCAGATCTATCATTTCTTTTTGCGCCGTTTTAAGATCTGTGCGCAATTTTTGCAAACTAATATAAGATAAAACAGAAAGGACGATAGCAAATCCAGATATTACTGATAGTAAAATAATACTGATTTCCATAATTAATTCGCTAAAAACTCTTCTAGCTGTTTTTCCAAATGCTCGCTATTCAAGGATTCCCCGCCATTCAATCTATCAACTATATCCTGTAATTGTTTCATGGCACGTTCTTTTTTCAAGGTAAATATAAACCCATCAAAATAATGATCACCTTTCATTGCCCGATCTATCTCCTTATCTCTATTATGATCATCCAGCTCTGAAAAATAGATAACGCGATATTCATTAGAATAGTCATTCGCCTTGTAGATCTCGAACATTATCTTATCTTTGAAGCTATTGATGCCACCTGCCATAAGAATTATCTTAGTCCAAATTAGTTCTCATTGGGTGACAGTGCAGTATTATGGATCATTGAAGCTCCGTTAGATTGAACAGGCATCTTAAAGTCTTCAACCATTACTTTTTTCTCCAGTTCCAAACGATACTCTTTTAATTTCTGTTCAACATCACCTTTTTTCTTGTCATCGTTTAGCATATCCTCACGATATCTAGTTAGAAAATAGTGAATTGTTTCTACCCGGATTTTTATAGAACCGGAAGGCTTATTTTCATCTAAATCCTTGAAGTTGAAATAAGGTGTGCCAGAATTTTCTACAATCTCTTCGATAACCGCATAGATTGGTGCGTCGTGCCCACATTTAAAATTGGATAACTCCAACGCGATAAGGTTAGGGTGTCGAGCTGTGTACTTTGCTCCCCATACCTTTCGGTTTGTATTTTCACTGTACGAGTTTTTCCAAACATCTCTTATATCCATAGCGCTAGAGATAATACCTTGTTCTATTTCATCAGAAAATAATTTTTCAAGTATATCTTCATCGATAGGTAGGCTTTCCTGTGTAAAAACAGGATAACCAAGTTTCTGGAACTCTACCATAATTTCATGGTTAATTCCTGGATCATTATGGTAGTTCCGACCCAATAGAACGATCCCGAAGCGTTTTTCATCTTCGAGCTGATCTATTACTTCTCTCGCACGTCGACGCATAGAGTCATCGTACTTTTTAAGAGCGACATAGCCTGCTTCAACGGCTCGCATATTCTCTTTCCAAGAAAGCCCAAATATGTCTTTAAACTCTTCATACATTTCTTTTGCAAATAGTCCTTTCTCAGCAGTATGCACAAACGTATCTAGGTATTTAATACCCTTGTCTGAGAAAATATCACTTTCCTTTGTGAACGCAGCCTTCACAGCTTCCGGAGTCGTGGTTATGGTAGGACATGCTCGGCAATCTTGTGTCTCAACCAAATCAGTTGGCATATTATCAATCATTGGGAAAAATATAATATCTAGCGGCTTTTTCTCGTGTTTTTCGTATATCAAGTTATGAACATGAGGGATACCTAACTTACTGGGGAAACAAGGGTCTATTGATCCACGTTTTGCACCTTCTTTATAGAGTTTTTCATTAGTGAATTTTGAATAAACAAGGTTTTTAGGAAGAATACCGAGGCTTTCAAAATATCCAGAAAATAATGGAGTTAAGGCATACATATTTAGTACTCGAGGCATACCTATCCTAATTTCAGAACGTGCTGCCATCTTTGAAGCCCGCTGCTTGGCACTGGATGTAAGCATAAGCTTAGGCATGCTGTCAGCAATTAGTTCTGGTTTAAAACTCTTGAAAACATCATTCGCAGATTCTTCAACCAAATTTGGACTGGCTCCCAATTTTGCATCTAGATCTTTTTTGATAACACGCATATCGTTTACATCTTCTACCAAACCTTTTTCACAGGAATTTCCTACTATTAATCTTCTGGCTCCTGCTTCTAATGCGACCTTAGATTTAAATTTTTTGGGCTCAGGAGCTGCTTCGACTACTTCTTTCTCGGGAGTATTGTCTGCCTTTACATCGATAAATGTTCTAAGACACTTGTTCTTACAGAAATAGCAGCGAGTATCCTCATTTGTGGTAGACTTATAGGTGATATCTTTTACTTTATCCAGTCCGATAAACGTAGATTCCCTACCATTATGCCAGAGACGGGCGGCTTCGATTCCGGCCCCAATAGCACCACTCTCGCCACAGTGTTCATGTACGATTACATTAGGTTTCTGATCTTTTCCATGGTATCTAGATTCAATAAAATCGACCTGTGCTTTTACAGCAGCAAGATTATGTTGAGTTCCACCCTGTAATATAAACTTAGTACCTAATTTTGATAGATTCGGAATCTGGGAAACATATAACCAAATATTTTTAGGTAATACATTAGCTAAACCCGCCATAATTTCTTCTTTTTTCCAACCCTGTCTCTGAAAATCAACAATATCTGACTGCATAAAAACAGCACAACCATAACCAAACTCAGGCATAGATTCTGCTCCGAATGCTGTATCAGCATAATCTTCTACCTGTACGCCAAAATCATTCGCAGTGCTTTGAAGAAAGTAACCATTACCAGCAGAGCACTGTGTATTTAGCTTAAAATCTTTTACCTTACCATTATTGAGGATCATGATTTTAATATCTTGCCCGCCAACATCACAGATTACATCTACATTATCGTAGAAATGGAGGGCTGACTCCGTGTGTGCGACAGTTTCAACGATTGCAGCATCTGCTCCCAAAACATCCTTGAGTACGTCTTTTGCATATCCGGTTGTACCAATACCTAGAATCTCTAATTTTGCACCCTGGAGCTCAACCTGCTCCTTAAGTTTTTCCATAATATCTTTTGTGTCTTCTATGGGATTACCCTTGGAGAGCTGATAGGATTTAACAAGGATATTTTTATCCTTATCAAGCAGAACTCCCTTTGTCGATGTGGAGCCTCCATCAAGGCCTACAAATCCTTGGACCAACTGTCCTTCATGGAATGTTGCAGGGATAAATGGTTCTTTTGTATACTTTTTTAAAAATGTATCCAGCTCTTCTTGAGATTCTGTGAGGCCAAACCCTGTACCTTTTTTCTCTTCAAGCCTTCCAAAATTAATATAATGTTCTAGGTCATTGTAACCTGTATAAAAACCTACATCATCATCTTCATCAAGACCATATTCTACAGAACCTAGAGCAGCAAAATACTGAGCATTATCTGGTACTTTAATAAGTGATTTTGGATCTACACCTTCAGGTAGTGGGTACTCCCGCTCTTTCCATACCAATGGAATATTTTCTTCCCATGCTTCACGCATACCACGTACATAACAATTAGGACCACCAAGAAGAAGTACATGCGGCCTTAGGGTGTGCCCCCTGGTTAGTACAGAAAGGTTTTGGCCAATAATCGCTTCAAAAAGACTGGCCATGAGCTCATCATTGGGGATTCCCTGTTTCTGTAAGCTATTAATGTCTGTTTCTGCAAAAACTCCACATTTTCCAGCGACATGATGGAGTTTTATTCCATTATAACCTTGCTCGCAAAGCTCATCAGCAGGAATACGGAGCTTGGCATTAATTTTATCAATAACTGCTCCAGTCCCTCCAGCGCACTTATCATTCATACTTGGGATTTTCTTTTTTCGACCTGTCTCAGGATCTTCTTTAAAGACAATGATCTTGGCATCCTGACCACCTAATTCAATCACTGAGCCTGCTTCAGGATACAGTTTTTCTACGGCAAGACAGACAGCATTCACTTCCTGAACAAATTTGGCACCTATATGTCTACCTATATTTTTACCACCGCTTCCGGTAATAAAAGCCCTGGTATTTTCACTATTTACAGCGGGTAAATCAGCATCAATCCGTTTTAGGAACTCTAGGCATTTCTCAGGTTGTTTTGTTTCATGACGCTGGTAGTCTCGCCAGAGAATCTCATCTGTTTTTGTGTCTACCACCACAAACTTAACGGTAGTAGAACCAACATCCATCCCTAAAAAATATCGTCTTTCGGTAGTATTTGTATCCATTGTAAAACCTTCTTTTTGTTTAAGCGGTTCCGATTTTTCCATCAATAAGGTCTGAAACATGAAGCGCAAAGGTAGCTGCTGTGCCTATAATTCCTTCTACATGAGGGACTTTGTACATTGGCTTCTTCAGTTCGGGATGCTCTGCAACATAGGTTTTTAACTCATCCAGTGATTTTCCTGTTTTTTCTAGTGTCAACTTAAACTCTTCCTTGGCTTTAACGCGGGCACCCCCAAGAGCCATCTGTACTCTACTGTGGGCATTTACTTCACCTTCGCCAGATGTTTCAATTGGCAGAAAGATCATATCTTTATACTGCTCCACAACTGCCGCTTGAGCGCCATCAGATTGAGCACTGGGCATACAGCCAAATGGTTTCAGGCTCAACACCATGTGAGCTAAATTTTTACTAGTGTAGTAAATATTCTTAGCTACTTCCAGGTGCCCTTCCCCGCCACCAGCAGCGGTGTTATAATGAGGATGTCCGAGTCTCTGTAGTTCATATTGATCAACCAATTCGTGAAGAGTGCCTCCAAGTGCATACTGAAAGCGATTGTACTCTCTTGCAAAGAGTTTCTCTGCTATACTCATGGTAGCAACTTTCTTCCAATAGCTTAACTCAATTGCAAGTTTCTTATCGAGCCGCCATGCGGGTACATCAAATTCACCCTCACCAACTGCTTTTCGGTCACGGATAGCGGCCTTGTACTGCCACATGATGTACTGAATCCATGTCCCAACAGGTTCAACTAGAACTTCTGCGTTTTCCCCTTCCAGGAAGCGGAACATATTGAAATTTCCATCACCTTCTGTGAGCTGCGCCCAAAATTCTCCAGTGATTTTCACCACTGGCTTTACACGGAATCTATCCACCTCAATTTCATTAAAATTATCTCGAACAGTACTCAGCCCGTCGGTATAATCTTTCCCAAAAAGCTGATCACAAAACTTCCCAATGTAATTTGCAGTTCCATCCAGTTTTAACATTGAAAGAATACGTTTCGATGTCCCCGTGGTTTCATAGCGACTCTTATCCCGCATCACATCATGCATAGCATCGAGGTTTTTCTGCATTACTTCATCAGTCTTTCCAGGGACAACTTCATAGGGTCGTATTTGATATCCAACTCCATTAAACATGTCTCCCATGTTGAATGCATTAATAATCGCCATTGAAAAGTCCATGTTCATCTCCAGACCAGCTTCCATTTCGGACTGGTTTAATCCTCCTGTCTGTTGGAAGAGAATTACTCTAAAATTATCAAAACCGGAATTACGCAGAGCAAGTCGATATTCTGCTTCGTACATTCCGAAACGACAAGGGCCACATGCTCCTGCTGTAACAAAAACATGCTTATCAATTATTTCTTCACGGCTCATTCCTTTAGCTTCCAGACTTTGGAGATATTGGACTAAGTTTCCAACTGTAAAATAGGTTGGATTACATTGACCATTGTTTCCGTATTCCTTCCCCAATTGAAAAGATTCAACATCCGGGGTAGGGATTGCCGAGGTTTTATAACCGAGGCCTCTGAAGGCACCTTCAATCAGGTGTTCATGTCCCCAGGTTAATCCACCAAATAATAAAGTTGTGTTCCCACGCTGATCTGCAGTAAATAAATTTTCAGTTGGTGCTGAAAAATGCTGGATATTGCTGGAAGTAATCCCAGCTTCTTTTTCAAGGCGGATTCTTTCCTTTTCCATCTGGATCTCAATATACTCATTAATCTCTGGATTAGTGTTTTTTCCATTTTCTGGATTGTT
>ERZ651768.2697-NODE-2697-length-12153-cov-3.624131_pt1 | contig 12153 bp, 14 predicted proteins | sample MGYA00514754_ERZ651768 | MGnify/ENA metagenome assembly ERZ651768 | reverse complement strand
CTTTTTAAAAGTAAATACTATTTATAGTGTTGTTTAATCTTATAAATTAATTCTATGAGCAGTAAAGATTTAAAATGGCACCCTACTAAAGAACAATTAGATGAAATGATCTTACCTGCTTATAATGAGATAACTAAAATGAGTGTTTCATTTATAAATAAATTAGAATGCCCACCTGAATACGTTGCTGATATGTTGAGAGATATCGCAGATGCTTTAACTTCAGTTCATCCGCAATCAGAGGGTGATTGTTCTTGCTGTTAATACAACAACCTATTGTGCTTTATGCAAATTTCCTTACTCAATTATCTTTCTATGAAGTTATAAAAATGAATAGGGTTGAAAGATGTAATTTATTCATCTCAAAATGTTCATAATGAACTTTTTGATATAGTTTTAAGTAAAAAAAGTGATAAATATTTCTCATAAAAGTATTTATATTTAGATTGCTTCTTTTATTTCCTCGCACGTAGTTATAAAAGGAGCATAAAACTTTTTAGTTGAAGATTAACTCACGGGTTTGCAACTAAAACTTTAGTATTGGAACTGTATTTATTTTGTGTTTGATTTGAACAAGGAAGTTAAAGAAAAATTATTTAACGGACTAGCGGATTGGATTATTGATAAAGAACCAAATTATCCCTCATTTGCTGAATGTAAATTATGGATTAGGAAACAAAATTCTCAATATATAATCACTAAAAACGATGAGAAAGAAATTCTAATGTATTTGACCTATCTTCCTATGAGCCAACAAATGAATAATGTTTTATATGCAAAATATCTTGAACAAATCTTAACTAAGTAAAAGAAAACTACATGGATAAATATTCTAAAAAAGGACGGAAGCAAGAATAGCCCTCCTCGCTGGTGGGTTGTAATGGGTATTCCTGACGATAAGTTGCTCTCAACGCTTCAAGATACCAAAATCAAGACAATTAGGAAGAAAAACTTTCCGCTGTTCGGGAAGGTAGTAGATGTAATTTGGAAAGGCTCTGAAGGTGGCACCGGTCTGGTGAACACGTTATCTGTAGACGTACCGATTAAGACACTATCAAAGAGTGTTGGCAACCTCGAAATCAAGAGTCAAACCGATGGGTTTCAAGGGTGGACATTAACTGTGGATAGGCGATTCAATCCAACAAACAAAGATTGGGAAACCGTTGAAAGAATTGCTGATTATATCCTTTCATCTCCCCGTTCTTTATAGAACATTCGAAGCATCATGAAATTCCTATCCTATGGCGACATAATAGGTTGTGCGGTTAGCTCAATGATTTAGAAGGGGTAATCTTTTCGAATACCGCCTTTCAAAAATAATGACCTGCGCTCACCAAATTATTGCCTATGAGGGTATTTCTGGGGCACAATCGTTTCCGTCCAATTACTTAGGAAATTGCTATTTTTCAGATCGGTGTTTAGCATGTAATTGCGATGTGCGAACTAACTTGGAACGACAAGAATATTTGTTGTTGTCCCGTTGTCGAGGGAACGGGGCCTTGACTTGTATGTAAGATCAATCGATGTACAGGCAGACCCCGATAATATCGGGGTTTTTTTATTTAGGGAGATTTTGATGGATTTAAGAATAGGTGATGAAGCGCCAAATTTTACAGCTAACACTACGGAAGGAAGAATTGATTTCCATGAGTGGTTGGGTGACGACTGGGGAGTATTCATGTCTCACCCTGCAGATTTCACGCCAGTATGCACCACCGAAATTGGACGGGTAGCCAACCTAAAGGAAGAGTTTCGTAAAAGAAATGCTAAACCGATCGTCTTGAGTGTGGGAACGAAACCTGGCATGGCACCCATAGACTCGCACAGAGAGTGGATAAAGGATGTTAACGAAACTCAAGGTGCAAACGTAGATTTCCCTCTAGTTGAGGACCCAAATAAAGAAATAGCTGACACCTATGGCATGATACATCCGAACGCAAACGACACATTAACGGTTAGATCTGTGTTTGTCATAGGGCCGGACAAGAATATAAAGCTAATAATATCTTATCCAGCCTCAACTGGAAGAAATTTCGTGGAAATTTTGAGAGTAATTGATTCGCTTCAATTGACCGCTAAATATCAAGTTGCGACTCCGGTTGACTGGCAACATGGGCAAGACTGTATCGTTGTGCCTGCCGTGCCCACAGAAGACATTCCTGACAAATTTCCGAAAGGTCACACGATTATTAAAGAATATCTAAGGACTACACCGCAACCAAACCTTTGAGATGGGACACTGGGACAGTTCTAAAGGCAACTCTGCCGAAGTTCAACTGGATTAGCACAAAAACTGTGCCTAGAGGTCAGCCTGTGGCGGGGCCCTATTTCGGTGGGTGGTTTTATGAAAATTTCATGTTGCCTCGTACCAACGAGGGGCACGTGGAGCTTTTATCCTTGGAATGAGCCTTAACCATATTAGGTGAGTGACTAATCTAATTTGGTAGTATTCCATTATGACGAGAAAAAACTGCAATATATGTAGCTTAGATGCCCGAGAGTCAGAGTTGTCCCATAAACCACACAGGTTTTTCCAATTGATGGATGATGCTTGGTGGTGTCAACGCCATGCTCTACAGCATCTGGATAAGTTAGAAAGTAGATTAATGTATTCTCCAAACCGTGCCACTTCAATTACAGAGCAACTGCTTCTCGACGAGATAAGAGTACTGAAGGTGAAATTGAAATAGGTTCAAGATTAACTGGGGAGTCTTGGTAATCACCGGTGATACCGAGGATACGGATAGGTATTCTTTTTGCAGTAGCTCCATTATTTCTTCTAAGTTGATGTCGCTGACAATTGGAATAATTTTCGCACTTACTGTGACTCCTAAATAGGTGCAAACTGAGCTACTTAATTCCTAACTATCGGTTAGAAATTAAGTTTTGCTCGAACAAAGTAAAACGGATTCTTGGCCGCTTCGATAGTAGCTGAATTAATTGTATAAACTAGAGACGGATTCCTAATCATTTAGTCAACGCTTATACGATCTAGAAGCGTTAGTTGAAGGAGTAACCATGCCGGCATATGTAATTGCTGATGTAGAGGTGACAGATCCCACCAAATTTCAAGAGTACGGTAATCAAGTACCATCCACTGTCGAAAAGTACGGTGGCAAATACCTCGTACGTGGAGGAGATACAGAGAGGGCTGAAGGTAGCTGGGAACCTAAACGTATGGTTGTAATAGGATTTGAGGATATGGAACAGCTGAAAAGGTGGTATCACTCACAGGAATATAGTGGTCCTATGCAATTGCGTCATCAATCGGCGAACTCAAGTGTCTTGTTTGTTGAGGGAGTTTAAAGAGAGAATCACTTCAGAAATCCCAAGATAATCGATTTGTTGCGATTGCAAATATTATTTCGTTGAGCTTTGGGCAACGCTTAAGAAATCGATATTCAGAATAGCTTTGTTGTGATCATGTAGATGGCGATGGCAGCGAGTCCAAATGCGACTCCCATAGCGAATCCTCTCATAGATTACTAGGATACAACAAATGTATCCTTATAATACGGCTTGGAGTGCACACTATATGGCTTTTGTGGCTAGTATATAGAAGGGTACGAGGTTAACTTTATGCCAGTTAGGCGCCAATCACCTTACGTCTGGGTTACATGGATAACCAAAATTCTAGCAGGGGAAGATTCGTGTGAATGGGCCTCATGGTTTAGGGCAAACCATGAAAATAGCAGTTATAAGAGAATACCTCCAGATTTCGATTCGGCGACGTGGCAGATTAAACATACAGAGTTGCTTCGACAAACCCGACGGGAATACGAATCTAAAGGCTATAAGGTTTTTACCCAGAACCAGAATATGATCAGATTGCAAGGTAGAACTTCTATGCTGAGTGGTATCCCGGACCTCGTTGCCGTTGGCGATGAGACAGGCATCGTAATTGATGTAAAAACCGGTCAGCCTCTGACATCTCACGTGATCCAAGTACTCATATATATGTATGCGCTCTCACGTACTAGGGGGAAGCTCAAAGGGCTAAATTTAGAAGGGAGAGTCGTTTACCCTGACCATGAAATAACTGTTCCTTTGGATTCAGTTGGTAAGCAGTTTATTTCCAGCTTAGGAAACCTTATGCTGAGGCTAGCAGATAATAAACCGGCTATCAGAGTTCCAAGTGAACGAGAATGCGGGTTCTGCCATATTACTGCAGAAGATTGCCCAGATCGTGTGGACAGTTCAGAGTCTTCCTCAGATTCTGTCATTACAGAGGACTTTTAAAATTCGCAAACCTTGCTGAATTCACTGCAATGCAAATAGGCTACGATGAGTGGACTTAGAGTTTAGAGTAGTTGTCTCTAGAGAGGCTGCTCGTCGTAAGCTCTTCTGACATCTTCTGGAAGATCGACCAAAGCTCCTTTTCTACTAGCGACAGTTGCTCCAGCCTGACATGCTGCGGCAAGAGCTTGTGCAGGATGAGCGTTGGTCAGAATACCAACTGCCAACACTGCAGTGAAGGCATCCCCAGATCCTGTGGGGTCGACCTCTTCAACCCGTTCCGGCTTGAACTCTATGCCTCCGGCCGCACTATATAAAGTCGCACCTTCACTCCCATTTGTTACCGCTAGAGCACTCAGTCCCTTTTTACTCATGAGAATCTCAGGATCTTGTATTCCGGTTACTTTACTCACCACTGCCCATTCGGATTCGTTCATTTTCACAACGGCGGCGTCGCTAAGACATTTTTCTATGATTTCCGGAGTGTAATTTGGATCCCGGAGATTTATATCTGTTAACACATATTTCGGATTCATATCTAATATTTTTCCAAGAGTGCTTCTGTTGTTTGAAGTCGTCTGAGAGAGAGTGCCGAAGTACAGCATCTGAAAATTTATCTCTGGTATGACTGGTGGGGGAATGTTTTCCCAAGCGGAACCTTTATGGACTGAAAAAGTTCCATCAGATCGCACATCTACTAATCCGGTAGGAGAGCTATTGCGAGTCACGATCGGTTCAATGCCGCTACTGAAAATTTTATTCAGTGCTAGGTCTCCATTGTCATCTCTGCCTACACTGCTGACAAGGGAAACGTTCGCTCCCATTTGACTTGCATACCAGGAGAAGTTCAAAGGAGCCCCGCCAAGGTAATATTTCCCGCAAATACGGTCGAAAAGAATTTCCCCAAATGAAACCAATTTCATATCTTTTAAAGAATATGCACCAATATCTTTAATCATTTACTCACGTTTGCTGACTAAATTTATCAATGATATTAGCATTAGAGCGTCAAACTTGGATAAACTGAGAATTCATCGATGTTAAATACTTAAAAATACGATGGAGACTGGGAATGAATCATAACTTCTCGCCTAACAAGTATTACTTGTCTATAGGATCTCACGAGCCTGTTTTGAAGGTTAGATCGGGTGATACGATCAATACGACTACTGCTGACGCGGGCGGGCGGGACCTTCATGGAGAAGTTGTTTCCCAGAGAGGTAATCCACAGACTGGTCCATTCTATATACATGATACTTATCCCGGGGATGTCTTAGCGGTTACCTTGGATAAAGTGTGGCCGAATCGTGGAGATGGATTCTGTCGACCAGCAATAGCATCTAATGTTCTAGAACCAGGACATGATGCGGGGATCCATAGTAATGAAACTTTTGATTTTGTTCTCGATTTTTCGTCTAAGACAGCGAGAATCAAGAACCCTTCCACTGCTCTCCTAAATCTGATTGTTCCAATCAGGCCGATGATTGGATGTTTTGGAGTTGCACCTGACAGAGGCCAGGCCATATCCACAGCGACATCAGGCCCACATGGTGGCAATATGGATTACCGAGGTTTCAAACCAGGAGTAACGGCGTATTTCCCTGTGTTTGTGGAAGGGGCGCTTTTTCACATTGGAGATGGGCATGCCTGGCAATCTGACGGCGAGATTCTAGGGACCGGCATCGAGATTTCAATGGATGTAACTTTTACTGTTAACGTCATAAAGGGAAAACAGATAGCTTGGCCGAGAGGTCAAGGCGTCGACCACATATTCACCACTGGGAACGTAAGGCCGTTGGATCAGGCTATTCAACATGCTACATCGGAGATGCTTCGATGGCTTACGGACGATTACGATCTTTCGCTTCCAGATGCGAATATTATCCTTGGGACATATGTCGAATACGATGTAGGTAACGTATTTGATCCAGCGTACACGATGATATGCAAGTTGCCTAAATCTGTTCTACCCGAGCCCATTGTCGGAGCTTTGGTTAACGTAGGGGTAAATTCATGAGGCTCGAAGGGAAAACGGCGATAATTACAGGAGCTGCCACTGGTATTCAAGGATCCATCATGGGATTCGGTGGCGCTTCGGCTTGGCAATTTCTAAAAGAGGGAGCTCGAGTTGTCATCACGGATATCAATGTTGAATCAGGAGTAAGAACTGCTACCCAGATGCAAGAGGCAGGATTCGATGCGGCTTTCATGGAGCATGATGTCACGGTGAGTTCTGACTGGGAGAGAATTCTTAATGCGACCTTTGAACTTTTCGGCACCCCGGATATTCTTGTGAACAACGCAGGTAATAGTGCGAGATTTAATGTAGAGGAAACTACTGAGAATATTTGGCAACAGCAGATGGATGTTCACGCTAAGTCAGTTTTTTTAGGATCTAAACAGACAATACCGTTCATGAAAAAATCAGGAGGGGGGTCGATAGTAAATATATCCTCAATATACGGACTCGTCGGTAGCCCAACTGTCACCGCTTATCATGCAGGAAAAGGAGCCTCTAGGGTGCTTACGAAATCTATAGCGGTGCAATATGCGAAAGACAATGTTAGGGTTAATTCTGTTCATCCTGGTTATGCTGTTACGCCTCTAACGAATGATTTTTTTGCGGAACCCGAACAAAGAAACTGGTTGCTTAGTAGGATTCCTATGAATAGGATTGCCTCAGCGTTCGACATAGTTCCCGCTGTAGTTTATCTGGCATCTGATGAATCATCATTTGTTACAGGTTGTGAACTTGTCGTGGATGGGGGAGTCACTACCCAGTAAATTGTAAGATCTCATGTTCCCCTAAACCAGGTGTGAAACCATTGTGTTGCGGATTTATTCCCTGATATCGATACCTGTCCATCTAAAATAGCAGTTTCTAAGTTTGTTCTTGCAGTGATTAGTAACGAGAAAATGCCAGGATCAACAGAAATCACTGCATCCGCATTAGGCTGACCTCCTTCACTTCCGATGATCTCTAAATTGCCTCCCCAGCTGATAATTTTCAATCCTTCAATGGACCCGAAATCAACGTCCAGGGTCACCGGCTCTAAAATCTCCGGGTTGGGAGTGGTGAACCACCTGTTCATTTGTCGACTTGTCCAGACTTCCTTGAGAAGCACAGCGGCTGTTTGGTCGACTTCGTATGAATTATCTAATGCATTTAGAGAATCCCAGCTGTGTATGGATGTCTCGAGAAGCGTCCATGACAGAATTCCACGATTAGAGACTTTGTTGCTTGGGTGATACGCTGGAAGATGCCATTGTTCCTCAGATAAAGATTTCAATGTATGCAATAGTTCGGACTCTAATCCTGAAAGGGCTCCGAGCAGATTCTGACTGTTGTTAAGGTCCGTCTCAGAAATTTGTATGGCTCTTGAAGCGATTCCTTCGGCCATATTTCTCGCGTCGGCAGTGCCGGGGTTGGGAGACCCTTCGGGAGGTAAACCATCACCTACTATTGACCGTGTTATAGAGTTCAGGAAGAACCCAAATGTGGCTACCATATGAGACGCCACATCTTTAACAGCCCACATATGACAGCGACTGGGCGCCTCCCAGTCCTCCTGAGACAAGCTGTTAAATCTTGCAAGCGTATCAGTTGTTATTCTCTGGATGGTGTCTAATATTAGAGAAGTTTTTGCTTCGATCACTCTATTTATCCAAGTTTATATTTTCAAAGCTTTCTAAGAAGAGCTAGCAAGTCATAGTTTTGTATAATCGAGTCCATTCGATCATTCACTACTTTAACCAAATCTTCACCTCTTTGAGTTTCATTCTCAAGATTCGTGCTGGCGATAACGAGGACTTGGAAAGCTGAAAAAAAACCAAGACGGTAATCGTGTTCCAATTCCTGTTTGCTGTAGTTACTGACATTACCGTTGGAAAGTAACCTGAGGTAACTTTCGAGGATTTCGCCCTCCCAGTCACTTTGAGATTCTACGGGAATCCCCCATGCTGTCATGTAAGAAATATCTCTAATTCCCTTGGTGATGGTAGTCAACTGCCAATCGATTGCGATTGTGTGCGAATGATCCGAATCGGTATTTCTGAAGAAAAAATTATCTGGTCTAAAATCCCCGTGGCCTACCGTTATTGGAGGTTGGCTGAAATCTGACATAATCGTTGGGATTTTGGCTGGGTATTCTTCAACTAATAACCTGAAATCACGGCTGATCAGATCGCCGTATATTTCCAAAAAAGAAATCCCACTGCTGACAAAAAGTTTTCTCAGAAAATCGGAATGTGCTCTACGTGGTCTTAACCAATTCAACCCTTTCACATTCCACCAGAGAGCGTGAAATGCCGCAATCGATTCTGTGGCTGTAATGGCGTCTGCTAGGCTTAATCCTTCAATGTTGTTGGCCGGATATTCGCAGCTCAAATCTTCCATTAGGATACATATGTCACCATAATCATAATCAGAATCAGCGAAATAAAATTCTGGGAATATTCTTCCTGATGTCGTTGCAATATTTCGGTAGACTTCTACTTCGTTGAGGGCATAGCTTTTTACTAATTTTCTTGTCGCTGGGACTCTAGATGCAAATTTCGCCACTATATTCTTAGGTGAATTTTGGTTGTCTTTATCGGCGTAACTAAGTGATAGGCGCCAAACCTCGCCAGAGAATCCTTTCCCTTGGCTGATCATTTCGTAAGAAATGTCTTCTATATGGAATTTCTCGAACTTGTCAAACCTTGAAAGCGCGTCATTCAGCCACCCTGCAGTAACTGCTTCTACAGACCATGGAGTGGGAAGGATGTTCATTTTGGAAGGCCTTTCATTCTGGGCGAATCCGTTTTGCGAGTCCATGTGGAACTGCCTTCTCCATATATTCAAACATCTCCTCTGTGAAGAAAGGAAGCCCAGTTGATGAGTTTACTCCACCGTCTACAGAAATAATCTCTCCGTTAATGAAACTTGATGCACCTGACGCCAAGAGTAAAAGTGTTCCTGTTAATTCTTCAGGCTTACCAATTCTGCCCATAGGAGAGTTAGCACTTATATGTTTTCGGAATGAAGAATTTCTGACCCAGGCCCCAGTCATTTCGCTTGGAAACCATCCTGGAGCAATGGCGTTAACTCTTACCCCACGGTCTGCCCAACTTGCTGCCAGGCTTTTAGTGAGAGTTGAGACTGCTCCTTTCGTGGCTTGATAAGCAGCAGGCATTCCACGCATTCCATTCAATCCTGCGACTGACGATAGGTTTATGATTGAGCCCCCTTTCCCATCCGCGAGCATTCTCTGACCAGCTTCCCGACAGCAAAACCAGAGACCAAGAAGATTGACTCTTACTGTTTGCTCAAACATTTCGTCCGTAATCTTTTCCGGTACAGTACCTGCCTCTGCAATTTGTCCCGCGTTGTTTACGACAATGTCCACCCGATCGAAACTGTCTTCTGCTGCGTCAAACATGTCAGTTACCTGACTTGATTCAGTCACATCGCAGGGAACAGCTATAGTTGAAAAACCCTGTTGGTTCAGCTGGCTGCTCAGTTCCTCGAGTTTTTCAACTCTTCGGGCAGATATAACTACGTTTGAGCCTCTTTGAGCTAGGGATTTTGCAAAAGTCATTCCTAATCCTGATGAAGCACCTGTGACTATCGCAGTCTTTCCGGAAATGTCGAACAGAGGGTCAAATTTTGTCATGAAGAGATCCTTTAGTTGTTGTCGTGTTTGGATGAGGGAGTACGGACAGAATCAACAGTTCTGGAAGCATACTAATGTCGTTATAGATAACGGTCAATGGATGTCAAAATATGACTGGTCAGAGATCTGGGGAATGGTTTCTGTAACGATGTGAATTTCTGAAGAGGTGATTATAGCCATGTGTTAACCTAGCGAGAATCCTATTGGTTGTGCCTGAATTTAATTGAGGAAAGATAGTGTCGCTTACCGAGGTTAGTATTTGGATAGCGGTAGGTTTTGTCAGTGGCTCTGTGCCATGGTCATTGATTTTGACCAGCATTCTTTCAGGTAAAGACGCTCGAGCGACTGGTGACGGTAACCCTGGAGCGACAAACGCGTGGATCATGGCTGGATGGCGTGTTGGAATGGCATCTATGGCCTTTGATGTCGGTAAATCTGCTATTCCTGTCTGGCTAGCTTTGGAATCTCTTGAATATTCTAACAGGGTAGGAGACCATGTCCTCATTGCCGCAATAGCCATTTCTCCAATTATTGGTCACGCCTGGTCCCCATTACTGAGGCTGAAGGGAGGCAAGGCCTTGGCTTCGAGTTGGGGTTCTTGGATTGCTATTACGTCGGGGTTCGCGTTTCCGGTTGCGCTTGTAATTTTAGGGCTGATGCACCTGATCCAGAAAAATCACGCATTAACTGTAACCGTCTGTCTGGCTGGATTTATCGTGGTTTTTATACCGATTATTGGGGAAAACTATATTTTCTTGTTTGGAACTGTAAACCTTGCCCTTGTGGCTCTCAAACATAGGGGAGAGTACTCAAAAGGTATCGTTATGAGGAATTGGGTTCGAAAACTCTCCGGAGATTCAGCTTGATAGAGTTACATGAAATTCATCACTACGTAGTTGTTGTGATGGCGGCGATGTCAGTCATGATTGCCTTATCTAACAAGAGATTTCTGGACAGGCTTAAACTCACGAACGATTTGGAGCGTAATGAAAAGGAAATTCTGGAAGGCTTTGTTTCAATACTGGTACCTGCTAGAGATGAGGAAGACCGAATAGGTCAATGTCTTGAGTCTCTGATGTCTGACCCTTACCAAAATTTAGAAGTGGTGGTTTTGGACGATAATTCTACGGATAGAACTGCTGAAATTGTTCACAGATGTGCGTCAATAGATAATCGAATCCGCCTCATAAAGGGTGATGAACTACCCCCTGGTTGGATAGGGAAACATTGGGCCTCTCACCAGTTATCGGAAGCCGCTGTAGGGGAGTATCTGTTGTTCATTGACGCAGACACTATTTTGGCCCAGGGTACAGTTAAATCATCCCTTTATGAAGTCCAAGTAAGAAATGCAGATCTTCTAACAGCGATTCCGAAAAGGTCCGCGGAATGCACAGCTGAGCGTCTCATGTTCCCTTTTATCGATTGGGCTGTATATTGCTGGCTTCCGATTAGGGCGGCTCATAGGGTGAAGAATGCATATCTCTCTGCCACATTCGGACAATTTATGTTTTTCAACAGACGGTCTTATAGAGCCATTGGCGGTCACGAAGCGGTGAGAGATAACATAATCGACGATTTTGAGCTGGGAAGAATGACCAAAAGGTCCGGTCTAAGATGGGTGCTTATGGACGGAAGCGAGGTGGTGGAGTCACTGCCTTATGGTGGAGATCTCGATGCATTGCGAGGGGTATCTCGAAGCGTATTTCCTGCACTTAACTATCACCTCAGTATTCTAGCGGTGTTCTCAGTGGTGATTTTGGCCTTAGGGTTCCTGCCCCTGTTAACTTTAGCAGAGGCTGCTGTCTCTGATCAGATCGAACGCGTATTCATGTTTACATCATTGGCATCAATATTGTTAATGGGGTTTTCGTGGTTTTTGGTCTGCCGTAGGTTTAACCACAACATTCTGATGGTACCTTTGTTTCCTATTTCAATCGTTGTGATGGTGGTTGTGGCATACTACTCGATGTTTGCAAATGCCTTTAAATTTGCTTCATGGAAAAACAGAAAAACGGTCGGTAGAAGGTTCAGACTTTAGTGCACTAACATAATTTCTGTTTCCCTAAACTAACCATTGCAAATTTGGATAATTCTATTTAGACAATGAGACGTGAGGATGAGAATTTATCTGTGATGAATTCTGTTTTAACCCCACTAATAAATATTGTAGCCCTATGCATATTATGAGCAATAGGGGAATAGATACACCCCGGTTAAAAGGGCTCGAAATGTACTTCGCATGCCGATTTGTAGCTAGCAAGCC
>ERZ651768.2696-NODE-2696-length-12155-cov-5.503477_pt1 | contig 12155 bp, 5 predicted proteins | sample MGYA00514754_ERZ651768 | MGnify/ENA metagenome assembly ERZ651768 | reverse complement strand
CTTGGTATCCTTGGGCCCAGTGTACGGATAGCTTAGGTGTAGAGTATACATGTGGTGATACGATCAGCTATTCTGATGATAGCTCTAACTTCTTTTATACGCCAGCACAATTCTTACACTATAACTATGACATGATAACAGACCAGGATGGTGGACTTCACTTTGTTGTTGTTAATTATCCTTGGATATGTAAGGATGTTAACGGAGGATGCGAGGATAATGATGGTGACGGTATTGCTGATTCGGTATACTGGGAAAATCGTTTCGGAGGTGCCGGGATGGTTCATTTTTATAACTCAAACCCCATCGAAAATCCAGATAATTGGACCGCATCTTTCATACAGGACTTTTCTAATGCATACTGGGCTGACTGGCCAACAGTAGGCAACATGCTTTTGTATACCGATCCAATTTATTTTTTCTATCCTAATATTAGACCTAGCTATGAGCTAGGCAGTCAGGTTTTATGGTACGGCGCTTCTAATATGTCTTCTGGATCATACAATGTTGACAGTACTCTTTGGGAACCGAGGGATATCGATATGTATATGGCTAAGTCTGTTGATAATGGCAGAACTTGGACCGAGCCAGAGAATATTACACAAACAATCGGCAATGCTGATGCTCCAGTGGTAGAGTATGGTATGCACCTGGCGAATATTGGGACTGACTATGATATCGGAGTTTTTTGCCAGATCCCTAATTTTGATGTTGTGACCTATCCACCAGCAGTTGGTTATTATGACTATATGAACTATGTATATATAGGAAGATATGAGAACGATCTTGAGTCACTTGGCACTGGTAATAGTGATGAGAAAGATATTATCCCAGCACAGTTTGTGCTTAAGCAGAATTACCCTAATCCATTTAATCCTGTAACCAAAATTAGTTACAGCATAGACAGGGCTTCTAATGTGAGTCTAAAGCTGTATGATGTTAGAGGAGGTTTGGTAGAAACACTTTTAAATAAGAGAATCCATTCTGGTAGTCATGAATATATTCTAGATGCCTCTCACTTATCAAGTGGTGTCTATTTCTATACCATGATCGTGAATGATGATTCGGAGACAAGAAAACTTATTCTAATGAAATAGTTTAGAGTGAAAAGCGTTAGTGGTATAATAGGGTTTGATTAAAGTATGAGTATTGAATATTTATACTACGTTTAATAGTCATAGGAACTATTAAATAAAAAGTAGTAATTGGTGGGGTGGTTTTCATATTACCCCACCTTTAATTTTAACTATATGGGAATATCAGAATGAAAAAACATATCTATATACTAGCAATATTTACAGGTCTATTGATCGCAAGAGAAAATAATATTATTGAGCAAAGATCAATTATTGATGACCAAACTATGTTTCGTACGGGGGACTATGGTCTAGCCTGTCAAAATGATAATGGTACCTACAACCCTGATATGGAGGATTATTTATATTCGCCAACGATTGATATTCCAGCAGGTACTGAGGTTAGTGTTGATTTTCTTGTAAAAGGATCCTTGTTAGATTCAGATGAGTTTCCTAATGTGGACTACTGGGGTATGCAGATAAGTCCTGATGGTGGAGATTCTTGGTACTATGTTTCCAATCCCTATGGAGATACTACGGGGACGTTTCCAAACTATGTATACACAGATGCTCCAGAGATCTGGGCCTTATTTTCTACCGTTTACAGTACACCAATTGATATTGATAATTATGCGGAGTCTGCTGTTCAGTTACGGTATTGGTTTCATTCTGACAGTGACACCCCCCAGGGTGAGGGATTATTTTTGGATGATATTACGGTCAACGTAGATGGGGAGAATATTTATTTTGAAAGTTTTGAAGACAGTACCATGGCTGGTTGGGTTTCTGTTGACCAGACCAGTACTGAGCCAGCTTGGCACCAGGATACCTATGGTGCCTATGGTAACTCAGGCCAGTCCTGGTGGATGGGTGACCCTTCAATAGGCACGAACGGAGGATATCTGGACCATTGGTATCAGGTTCTTGACACACCGCCAATCCAGATTCCTGCTGGAACAAGTACCTACACGGTTTTATTTGACCAAAAAAGAGCAATTGAGAATCTATGCTCAGGCGCCTCTTGTCCAGAGTGTGCCGCTAATACACCGTATGATGGGTGGGACGCGTTTAACGTACGTATCTCAGCAGATGGTGGTTCAACCTGGGAAATTTTAGAGGATGCGTTTCCAGTATATAATACGAGTGATACTTATAGTTTTGGCTATGAGTTTAATGAGGGCTGTGGTGTCCCTGGATGGGGCGGTCCTGAAACGGCAAGCCCAACATGGGATCCTACGGAGGTAGATATTCCGCAGTCCTATAACGGTCAGGAAGTTATTGTACGTTTTGCCTTTTCTGCTGACCCTGGTTATTGTACAACAGACAATAACGATCTTACTGGCGTGTGGGTTGATAATATAGATGTGGCCGGTGTTTTTACCAATGATGGTGAAGATGGCACTGGTTTTGAGTCCAAATCGCTTGTAGCACTTGGAGGAGATCTGTGGCATGTTGCTCACGTTGGTATACCGCCTGTTATTCCGATGCCTGAAAATGTAGTCGTAGCCGCAGAGGATGGTTCCGTAGAAGTTACCTGGGACTCCCCACCTGGTGGAGTAGCCTACTCGAATGAGTGGGTAGATTTTGATGATGGTACCTTTGAAAATGCGATATCACTTACTGATGGTCAGGGATATTTAGGAACTTTCTTTGGTATGCCATATGGTGTCCAATCTGTGACGGTTCACGCTGCCAGGGTATGGGCAAGTAACGCGGGAACCACTACACTTGCGGGGTTCGCTGTAATAGGTGGTCAACCTTCGCCAACACCTTTATATCAAATAAGTATTAACACTGCAGCTGAAAACTTTACAAGTGAGATAGCCTTAGACTGGGATTTTCAGGGTTCGTATATAATTGCACTAATGGTAAATACGGAAATAGGTCTTGGTATTGATGAGTCCAGTACACCGAGTTCTAACTCTTGGTCAAATCTTTCAGGCTGGAGTCCATGGTCTGAGGTAGCCGCAAGTAATGCCTACGTGAGTGATGGTGAGTTTGGGATACAGGCAAGAGTCACCTCGGTTGGTGGATCAACCCCTGTTTTCAATGTATACAGAGACCCTGGTCTTGATGGCAGTAGCTACCAGCTAATGTTCAATGGAAGCGAAATTAGTGCAGCCAGTTATGTTGACAATATTGTAACCAATGGCACTGAATATTGCTACCGTATTGCTTCTGTATATGACGATGCACTTAGTGATCAGACGAATCCAGAATGTGGAACCCCAATATCAAACACTGTCTATGAAATAGTATATGATGACGGGACAAATGAAGATATTATGCCGGTTGGAAACGGTAATTACTTAGCCTCTAAGTTTACACCAAATGGATATCCGTCCGACCTCTATTCAGCTAGTTTTTATCTACCTGCTTCGCAAACGGGTACTGTTTTGGTATACGTGTGGGACGATGATGGAGCGGATGGGAAACCTGGTACTCCTATTTTGCAAGGCTTTCCTCTGAATATGATCCAAGGCTGGAATGAGATCAATTTCGTTAACGAAGGCTTTTCAATTCCAATCGCTGATGGTGGTGTATATGTTGGCTACCAACAGCTGGCTGTTAATTTTAATATGGGCGTGGACTGGAATAATTCATCCTGGGCAGTAAACAGTATGCTGGACTTTGGTATTGGCCTTGGGTGGGAGCCGCTAAGTAATTATTCCCCCGGTGGTGTCTGGATGATACGTGCACAGATGGATAGTGAGAATGCATTAGAGACTGTTGATGGTTTTAATAACCAGGTTCCGGATAAGTTTTCACTTTCCCAAAATTATCCTAACCCCTTTAACCCGTCAACCAGGATACAGTTTGGGCTGTCCGAGCAAGCGAATACAAAGCTCGAGATATACAATATATTAGGTGAGAGTGTTCAAATAATTATTGATGATGGTATGGATGCTGGCTTCTATGATTTTAATATTTCCATGAATGGCTTGGCCTCTGGAATGTATTTCTATCGGCTTACTGCAATAGGAAATAATGGAAAACAATTGTATAGCGAAATGAGAAAAATGATTCTAATGCGATAAGCATTGTGAACAGAATATCCATATTATTTCTTTTTACGTTTTTTGGTTTCCAGGAATATATTAGTGCGCAGGAGGCGCTCAGATGCGGGACGCCTGACATGGATATCGAAAGTTTAGTCCATTCGATTGATGATATGGAGCGGTGGAGGGCTACTAGAGCTAGGGATGTCTATCCTGTGATGATATATGTAGCCTGGCACTGTGTTTATTCATCATCAAATCAAGGATATTTGAGTCAGGCTCATATTGAGGGTTCTATTGAGGCCATGAACTATGAGTACAATCAGCATGAGATTTATTTCATTCTTGATACAATAACCTATCACCAGAATGATGACTGGTTCTATAATATAGATGAATCATCTGGCAATGATCAGACAGAACAGGAAATGAGATCTGCCACATATATTGACCCTTACCACTATTATAATATATGGACAGTAGATCTTACTGGCACTGGCGCTGGAGGCTGGAATCAGTTTGGAAGTTGGAACGCTGAGGGCAGCTACTGGCAAGGAGCAACTGTCGACTATTGGATGTCAGGAGGTGGGATGATGAATCATACAATTATTCATGAAGCCGGACACCATTTAGAGTTGTCCCACACATTCCAATATGGTTGCAATGCCCCAGGTGATGTTGTTGATGACACTCCTTATCAGGATGATAATGATAATTATCCTTGCACTCCTAGTACGGACTCATGTCCCAATGATGCGGGTACAGATCCTGTTCGCAATCACATGAACTATTCAAACTGTAGAGACGAGTTTACTCCAGGACAGGTTGAAAGAATATTTTGGTCTATCGAAACTTATCATCCTGGTTATCTTGAAAATAATTTTAACTATCCTACGTTAAATATTAGTGGACTCACCTTTCTACAGGACACAGATGGTGATAACCAGTTTAATCCTGGTGATACAACCAGGGTAAAGATTGTGCTTGCAAATGAGTGGGGCGGAGACGCCACCAACATAGAGCTTACGCTTGCCTCTCAAGATGAGCGGATAACTATACTCGATAATTATATTGAGTTTAATAACTCTCCGTTAGGAGATATTATAATACCGCCGGGAGAGATATCGTCAACTATTTTTGATTGGTTTTTGGTAACAGCAGATGCCGATGCGGTTACAGGAGATGTTCCATGTACTATTACTATCAATGCAGGATCAGAAGAGTATCCCTATCAGAGTGTTGAGGAGATTACTCTTGATCTTACCCTTTCCCAGTCTGGATTTCCATTAGCGGGTATGGTGGTTAAATCATCGCCTATTGTTGCGGACCTAGATCTTGATGGCTATAAAGAGATTTATTTCGGCTCGGATAACAATATGCTGCACGGCTATGATTTTTATGGCGGAGAGCTAACCGGGTTTCCTTTTTCATCCACTGACCGTGTTCGTTCCAGTCCTGCGATCGGTGATGTTGACAATGATGGTCAGATGGAAATTGTTTTTGGGAATAGTTCGGGTAAACTGTATATCATCAACCAGGATGGTTCACAGCAGTTAGCCTACACACAATTGGGATTTATTGAGGGTGCTCCTGCGCTTGTTGATATCGATGGTGATCAGGATCTTGAGATTATTTTTACAACGACCACTGGTTCTGGTGGACAGGTCTATGTTATCCATCATAATGGTGCAACTGAATCAGGTTTTCCAAAAGAGATTGGCTCTATGTTTGCTGGTGCTGCGGTTCATGATCTTGAGAATGATGGCGTGGTTGATGTTGTCTGTGTGACCTATGATAAAGAGATCTGGGCTATTGAAGCTGTAGGTGGCGCTACGAAAGCAGGATTTCCATTTACTGCAGCAAGTAGGTTTAGCATGCCTGCAACGATTGTTGATGTTGATAATGATGGTGACTATGAGATCGCGGCAGGATGCAATAGTGGGGACCTTTATGTTTTGCATCATGATGCTACCATATATGCTCAGTATAATACTGGAGATGATATTCGGGGCGGTATCTCTGTCTGTGATCTTAACAATGATGGCCAGTTAGACCTGTTATTTGGTGGCTATGATGATCAGATTCATGTTTGGGATCCGGTAGCAAATGAGCTCTTGCCTGGTTGGCCTGTTGATCTTGGATACAACTCTTTATCAGAGCCAGTGATAGCTGATTTAGATGGAGATGGTCAGGTTGAGGTATTGGCTGCTAGGAAAACCGGTAAAATTTTTGCTTATGAGAGTGATGGTTCCTTGATGGCTAATTTTCCAATTTCTATAGATGGAAGTATTGAATCAACTCCTGCGATTGAGGATATAGATAATGATGGTGACCTTGAGCTGGTTGTTGGTACGACTGCAGGTCTTGAGGTTATTGATATCAAGCTGGATGCACAGCTCATGGACAGCTGGTCGTTGTATCGTGCGACGATGCATCGTTCTGGTGTTTATGATGAAAGTGTAATGGCTGTTGGTGATATAGAGAACATTATTCCAGAAGAATTTTATGTTAGTAATAACTATCCAAACCCATTTAATCCGGTCACCAGCTTTTATATTGATGTCCCAGATGCAGGGCACCTTTTCGTCGCTGTATATGATGTTAATGGTAGGCTGGTCAATGAACTAATTAACACGCAGGTAGTTGCAGGTAGGATACACGGCAGATGGTCAGGGAAAAATGGATCTGGAGTTATGTCTCCTACTGGGATTTATTTTTTAAAGGTTGAGACAGGAATAAATTATCACGTTCAAAAGCTGGCTCTGGTAAAATAGGCTATAGCAGAGATATGAATAAATCACTAATTATTTATTTATTATTCATTTGGCTTTTTCTAGGTTATTTAAATGCCCAGAGTGAGTTATATGTACCAAATAATAGTTCAGACTCAGATAGAATGATAAGAGTATGCGGAACCGCACCACCAACTATTGATGAGATCTTATTCTCAAGGTTAGAAACAGATCAGTGGTTGCAGGAGAATGACAGTCGTGATGACTCTTTGCTTTTTGTTTATGTCGCTTGGCACGTTATCCATGCCAGTAACAATGCTGGGAATCTTACCGATGCCCAGATTGCGTACCAGATACAGGTAATGAACTATGATTTTCAGATTCATAATATCACATTTATTCTTGACACTATTGATAGGACAGTGAATGATACTTGGTTTGAAGGCTGGGATCCTGAAAATGGTGGCATGGATGCTCAGGGAATGCAGGCCTTGAACTTTGATCCTTATCATTATCTTAATATATACAGCGCAGAATTAGCCGGGGGAGCAGGATTTGTTACCTGCGGCTATACCTGGTGGCCTACAAATTATGGCGAGGGTCATTACAGGCAGGGGATAACAATAGATTACAGGTGTATCGCTGGTGGTTCTTATGGTGATGACACTGCCACTCATGAGATCGGTCACTATTTTGGTTTATACCATACCTTTCAGACCAATTGTAGTGCTCCGGATGATGCTGTAGCGGATACGCCAAGAAACCATTCAGACTATCTCCATGGGTGTAACTCCAATCAAGATAGTTGTCCGGATGATCCAGGAAATGATCCGGTATCTAACTACATGAATTATTCATCTGTAGGCTGCACAAATAATTTTACTTTAGGACAAAAAGAACGAATGGATGCAATCACTGCATCTTACCATCCAAGCTTACTTGATAATCAGGCATTCTACCCGCTACTAACTGTTAACGGCCTCAGTTATTTACAGGACACAGATGGTGATAACCAGTTTAATCCTGGTGATACAACCAGGGTAAAGATTGTGCTTGCAAATGAGTGGGGCGGAGACGCCACCAACATAGAGCTTACGCTTGCCTCTCAAGATGAGCGGATAACTATACTCGATAATTATATTGAGTTTAATAACTCTCCGTTAGGAGATATTATAATACCGCCGGGAGAGATATCGTCAACTATTTTTGATTGGTTTTTGGTAACAGCAGATGCCGATGCGGTTACAGGAGATGTTCCATGTACTATTACTATCAATGCAGGATCAGAAGAGTATCCCTATCAGAGTGTTGAGGAGATTACTCTTGATCTTACCCTTTCCCAGTCTGGATTTCCATTAGCGGGTATGGTGGTTAAATCATCGCCTATTGTTGCGGACCTAGATCTTGATGGCTATAAAGAGATTTATTTCGGCTCGGATAACAATATGCTGCACGGCTATGATTTTTATGGCGGAGAGCTAACCGGGTTTCCTTTTTCATCCACTGACCGTGTTCGTTCCAGTCCTGCGATCGGTGATGTTGACAATGATGGTCAGATGGAAATTGTTTTTGGGAATAGTTCGGGTAAACTGTATATCATCAACCAGGATGGTTCACAGCAGTTAGCCTACACACAATTGGGATTTATTGAGGGTGCTCCTGCGCTTGTTGATATCGATGGTGATCAGGATCTTGAGATTATTTTTACAACGACCACTGGTTCTGGTGGACAGGTCTATGTTATCCATCATAATGGTGCAACTGAATCAGGTTTTCCAAAAGAGATTGGCTCTATGTTTGCTGGTGCTGCGGTTCATGATCTTGAGAATGATGGCGTGGTTGATGTTGTCTGTGTGACCTATGATAAAGAGATCTGGGCTATTGAAGCTGTAGGTGGCGCTACGAAAGCAGGATTTCCATTTACTGCAGCAAGTAGGTTTAGCATGCCTGCAACGATTGTTGATGTTGATAATGATGGTGACTATGAGATCGCGGCAGGATGCAATAGTGGGGACCTTTATGTTTTGCATCATGATGCTACCATATATGCTCAGTATAATACTGGAGATGATATTCGGGGCGGTATCTCTGTCTGTGATCTTAACAATGATGGCCAGTTAGACCTGTTATTTGGTGGCTATGATGATCAGATTCATGTTTGGGATCCGGTAGCAAATGAGCTCTTGCCTGGTTGGCCTGTTGATCTTGGATACAACTCTTTATCAGAGCCAGTGATAGCTGATTTAGATGGAGATGGTCAGGTTGAGGTATTGGCTGCTAGGAAAACCGGTAAAATTTTTGCTTATGAGAGTGATGGTTCCTTGATGGCTAATTTTCCAATTTCTATAGATGGAAGTATTGAATCAACTCCTGCGATTGAGGATATAGATAATGATGGTGACCTTGAGCTGGTTGTTGGTACGACTGCAGGTCTTGAGGTTATTGATATCAAGCTGGATGCACAGCTCATGGACAGCTGGTCGTTGTATCGTGCGACGATGCATCGTTCTGGTGTTTATGATGAAAGTGTAATGGCTGTTGGTGATATAGAGAACATTATTCCAGAAGAATTTTATGTTAGTAATAACTATCCAAACCCATTTAATCCGGTCACCAGCTTTTATATTGATGTCCCAGATGCAGGGCACCTTTTCGTCGCTGTATATGATGTTAATGGTAGGCTGGTCAATGAACTAATTAACACGCAGGTAGTTGCAGGTAGGATACACGGCAGATGGTCAGGGAAAAATGGATCTGGAGTTATGTCTCCTACTGGGATTTATTTTTTAAAGGTTGAGACAGGAATAAATTATCACGTTCAAAAGCTGGCTCTGGTAAAATAAATGACTTTAAAAGTTCATATTTATTGAGAAAGTCGAATTAATATTCAAAATAGGCGTAATATTACTTCGCAAATAAATCATATTTAGACGGATGTTTGCTATTTTAAACAATTTGCACTTAACTTTAAACGATAGTATCTGCCTAATAATAAGATACAAAAAAGATTTTTAGGAGTATAAAATGAAAAAAGTAAGTTTAATTTTAATAACGCTAATTTTTATGGTCTCATCATCCTGGGCAGATATAACCTGTCCTGCAGACTCTTCTTACCATATAGATATGCGTACGATGCTTCCTGATGGTAGTCCAAACCCAACTTATGGGCTTGAGATTTCTACTGGGCTTTGCGCTTGTGTGAACTTTATTAATGGAGTTGACATTACAGGTAGTGAGGTTACTTTTACTATTAATATTGTTGATAATGAGCCTATTAGAGGTATTGAGCTTGACATATTCCATGATTTTGCTGACCTAACTTATTCTGGTGTTTCCAGAGGTGAAAAACTTCAGGAACTAGTTAATGATGAGGGTAATCCAACCTCAGACATGACAATCCTGGGAAACTGGGTTGAAGACCATGTTAAGGTTCTTGCTTATAGTGTTAATCGTGCTAGAACTGAGGGTAATGGTATGGAGGGAAACCTGTTGCATTTGGCGTATACACTAGCCGATGGTGCCTCTCTTCCTGAGAATATCTCTTTTTATTTTACGGTTGTAAATATTCCTGGAACCAGCCTGAATCCTGAACTTTTAAATGTTGTTTGTAGCTATCCAAGTCAAGATAGTCCTGCAGTTGTAAATACTACGGTTGCATCAGCAGATCAGAGATCGATACTTCCTAGCGAGTATGCTCTATTTCAAAACTATCCAAATCCGTTTAACCCAAACACACAGATAACCTTTGATGTGCCAGCTTCAGAATTTGTTATGCTTCGCGTGTTTAATCTTTTAGGTCAGGATGTCCATACTCTTATCAATAAATCTATGACACCTGGTAGATATACGGTAGAGTGGAATGGAAATGATATGTTAAATAATGAGGTTGCATCTGGAGTATATTTTTATGAACTAAGAGGAAAATCTTTTATCTCCAGAAAGAAAATGCTCTTAATCCGTTAACCCTCTTTCTTTTTTTTAAAATTGATGTAAATTCCCCCATCAGAGGTTGGGGGAATTTTTTTTATGCGAAGATCAAACACGTATATAATTTTATTGTTGATATGTTTCATATCCGCTCAAGAAAATTATCGTTCTGTTGAACAGATAGAAACAGAGTGGGGTGAGCATACTACCTATCAACGTGATGAGATGCTCTCTTTTTGCGATTTCTTATTTAATGAAGAATACTATGAACGGTGCCTGATTTCTTGTTTTCAGTTTTTGTATCGCCTGCCGGATGACCCACTAAGACCTGCAATCCTATACCTAATTGCCCGTTCTTATGAGGGTATGGGAAATTACTCTTTAGCAAGACGATATTATAATAGGGTAATGAAAATAGAGTCGGAGAACTCCGTAGCATTTAAAGCCTCTAAGTATAGAGAGACATATTCTTTTCTTATGCAAGAGAATATAGAAGCAGTATTAATTAATACAGATGGCAGTGATGATCCTTATTTTTTAACTCTCAGAGGTTACAGTTATTTACAGTCTCTAAATTGGGAAGAAGCTAGAGCTTTATTTGTCTCTGCAGAAGAAAAGTTTAACCATAGACATTATTCAAAACTAATGATTCCTCTTTACCAGGCTATTGAAAATGTTTCAAGTATACCACAACATAGTCGTGCTAAAGTAGCAATGGGAGGCATATTTTTCCCTGGTGGGGGACAGTTTGTTCTTAAAGACTGGAAAAATGGACAAGGTATTTTAACAACAGCTTTGTTGTTATATGGCATTTATAGTCTAGGCGGCAGTAACGAGCTAAGTGGAACGGTACATTTTGATAAATCTCCTGGGATTGTTGTTCCAGTTTATAAAGGTATTAATTCTACATTTAAACTATCAGATGGTAATCTGACAAAATCATTATCTTCTAGGTCTTCATTCTTGCAGTATACGATTCCTCCTTTAGCTATAGGAGCAGCTCTTCATATTGGTAGTTTGATTAAATCATTTAATGATACTAATGATAAAAATCAGAGTCTAATCCGTTATTATGCATTTGAAAGCATTGACTCTATCTCTCCAGAAAGATTTTTAGATTTTGAAGAACCTACTTTGATAAAAAATCAGGCTGAATGATATTTATATATATTGACTAATGTTTATATGGACGTCTAAATTGTCAGGCTTTACACGAAAAGATTTTTGACAATTTGGTTTGCAGTGAGTCTTACGTTGATTCTAGCCAATTTCAACAAACCATTAAAAAACATACAATGGAGAGTTTGATCCTGGCTCAGGACGAACGCTGGCGGCGTGCTTTATACATGCAAGTCAAGGAGAACCTATTCTTCGGAATAGTAGTAAACTGGCGAACGGGTGAGTAACACGTAGGTAACCTG
>ERZ651768.2693-NODE-2693-length-12158-cov-5.899263_pt1 | contig 12158 bp, 7 predicted proteins | sample MGYA00514754_ERZ651768 | MGnify/ENA metagenome assembly ERZ651768 | reverse complement strand
GTGTGTTCTGATCACTGGGCGTTGCTGAAAACGCGTTGCCCCATCTATCGACGGTACAGGTATAGCTGGTGTCGGTCTTTGCTCCAGAGTTGGGTTGTCCAGCGCCTAGAGATGGAGTCGGGTAGTGAGGTTCAATTTCAGTTTTTCCCGGCGGGGGCATCTCACCAAAAGCTTTGTCTGGATCGATTTCTGCTCGACGGGTTTGGGTATAGGCCGAAGAGAGCAGAGTCGAAATCGGCACATCGACAAAGTCAGGGTCGCCGAAATAATGCTCTCGATCTGAGAATGCCAGGTTTAGCGTCTCGGAGATGAGGTGTATGTACGAACTGCTGTTGTGGCCCATATCTTTGAGATTGTCATTGGCCAGCATCTGAAGCACTTGTGCGACGACAGGCCCCTGACACCATGGTCCACAGGTATAAATTGAGTAATTTCTAAATTGCCCGCTCACTGGTGCTTCGTGCCCGACTGAAAAATTATTCAGGTCTTCGTAGCGAAGCAGACCGCCTTCGGATTCGCTGAAGGCGGCAATTTCCCGGGCTAGCTCGCCCTTATAGAAATAATCTCGCGCTGCTCTTATCGCGGCCGAACGCCCACGGTCTCTGGCGCGATGCTCAACATCAATCAGACGCTTAAACGTATCGGCCAATGCAGATTGGACGATCCGATCACCCACTTGCGGCAGGCGCCCCTCTGGCTTGAATATCTTGTTGTTGGTTTCCCAAACTGGACCCGTGGTGAATTGTTTTACGATCTCGTTTTGTACCACCTCGGAAAGCGGGAAACCTTCTTCAGCCAATTCCAGTGCGGGAGTAATTACTTGTTCTAGGCTGAGTGTGCCGTATCTTTCAAGCGCGGTGAGCCAGGCGTCAGGCGCCGACGGCACCACGGCTCGTAGAATACCTAAGGGCAGGTCTCCACCGTGTTCTTGGTTGAAGTAATCGATTGATGCGCCGCGCGGCCAGCGACCCAGGCCACTGATAGTCACAATAGAATCAGTTTCTGCAAGATAGACCATGATGGGTGCCACGCCGCCAAAATTGGTGTTTTCAGGTAAGACCACGTTGATCGCGATACCGGCTGCGACACCGGCATCGATCGCATTTCCTCCTTCTTCCAGAATGCGGTAGCCCGCGGCTGCGGCCAGATTGTGACCGGCGCAGACCATGTGCGTGGTGCCCATAATTGTCGGTCGGTGTGCTCGATAATCGGTCATCGGGTTTATCCAAAGTGTGTGGGGCGATGTAGCGATAATACCGCACATTCAGTAGCAGAAATTACTGGTAGGACAAGCGCAAGTGGGTTTTTAAATTGTCTTTAATGGGAATACTCCCAAAAGTCTATTCGACATGCTAAAGTGACCGTAAGGGATGGGTTCTAGACCATCCCGTAGCAGAAGACAATCTGCCTGGGTGGCTGGAAATCTGCTCAGGTGCTAACTGCAAGATGAGGAGGAAACATGAAACGTAGAGATTTTCTGAAAACTGCCAGTGCGGCAGGGACCGCGGCGGCTGCGACAACGCTGGCCGCACCGGCCATCGCCAAGGAGCGCATTGAAATGGTGATGGTCAGCACATGGGGTCGGGATTTTCCAGGCCTCGGTACGGGTGCACAACGCCTCGCTAAGAATCTGGAGTTAATTAGTGGTGGCCGGATTCATGTGGAGTACTTTGCAGCCAACGAGCGGGTCAAAGCATTCGATTCGTTTGATGAAGTCGCTTCCGGTAATGCGCAGGCCTATCATGCGGCAGACTATTACTGGAAAGGCAAGCACAAAGGCTATGCGTTTTTTGGGTCTGTGCCTTTTGGGTTGACTGTTAACGAAGTCAACACCTGGATCGATTGGGGTGGTGGTCAGGAACTGTGGGATGAGCTCGGTGCCCCGTTCAATATCAAGTGCTTCAAGGCGGGTAACAACGGGGTACAGATGGGGGGTTGGTTCCGCAAGGAGATGAATTCTGCAGATGACTTCAAGGGACTCAAGATGCGTATCCCGGGGATGGGCGGTGATGTACTGGCAAAAATGGGTGCCTCGCCGGTCTCTCTGCCGGGTAGCCAGATCTACGAAGCACTGGTTTCCGGTGCGATTGATGCCACTGAATGGGTGGGTCCCTGGAATGATGGTTTCATGAAGTTCTATGAAGCGGCGAAGTATTACTACTGGCCGGGTTTCCACGAGCCAGGCACCATGGAATCATTTGGAATGAACAAGACCTGGTGGGAGGGGTTGTCAAAATCTGATCAGAAGATGATCGAGGCGGCCTGTGCGCTCGAGAATAACTTGTTGTATTCGGAGTACTGTTGGAACAACGGCTCTTCAATGGTTAAGCTTATCGAAGAGCATGGCGTTCAGCTGCGCGAGTTCAGCGACGACATCTTTGATGCAGCCGGTGAAGCGACGGCAGAAGTCTTCGAGGAGTATCGTGCGGACAGCGATCTGACCGCTCGCATTTTAGACAGCATGCTTGCCGCACGTCAGTCTGTTGGAAGCTGGATGAACACTTCTGAGGTACCCTACATCGCACAACGTAACCGGGTGCTCGGTATCTGATTCATCGCCTGAATCTAAGGATTTAGATAGAACAAGCAGTCGACTGAGGGCGGAGTCCGACGACTCCGCCCTTTTTTTCTAGTTCTCGGGCCATAGTCGCGGGAGGTCGCCAATCTGTTGCAGCGGCTGCGAGCGGGTGACTGCACATTGACTACGAGGGCATCTTGATCAGTTTTTCCAACCGGAGCACGCAAGACCAAACCTCAGCGGCAAGTCATACTGTGACTTTGTGGCTCCGTGCCAGTTCGTGGGGCATGGTTGCGCTCGTGCTGTTGTTTCTATTGAATAATTTTCTGATTTTCTGGTGGGACTGGCCCGGGGTGCTGGCGTTGTCTGCCCACCAAGGGTGGTTCGGTTTGAACCCTTTGTCTAAACCGTTGATCGATGAGGCGATTACCCTGGGGTGGATTCAAGTTGCCATCGTCTTCGTGGGTTTGGGCGCTGCCGTTGTCTACCCATGGTTAACTCGTAATGTTGGGCTGCGCACAGAAGCTGTTCGGCTGACTGCGTTGGTGACGTATCTCGTGCGGGCTCTTTTTTGGGCGATCTTGTTGGTCGGTATTGTCGATGCGGTGATTTCATTTCTTCGTGTGGAAGATCTCTTGATTTTCCTGGTCGGGGAACAGATGACACTGGATCTTGGTCGAACGAGTTATCGGGGTACATACGTGCACTATCCGCTGGTTCTGCTGGGTTTTTTCATCGCATTGTTTGTGCGCGGGCTGGGATTCACTTGGCTTGCGCTACTGATTGTTGTGGCGGAATTTTCGATCGTTATCACGCGGTTTATTTTTTCATATGAACAGGCCTTTATGGGTGACCTGGTCCGGTTTTGGTACGCGGCGCTTTTCCTTTTTGCCAGTGCTTATGCGTTGATTACCGAGGGTCATGTGCGTGTCGATGTGCTTTACACCCATTTCAGTGCGCGTGGCAAAGCATGGGCGAATGGTATTGGATCTATCTTGATGGGTCTTCCGTTGTGTTGGGTCATATTGACTACCGGTATGTGGGGTAGAGGCAGTAGCCTGAACGGCCCGTTGTTGAGTTTTGAAGTGAGCCAGCAAGGTTATGGCATGTATGTAAAGTACTTGATGGTTGGGTTTCTAGTGACCTTTGCGGTGACGATGGCGATTCAGTTTCTGAGTTATTTCCTGGAAAGCGTCGCCGATCTTCGAGGCGAGCCCAAGTTGTCTGAGGATCGTGACTTAGACAATGGTGAAGAAACCGTGGCCTCTGGGGTGTAATGATGGAACTCGTGTTCCTGGCAGTTCTTTTCCTCCTTATGGTCGGGGCTTTGAGTTCGGGATTCCCGGTGGCGTTTTCTCTACCGGGTTCAGCTATCTTGACTATTGGGTTGGCTGCGCTGTGTGGGTGGTTATTCGCAGGTGACATCGATGCGTATTTCACACAAGGAGGTCCAGTGCAATGGTTGAGCGCCGGGGTGACCAATTTTCGCAGCCTGTACTGGGACGTAGAGCGGGACACGCTGATTGCCATTCCGCTGTTTGTCTTCATGGGCATCATGTTGCAGCGCTCTCGCATTGCTGAAGACCTGTTAGTGACGATGGCGCAGTTGTTTGGGCCGATTCCCGGTGGACTCGGTATCTCGGTAGTCTTTGTCGGGGCGTTGCTGGCAGCAACAACGGGCATTGTCGGGGCCACCGTCATCGCAATGGGGCTGATCTCACTGCCGGCGATGTTGCGGCACAAGTACGCGCACACCCTTGCTACCGGAACGGTGTGTGCATCCGGTACGCTGGGACAGATTATCCCGCCGTCCATCGTGCTGATCATCCTGGCCGATCAGTTATCGGGGGCGAGCGACGTTGCTAATGGCTTACGTTTTGCCGAGTACAGACTCAGCACCGGTGAGATGTCAATGCCGAGCGAGTATGACGTGACTCCGGCCAGTGCCGGTGACATGTTCATGGGTGCGCTCATCCCCGGATTGATACTCGTCTCGCTGTACATGGCGTATATCCTGATCGCGTCATGGATTCGCCCGCATATTGCACCACCAGTGCCTTATGAAGGTCAGTTCGATCGACAGTTTGCCAAACGGGTGTTTCTTGCTCTGGTACCACCGCTGGTTCTGATTTTCACCGTTTTGGGATCAATTATTGCGGGCATCGCAACGGTGAATCAGGCTGGCGCGATCGGCGCAATTGGTGCGATGGTCATGGCCGGTTATCGACTGGCTGGAGGCCAGAAGAATACCTATGTCCCAGCCGTATTGGCGACGGCTGCGCTCGTCGCGCTACTGGTGATCCTGAGCATTTATGACCTGAACATAAAATTCATCCGAACTGCTGATGAGATTATAGGTCTCGTACTGGCGGGGATAGCAACTGCGGTACTCCTCACGGGTGTGGTCTGGAGCGGTTGGCGCACGTTTAAGATCGACAACACCATGCATGGTGTGATGGTAGAGACCGCGAAGACCACCTCGATGGTCTTCATTATCCTGATCGGTGCAGCAATGCTCACCTCCGCGTTTCGTGCTTTTGGCGGTGAAGAACTGGTTCGCAATTTTCTCGGTAGCCTGCCAGGGGGATTCTGGACCCAGTTCATCGTTGTTATGGCGGTCATTTTCTTTCTCGGGTTTTTCCTCGACTTCATCGAGATCGCAGTGGTCGTTGTACCGATCATTGCGCCGATTCTTTTGTCTGATCCGTCAGCGAATATCACGGCAGTTTGGTTGGGCGTGATGATCGGAATCAATATCCAGACTTCTTTTTTGACTCCACCCTTTGGTTTTGCGCTGTTTTACCTTCGGGGCGTTGCGTCGGCAGTGGTTAGAACGATTGAGATCTACAAGGGCGCTGTGCCATTTATCCTCCTCCAACTTGTCGGTCTTGCGATCGCCGGTTATTACCCGAGTCTCGTCAACTACCTGCCCAATCGGATCCACCTCACATCAGAAACGGCGCCCCCACCGATGAATCCCCAGTTGCAGGAATGCCTGGAGGAATATGTATTCACCTATTACGACAGCGAAGGTGAGACCTTGTTGGCTGGTGTGTCCCGTGCGAAAGGCCTTGATGTCAGTTATCTACCCGAATCTCAGCAGAAGGCGTTGCTCGCTGGATTTGAGTCGGTGATGGGTGTGTCGATGTTGGTTGGTGATGTTATAGCGGCTCGAGATGCTTTGGACGCCTATATTCCCGAATATCGGTCGCTGCATCGTGAGGTGCGGCGCGTGCAGAGACGGGCGCGCCTCGCTGATAAGCGGCTCGAGGAACTTGAGCGGAAAATTCGAAACTGGTCTGTCGAATATGATGGCCCGGAATCAGAGAAGGTTAAGTTCGAATCAGAATTTACGGTCTTGAATGAAGAGCGCAATACCCAACTTTCTCAGGTGCCGGCATCGTGGCAGGGCGCACGGGATGGGTTCGTCGAGCGTGCGAAGGTGTTGAAGAAGGCACGGGTCCGTTATCGACAGAGCGTCGATAGTGCTTACGAGAGTGTAGTGAAGCTGCAAAGTCTCATCGCAGATGCCGACAATTTGGCCGAGTTGGATAAGGAACTCACGAACCTCAAGCGGACGGTCCAGGATTCGTCGCCGGAAGCGGCAATGGCCGCGATTAAGGCCGCTGAGAAGAAACTCAGCGCTGTTGCCGGTAGCGGTAAAGTCAAATCCAGGTTCTCAAAGGCCCGACGCGCGCTCAAGAAAAAGACACCCAAGACCGATAAAGCGCTCAATCACTTGTCTCAAGGGATGAAGTTGTTTCGGTCGGAAGTTGCGTGGCGGTCACGGGCTAAGGCTGAGCTGCTTGATGACCTCCTGGTTTATGATGATCTCCTCAAGAAATCAATTGGCCTTCGGCTACAGCGTTACATGACGACGGAACAGGCGCAATACGTCGCTGTTTGCCACTCGCATCACAAGGATGTGTCTCTCAATTTCTAGCATTTTCAACACGGTGAGCCATAGCCTACGCGCCTGTCATTCAATAGAGGTGTTTCATTTCTTCTCGTCCATCACTGCTAGCACCCCATCAACACTGTGAACTTTCCAGACTGCAGATAGCTTTAGTCATTATTGCTGGATACCTCAGGGTTTTACTCGTATCTGTGTATTTTTTGAGAGTTAGTGTTTTATTACCTGTCATCATGGCACGTCTTTCGGTTCTGTTTTCCCCATACCTGAAACTACGACCATCAACTATGTGTGCTTGAGTTGTAGGCATAGCTATTGCACGTTGCCAGAAAAAGTACAGGCGATTTTCGCCATCAATGTCGACTAGACAACGGATTGCCTAGCGGTGATGCCGCCGTCGATCGTCACTACACAGCCAGAAATAAATCCGGCTCGCGTGGATGAAAGGAAAGCGATTAGGTCCGCGACTTCTTCAGCAGTGCCGCCCCGTCCACCCGGAAATCGCGCAAGCAGTTCCCGCCAACGATCCTCGTCATCGAGCATCTTCCCAGCTCGCTGTTTGAGCATCTTTTCCATTCGCCCGGTGTCAATTGGGCCAGGATTAACTGCCACCACACGCACCCCGTGATCCAGGCTGTGCCCGCCAAGCGCCCTAGAAAACGCCATCAGGCTGGCGTTGCCTGACGAACCAGCGATGTAATCAATATCCGGATTCTCGCCCGAGTTGCCAATGTTGTTAATGATGACTCCGTGACCACGATCAGCCATGTGCTTGTAGAACGTGCGGCACATATTCACGTAACCGAAAACCTTGAGTTCCCAGCCTTGTCGCCATGCCGCGTCATCAACCACCTCAAGTGAGCCGGAGGGTATGGCACCAGCATTATTGACCAGGATGTCGACGTCGATCGCTGACGCTATAAGATTGTCTCGTTCGGCCACATCGGTCAAATCCAATGGGTAGGTATGGACTTCGCAATCGTGCGCCGACTGAATCCTGGACTTGAGCTTGTCGAGTAGATCACTGGAGCGCGCGGTGACATGAATAGCGCTAGATCCTTCCCGCGCGAATGCTTCCGCCGTCGCTTCACCGATCCCTTTTGAAGCACCCGTGATGAGAACACTTTTCCCGTTAAGTTCCAGATTCATTATTTACTCCAAACATTTGATTTGGCGGAGAGGGCGGGAGTCGAATCCACGATACCGATCAAGGTGCAACGGTTTTCGAGACCGCCCCATTCGACTACTACCGGATCATCAGATAAAGTGGCTACCACAACGGAATTCGCTTGAACTATGTCGCTCAACAGGAAAACTACAATGCCAGATAGCCGTTTCATACGCCCATTCTACGCCTCTACTCCCAACTTCCCACTGACTCCGTAAACCTCTCTGCTTTTTCGTCATCTCAACCATCTATTGCCCGCAATAGAGCATCAATCTCCTGCAGGTCCGTTATCGTTGCAAAATGGATGGATTACGTCCGGGGCAGGGCTCCTCGTCGATCAGTTGTGGGATCACGCACACATCTGCCTATTGCCACACCGTAGCGAAACACCCCAGATACGGTCTAATTTACGCTATGGGGAACGAAGACATCACTGCACCTCTGGGACTGGAACCGGTTGGATTCTGCAATCGATACACCCTAGCACGATAAGCTGAAGGAGTTGAGCGACCCCACGCAGGATGGGTACATGCGGATGCTCGACAACTATGTCAGGTCGCTGGGGGGTCGGCCACATACCATACCGTCGTTTCGTGCCACGCTTTCGGCTCACACCGTTAGTGAAACGATTCTCGCACCCAGGGTTGAAGCGGAAGACGGTCGGTCTGCCGTGCAATTGCCCTGAAGTCTCGCGACGACCTGTGGTTCGGACTGACAATTCGCGACTTCCCGGGACCGCACCACCGGGGTACGATTTGAACGAGGTCTGGTACAGGCCCGGCCCGTGACTTGATAACGAGGGCCCAAAGCTTCACACTGGACGGACGAAGAAGCCCAGAAAGCGAGTCTAAACTCCAGTGCCTTTCTGGGCGGCTCAATGAAGAAGTCAGAATATGGCAACACCCATACCGGTCAAAAAACCTGGAAGCACAGATCCCGAACCCGAGGTCAGCCAGGGGCGAGTCGACCTCGCGGCTGCACTGCGCTGGGCTGTACGGTTGGGCCTTTCAGAGGGTGTTGACAATCATTTCTCCATGGCCGTTCCGGACGAAGACGGCGTGGTCCGGGGAAACCGATTCCTGATTAACCCCTACGGGTGGCACTGGTCGGAGATTACCGCGTCTTCGCTGGTTCTGGCCGATTCCGAGGGAAACGTGCTTGAGGGTGAGAATACGGTGGAAGACACGGCATTTTTCATTCACAGCCGGATTCATGTGAATGTACCCAGTGCGATGGTCGTGCTACACAACCACATGCCGTATACCACCGCTCTGACGTTGATTGAAAATGGCCGCCTCGAGATGTGTGAACAGAATGCTCTGCAGTTCGACGGCCGGATTGCGTATGACGACGAATACAGCGGTCTTGCACTTGACCGGGAAGAAGGAGATCGGCTTGCCAGCCTGATGGGTGATGCGAACGTTCTGTTCATGGCCAGCCACGGAGTCACCGTTGTTGGTGAATCGGTTGCGCGGGCTTTTACCGATCTTTATTACCTGGAACGTGCGTCGATGTTTCAGGTGCTCGCGCGTTCAACCGGGGGTAAATTGCGCACCATCAGCGAACCGCTCTTGGCGGCAACGAAGAAACAGATGGGGCCGGAACTACCCTTGATTGCGGACCGACATTTTAAGGCGTTGAAGCGGATTCTCGACCGCGAAGAGCCCGAGTACCGTAACTGATCAATACCTCTCCCGATGTCTGACTATCAGCACATCCGGGTCGAACCGATCTCCACGGCTTTGGGCGCCGTGATCCACGGGGTTGACTGTAAGGCCGAACTGCCTGATCAGGTCATTGACGAAATTCGATCATCCTGGTTAGAACATCTGGTGGTGTTTTTCCCTGAACAGTATCTGGAGCCTGCTGAACAGCTGGCATTTGCGCGACGGTTTGGTGTGCCTGTGGAATATCCAATGATTCAGGGGATGGAAGAATTCCCGGAAGTTGTAGAGGTAGTCAAACTGCCGCATGAAACACATAATTTTGGTGGGATCTGGCACTCCGATACCACATATCTTGAGTCCCCGCCCACAGGGGCGTTGTTGTTGGCCCAAGAATTGCCACCGGTCGGCGGGGATACCTTGTTCGCAAACATGTACCTGGCTTACGAGACGTTATCGACCGGCTTAAAAGATATGCTGGAGAGCCTGATTGTCGTTCAGAGTTCTGCTAAGGCCGGTGCCTCGAAGAGCCGCGAGGACCGGCTGTCAGATTCGTCGGCGGTAGCAGAGCAGGTGCTGGAGTCTGAGCACCTAGCTGTGCGCACTCATCCGGAAACCGGCAGGAAAGTGCTGTTCGTCAATTATGGTCACTCGATTCGCTTTAAGAATATGACCGAAGCAGAAAGCAAACCGCTGCTCGATTATCTTTTCGCCCACCAGACGCGGCCAGAATTTACCTGTCGGTTCCAATGGACTGTGGGATCTATGGCCATGTGGGACAACCGCTGCACCCAGCACAACCCGATCAATGACTATCACGGGTTCAAGCGGGTCATGCATCGAATCTCAATTAATTAAGAGATTACGATCGACAATAGGCAGCCTCAGCGATTGCAATTGCCTTGATACAGTGTATCTCAGAAGAATGATATTGTGACCTAATCAAAGGGAAGTGTAATTGCAGATGAGCCGAAGAAAAATTTTTTACGGTCACTACATTGTCGGGGCCAGCATGGTGACACAGATGATGTACCTGGGTCTATTTTTTACCTTCGGTGTATTGTTCTCGGAATTCGAAAATGAGTTTGGTTGGTCAAGAGCTCAAATTTCTGGGGCCTCTTCGACCATGTTTATCATCATGGGAGTTCTGGGCATTGCCATGGGCCGAGTCAATGACCAGATTGGACCGAGAGCTCTGTTGACGGTGTCGACGGTCGTTTTTGCACTGGGGTTCATTCTGATGTCCCGCATGACTTCTGTATGGCACCTTTACCTGTTTTATGGACTGTTCTGTGGATTAGGGATTGCCGCTCACGATGTGGTGACGTTATCTACGGTGGCGCGTTGGTTTACACGAGGTAGAGGTTTAATGTCCGGTATGGTCAAGACCGGGGCAGGCATAGGCCAGCTCATTGTGCCGTTGTTCGCGGCGTTTCTTGTGCTTCATCATGGCTGGCGGGAAACCACAATGGTGGTCGGCATAGTGGCTTTGATTGTGATGGTGATTGCTGCGCAGGTGATGCGGCGTGATCCGAAGTCATTGGGTCTGCGGCCCTGGGGTGACGAGCAAAAAAAAGATACTAAGAAAGACGTGACTGAAGAGGCAGGTCTGGATCTAAAACAGGCGTTGCGGACCCGCCAGTTCTGGCTGATCTCCATGGCGAAGCTTGCGGATTGGTACTGTCTGTTTACGATCATCATTCATGTCGTTCCCCATGGGATTGATCAAGGTTTGGAGCCGGCCACTGCGGCAACCGTACTCTCGGTTATCGGGGGTTGCAGTATTCTGGGACGGTTGACTTTAGGTGCTGGGTTCGATTATCTGGGCGCAAGGCGTTCCCTTTTAGTCGCTTTTGCGTTGCTGTTCCTGAGTGTAGTGTTTCTCCAGCTATTGTCGGATCCGAAGTGGTTGTTCGCGTTCGCATTTGTTTACGGCGTTGGTCATGGGGGATTCTTTGCGGTCGCCTCACCCAGTGTTGCCGAGTATTTCGGAACGCGGTCACACGGGGTGATTTTCGGAATCGTCATGTTCATTGGCTCTCTCGGTGGTACCCTTGGTCCGTGGTTAACCGGTTGGTTGTATGACTCAACGGGTACTTACGACACTGCGTTTCTCCTGGTGACTGGTTTCAGTGTATTTGGTTTCCTGATGGCTTTAGGTCTGAGGCCTATTGCGGCTCTTGGTGACCACTCGAGTCGGTCCGGTAATGGATGATGAACCGCGCGTCTGTAATCCAGCAAATAGAGCAATACTTTGATCAGGATAATTTTTTCTCTGACCTTAGCCGAAGGGTCAGCATTCGGACAGAGAGTCAAATTCCAGAACAGCATGCAAATTTGCACCGGTATCTGGAAGACGAGATTGCAGCGGAGCTGGTTGATATCGGGTTCACATTCACAATTGAAAAGAACCCGGTCGCAGGAGGCGGTCCTGTTCTGATCGCACAGCGCGAAGAGGACCCTGCTTTTACCACGGTGTTGACCTACGGCCATGGTGATGTGGTTCGCGGATACGACGACCAGTGGCGACGCGGTCTGAACCCTTGGGTGTTAACTCGAGAGGGTGACCGCTGGTTCGGTCGCGGCTCAGCGGACAACAAAGGTCAGCACACGATCAATCTTGCCGCGCTCAGGTGTGTGCTCGCTTACCGTGGATATCTGGGGTTCAACATCAAGATCTTAATTGAAACCGGGGAAGAGGTCGGATCGATCGGGCTTCGTGAACTTTGCGCCGCAAACAAGGATCGATTGTCTGCGGATGTCTTCATTGCGTCAGACGGACCGCGCATTGCGCCAGCCCGACCGACTGTTTTTATGGGGTCAAGAGGTGCATTTAATTTCAATATGAACGTAGTTCTGCGTGAAGGTGGGCATCATTCAGGTAACTGGGGAGGT
>ERZ651768.2692-NODE-2692-length-12161-cov-8.728649_pt1 | contig 12161 bp, 12 predicted proteins | sample MGYA00514754_ERZ651768 | MGnify/ENA metagenome assembly ERZ651768 | reverse complement strand
AGCCGTTCCGCGACGGCGCCGACTCCGACTTCGAGGTGATGATGCGCGCGTGGCAGTTCGCCAACGCGCGCCGCTACAACGTTGACGACTGCCGCGCGCACGGCATCCACGCCGGGGCATGCCGTGAGGTCGAGTCGGCGTTCCGGCAAATCCTCCACTTGGCCAAGGCAACCGACGCGCAGGCGGCTCCCGACCGGTCGAAGTCCACCGCCCTGCGCCACTGCATCCTCGCCGCGTTTGCCGACCAACTCTGCGTGCGGCGCGACAGCGGCACGCTGTTTTGCAACCTGACCGATGGCCGCAGCGGCACGCTCGTCCGCGAGAGCGTCGTGCAAAAATCTCCGCTGCTCGTCATCGGCGAAATCCGGCAAGTGTCCGCCCGGGGCGACCGCGCCCAAACGCTGCTGAGCCTGGCCGCCGCAGTAGAACTGGACTGGGTGCGCGAGCTGTTTCCCGGCGACTTGACGACCCGCGCCGAGTGCGGGTTCGATCCCGGCATGAAACGCGTTGAGGCCCATGAAATAACTCGTTTTCGCGATCTCGAGCTGGGCCGGGCACGGGCGAAAGAGGCCGATCCGCAAGCCGCCGGCCAAGCGCTGGCCAAGGCCTGTTTGGGCGAGTGGTTCACGCCGAAATCGTTCGACCACTCGATCCGGCAACTCATCAGGCGGCTCAATTGGCTGTGCGCCGCCCGGCCGGATTTGGAATTTCCGCCGCTCGACGAGACGGCGATTTTGAATTGCCTGAGTGCCGCGTTTGCGGGCATGACCTTGGCCAAGCAGGCGGTTGCCGCCGACGTAAAGCCGGCGTTCCGCAAACACATGCCGAGCGAGCAGTGGGAGTGGCTCGACGAGTTCGCGCCGCAAACGATCCCTTGGCTGGACGACAAACCGAAACGCTTGGAGTACCCTGACAAACCGGCGGACAAACACGGCAACATGCTGCCGGTGGAGTTGCACGTGAAGCTTCACGACTGCTTCCGTCTGGCCGAGCATCCGCGCATCTGCGATGGCGAACACATCGTGCGGTTCAAGCTGTTGACCCCGAAAAACAGGAAGATCGATTACTGCGACGACTGGCCGACATTCAAGCAGCGCGAATATCCGAGAATCCGAAAAGACCTCCTGGCCAAGTTCCCCGGCGTGGGCTGGGTATGATTTTTTGAAATGATAAACGACATCCGACGGATCGCCGCCGAGGCCGGTGAGGCGATCATGAAAACCTACGACGGCCCAGCCGAGATCGAGACCAAAGAAGACGACTCGCCACTCACTCAAGCCGACCGCGCCGCGCACGACTGCATCGTCGCCGCGCTGGAGCAACTCACGCCGGACATCCCGGTTTTGTCCGAGGAATCGGAGGGCATCCCGACCGAAGAGCGGCTGGGCTGGAAACGCTTCTGGCTCGTCGACCCTCTCGACGGCACCAAGGAGTTCATCAAAAAAACCGGGCAGTTCACCGTCAACATCGCGCTGATCGAAAACGGCGAACCAACGCTTGGCGTGGTGTTGGCCCCGGCGTCTGACTTGGAATATTTCGCGGCTCGCGGCAGCGGCGCATTCAAGCGGCTTGGCCAAGCGGAGCCGCAACCGATCAAGATCGCCGAGGCCGACAAGGCCAAGCTGCGTATCGTCGCCAGCCGCGATCACGCCGGCCCGAAAGTCGCAGCCATGCTCGAGCAACTCCCGGATGCCGAACTGGTGAGCATGGGCAGTTCACTGAAATTCTGCCTCGTCGCCGAGGGTGCGGCCGATCTTTACCCGCGCTTTGTCCCGACGATGGAATGGGACACCGGTGCGGCCCAATGCATCCTCGAGCAAGCCGGAGGCGCCGTCTGCACCCTCGACGGCTACCGCCTGGCCTACGGCCGCGAAGACCTACGAAACCCCTCCATCATCGCAGCCGGCCACCCCGCAATAGACTGGAAGTCACTGTTGCCGAGTGATTAACCATCATTTTCTGCTTGGCCAAGCGGGCTTATTGCAATTTAGAATTATTCCAAGTATTGACACTGCTCTTGGCCAATGGCAGCTTTCCGGCATGGCAACGGACCATCTTCCAGCGTCCAGTGAATCCCTCAACAAACGCTTAGCCGAGAAGGGGCTTCGGTCCACTTCCCAGCGGCAACACGTTTATGAGGTGCTGCTCAGCCAACGCGATCATCCCTCCGCCGAGGAGGTGTTCATGCGGGCGAAGCAGTCGAAACCGGAGATTTCCATGGCGACTGTTTACAACAGCCTCGACGCGCTCGTGAAGTGCGGCGTCGTGCGGCAGGTAAACGTGGATCGTGGCGCAACACTGTTCTGCTCCAACATGGGCGAGCACGCGCACTTCTGCTGCGACGACTGCGGCAAAGTTTTTGACATGAACCTGAAGGGCTTGCCGCAGGTGCCGGAGGTCGACGTGCCGGGTGAGTTTGTGGTAAGAAAAATCGACATCGCACTGCACGGCCGCTGCACCGGCAAGTGTTCGGACTGTGGACGAAAGGAAGCCGTCGCATGAGGGCTGACACGGACACCATCGATGAATTTGTCGCAAGCGACTACAAGTACGGCTTTGTCACCGACATCGAGAGCGAGTCGCTTGAGCCGGGCCTGGGCGAGGATGCCGTCCGGTTCATCTCCGCCAAGAAGAACGAGCCGGAGTGGCTGCTCGAGTGGCGGCTGAAGGCATTTCGGCACTGGGAAAAACTGGAATGCCCGACCTGGCCGCACGTGAACTATCCGCCGGTTAATTTTCAGGACATCTCCTACTACAGCGCGCCCAAGAAAATAGGCGACGGCCCGAAGAGCCTCGACGAGGTGGATCCCAAGCTGCTCGAGACGTACGAGAAGCTCGGCGTGCCGTTGCACGAGCGGGCGCGGCTGGCCGGCGTCGCGGTGGACGCGGTGTTTGACAGCGAATCGATCGGCACGACATTCAAGGCGGACTTGGCCAAGGCGGGGGTGATCTTTTGCTCGATCTCTGAGGCGGTGCAGGAACATCCCGAGCTGGTGAAAAAATATCTAGGCACCGTGGTGCCCTACACAGACAACTTTTACGCCACGCTCAACTCGGCCGTCTTCAGCGATGGATCTTTCGTTTACATCCCCAAGGGCACGCGGTGCCCTATGGAGTTGAGCACCTACTTCCGCATCAACGCCGCCAACACGGGACAGTTCGAGCGCACGCTGATCATCGCCGAGGAGGGCAGCCACGTGAGCTATCTCGAGGGCTGCACGGCGCCGATGCGCGACGAGAACCAGTTGCACGCCGCCGTCGTGGAACTGGTCGCGCTCGACAACGCTGAGATCAAGTACTCGACCGTGCAGAATTGGTACCCCGGCGACGAGGAGGGGCGCGGCGGTATTTACAATTTCGTAACCAAGCGCGGCATCTGTAAAACCAATGCCAAGATTTCGTGGACCCAGGTCGAGACCGGCTCGGCGATCACGTGGAAATATCCCAGCGTCATTCTGAAGGGCGACAACTCGATCGGCGAGTTCTACTCCGTGGCCCTGACCAACAACATGCAGCAGGCCGACACCGGCACCAAGATGGTGCACCTCGGCAAAAACACCCGCAGCACGATCGTCTCGAAGGGCATCTCCGCCGGCCGGGGGCAGAACAGTTATCGCGGCCTGGTACAGGTCGGCAAAAAAGCCACCAACGCCCGGAACTTCTCGCAGTGCGACTCGCTGCTCATCGGCGATCAGTGCGGTGCCCACACCTTCCCGTACATCGAGGCGAAAAATCCATCCGCCAACATTGAGCACGAGGCGACCACCTCGAAGATTGGCGAGGATCAGATTTTTTACTGCAACCAACGTGGCCTCGAGACACAGGACGCCGTCAACATGATCGTCAACGGTTTTTGCAAGGAGGTCTTCCGGGAGTTGCCGATGGAGTTTGCGATGGAAGCCCAAAAACTCCTCGACGTCAGCCTCGAGGGCAGCGTGGGTTAAACATTTTTTAAAACGGAATGCTACAGATTAAAAACCTACAGGCGGGGATCGAGGACAAGCCGATCCTCAAGGGAATCGACCTCTCGGTGAACGCCGGCGAGGTGCACGCCATCATGGGCCCGAACGGCAGCGGCAAAAGCACGCTCGCCTCCGTGCTCGCCGGTCGCGACGGCTTTGACGTCACCGGCGGCGAGGCGCTTTACAACGGCAACGACCTGCTCGACCTCGCGCCGGAGGAACGCGCCCGCGAGGGTATTTTTCTCGCGTTTCAATACCCGGTGGAAATCCCCGGCGTGAACAGCGCGTACTTTTTGCGCTCAGCCGTCAACGCGATTCTCAAGCATCGCGGCGAGGAGGAACTCGATGCGATGAATTTTCTCAAGGCCGTGAAAGTGAAAATGAAAGAGCTTGGCCTGGGCGAGGACTTTCTCAAGCGCCCGGTCAACGCCGGCTTCTCCGGCGGCGAAAAAAAGCGCAACGAGATTTTGCAGATGACGATGCTTGAACCGCGACTGGCCATCCTCGATGAGACCGACTCCGGCCTCGACATCGACGCGCTGCGCATCGTCGCCGACGGCGTGAACCGGCTCAGGCGCGACGACAACGCGCAGGTCGTCATCACGCATTACCAGCGGCTGCTCGACTACATCGTGCCGGACTTCGTGCACGTGCTGCACGACGGCTGCATCATCAAGTCCGGCGACAAGTCACTCGCGCTTGAACTGGAGGAGAAGGGCTACGACTGGCTAATCAAGGAAGCTGCATGAGCCAGGTTGACACTACTAATCCCGCCGTTGAACCGGTGAATGCATTTACCAAGCTGGCGCAAAACGGCGCGGCGCTGATGCCCCTCCGCAAGGCCGGCTTGGCCCGGTTCTCCGAGTCGGGATACCCGACTTTGAGAGACGAGGATTGGCGGTTCACCAACGTCAAGCCGATCGACGAACTGCCGTTTCGACCAACGATTGATCCGCTTGGCCAAGAGATTGGCCAAGAGCAACTTGGCAATGTTACATTCGGCCAACTGGGTGCCGATCGACTGGTCTTTGTCGATGGCCATTTCAACGCTGCATTGTCGCAAATCGGCGATCAGCCAAGCGGCGTGACGGTGACCCACCTGAGCAGCGGGTTGGCCGGTTTTGAGCGCGAGCTTGGCTCGCTTTCCGGTGGTGATGACAATCCGTTTGTCGCGCTCAACGATGCGTTTTTCACCGACGGAGCGCTCATCCGAATCGGCGACAACCAGTGCCTGGCCAAGCCGGTTCATTTGCTGTTCGTCACCACAGCGAGCGGGGACGGCGAAGCGGCGCACATCCGAAACTGGATCGTTGCCGGGGCCAACACACAGGGCACACTCATCGAGTCGCACCTCTCGCTTGGCCAAGCGGCGACCGTGACCAACGTCGTCACCGAGTCGCGCATCGGAGACGGAGCGAATATTGAGCACATCAAATTTCAGGATCAATCGAACAGGGCGTTTCACCTGGCGTCTCTTCACTCAGAGCTGGGCCGTGATGCGCAATATACGTTCCACTCGATCGCGCTTGGCGCGCGCCTGTCACGCAACAACCTACGCATGCGCCTGGCCCGGCCAGGCATTGAGTGTGTTCTCAATGGGTTGTACATGCTGCGCGGGCAGCAGTTGGCCGATCACCACATGATTGTCGAGCACGCCGCACCGCACTGCGACAGCCACGAATATTTCAACGGCATACTTGATGACCAGTCGCGCGGCGTCTTTCACGGCCGCATCCTCGTGCAACCCGGCGCGCAAAAAACCGACGCCAAGCAGACCAACAAAAACCTGCTGCTCAGCGACGATGCGACGGCGAACACGAAGCCGCAGCTCGAGATTTATGCCGACGACGTGAAGTGCACCCACGGGGCGACGATCGGCGAGATGGATGACGACGCGATCTTTTATCTGCGAACCCGGGGACTCGACCCATCCACCGCACGGCGAATGCTTTTGCACGGGTTCGCCGGCGAGATCGTTGAGCGCATTCGGCACGACGCCGTGCGCGAGGAACTCGACGCGCTGGTGTGGGGCCGGCTCGAGGCAGTGCACAAATTCGACTGAACTTTGGCGAACTTTTTGGACACAACCGTCGATGATCTGATCGAGAACTTCGAGTTTCTCGGTGACTGGGAGGAGCGTTTTGCCTACCTCATCGAGTTGGGCAAAAAACTGCCGCCACTCGACGAGTCCGAGATGGTTGAGGACAACCGCGTACACGGCTGCCAGGCGATGGTTTGGCTGAAAATGCTGCCGGCCGGCGACTCGACTTTTGAGATTCACGCCGACTCGGACGCCTTCATCGTCAAGGGGCTCATCGCTGTTTTGTTGATGATTCACAACGGAAAAACCGCCGCTCAAATCTTGGAGGATGACGGCACGGCGATATTTGCCAGGCTTGGGCTCGACCGGCATTTAAGCCCGACCCGGCGGAACGGGCTACACTCGATGGTGAGCCGGATCAAGGCCCTCGCCGCTGCATCGGTAGCACAGCCGGCTTAAATATGACCACCGCCAAACCCATCGAACTCAGCCGCGATATCGAGGCGTCCATCGTCCCCTCCGGGGACAAGGTGACGCTGCAAAAGGGCGAGACAGCGCAGCTCACCCAGACGCTCGGCGGCACGTTCACGGTGATCGTCAACGGCAACATGTTTCGCATCGAGGGAAGCGATGCCGATGCGCTTGGCCTCGAGCCGGTCAAGACCCCAGCGGAGGAAACCAAGCGGCCGGAAACACAGGACGACCTGAAGCAGCAGATCGAGGCGCAGCTCAAGACGGTTTACGATCCGGAGATCCCGGTGAACATCGTTGACCTTGGCCTCGTGTACGACAGCACGCCGACCCAGCTCGACGGCGGCTGGCGCGTCGATGTGAAGATGACGCTCACCGCGCCCGGCTGCGGCATGGGGCCGGTGCTGCAACAGGACGCACAAAACCGGCTGCTGTGCATCCAGGGGGTGGACGAGGCGGACGTGCAACTCGTCTGGGATCCGCCCTGGAATCAGGATATGATGAGCGAGGCGGCCAAGCTGGAACTCGGCATGATGTGATGAACCCACCCGCGGAAACAGCGAACTTGGCCAAGCGCGACGAATCAGTCGATTGGACAGCACTCCGCGACGAATTCCCGATCCTGCGCGAAACCGTCAACGGCCACCCGCTGGTTTATCTCGACAACGCCGCAAGCAGCCAGAAGCCGCAACAGGTCATCGATGCGGTTCGCCGCTACTACGAGCATGATAACGCCAACGTGCACCGTGGCATCCACGAGTTGAGCAACCGCGCCACCGAGGCGTACGAGGGCGCGCGCCAGCGAGTCGCTGACTACCTCAACGCCGGCTCCCGCGAGGAAATTATTTTCACGCGCGGCACCACCGAGGGGCTGAACCTCGTCGCCAACACCTGGGCGCTCGACAACCTGCGCAAGGGCGACACGATTCTCCTCACCGAGATGGAACACCACAGCAACCTCGTGCCGTGGCAAATTCTGGCCAACCGGATCGGCGCAAAACTCGACTTTATCGAGATCACCGACGACGACGGGCAACTTGATTTGCAGTGGCTCGACGAGCAACTCGCCCGTGCCCGGCTGCTCTCGCTCACGCATATTTCCAACACGATGGGCACAGTCAACCCGGTCGCCGAGATTTGCACCCGCGCCCGTGCCGCAGGGGTAGTCACCGTGGTGGATGCCGCCCAAAGCGCCGGCCACGCACCGGTCGATGTGCAGGCGATCGACTGCGATTTTCTCGCCTTTTCCGGGCACAAAACCTGCGGGCCGACCGGCATCGGCGTGCTGTACGGCCGCCGCGAACTGCTCGAGGCCATGCCGCCGTATCAGGGGGGTGGCGAGATGATTTTGAAGGTTGAGTACCGCGATTCCACCTTCAATGTCGCTCCGCACAAGTTCGAGGCCGGCACACCGAACGTCGCCGGTGCCGTTGGCCTGCACGCGGCACTGGACTACCTCGACGCCATCGGCCGCGAGGCGATTTTCGAGCACGACCAGCGCTTGGCCAAGCGGGCCTGCGAGCGTCTGGCCGAAATCGATGGCATCCGGATTTTTGGCCCGGCGGAAGACCGCTCGGGCGTGGTGAGCTTCGTGCTGCCGGATGCCCACGCTCTCGACCTGGCCACGATGGCCGACCAAAAGGGCGTCGCGTTACGGGCGGGTCATCACTGCAATCAACCGCTCCTGGCCAAGCTCGGTGTCGCGGCGACCGCCCGTGCGAGTTTTTACTTTTACAACACCGAGGCCGAGGTCGACCGCTTCATCGAGGTACTCCATGACGTGCGAAAGCTACTTGTCTGAATGAACGAAACCATCACAGGCGACTCCCCGATGCAGGCAGTGCTGCAGGTGTTTCCCGGAGCGCAGCGGGCGTTGTTTCGCAAGTACCACATCGGGGGGTGCAGCAGCTGCGGGTTTCAGCCGGAGGAAACATTGACCGGGGTTTGCGAGCGCAATGGCGATCTTCCCGTCGACGACGTGTTGGAGCAGATTCGCCAGAGCCACGAGGAGGATGCCCGCATTTTGATCGAGCCGAGCGACCTGGCCAAGCGACTCGAGGCCGGCGAAGACATCCGGCTTGTTGACATCCGTTCGCGTGAGGAATTCGAAGCCGTCCACATCGAGAGTTCCGTTTTGCTCACGCAGCCGCTGATGCAGAAAATCCTCGGCACATGGGACAACGACCAGCGGTTTGTGGTAATCGATCACCTGGGCAAAAAAGGGCTCGACGCCGCAGCATATTACCTGGGCCACGGCATGCCGAATGTTCACGCACTGCGCGGCGGAATCGATGCCTGGTCGCTTGAGGTTGATTCCGCTGTCCGGCGTTACGCGCTGAATTAAAATGAACGACGATCTCCAAAAAAAAGTCGCCCAGGCGATTCATGACCCAAAAAATGTCGGGGAAATGACCGATGCCGACTCAGTCGGCACCGTCGGCAATTCCGAGTGCGGCGAAATGCTCAGGCTGTGGGTGAAATACAAGGAGCAGGACGGCCAAAAGGTCATCGACAAGGCCAGTTTTCAGAGCTTTGGCTGTGAGACGGCCATCGCCGTGGCCAGCCTGGCCACCGAGTTGATCCGGGGCAAAACCGCCGACGAGGCGTTGGAAATGAAGCCGGAGGAACTCTCGGGTGAACTGGGCCCGCTGCCGCCGATGAAGATTCACTGCGCGGAGCTGGTTCAGGGCGCGCTTCGTGATGCGCTCTCGCCTGACGACCAAGAGCTAGACCAAGCGGAGTCGCCGGCCAAGCCGGCCGAACTTTCCCCCACGCTTCAGGACAGCCTCAACGCCGGCCAGGCCAAATCCGGCGGCATCAACATCCAATTCCTTGACGAGTAGCCCCGGCGCTCAGACCTGGCTGACCACGCCCCAGTAGACATCGAGCTGTTTGCTCAAGAAAAGGCGGATTGCCCTGACCAGCACCTTGGCTTCGATCTTCTGCCCGGCGCAGATGATCTCCTTGAGCGTCATGCCCGGCTTGATGCTGAAACTCTCCTGCGCGATGACCGGCCCCTCGTCAAGATGCATGCTCACGAAATGCGCGCTCACACCGGTGATCTTCACCCCGTGCTCGTAGGCCTGCCGGTATGGCTGCGGGCCGGGGAAACTCGGCAGTAGCGACGGGTGGATATTGATGATCTTGTTCTTGAACCGCCAGACGAAGTTCGGCGATAAAATTTTCATGAAGCGCGCCAACACGACGAAGTCCGCCTGCACTTTTTCCAATATGCGAAGCGTCTTCTCTTCGGCCTTCGCGCGATTCATCCAGGAAACGTGATGAAACGGCAAGCCGGCTTTCTCCACCTTGGCCTGCAGGTCACGATGGTTGCCGATGACGGCAACAATTTTCGTCTTTAGTTTTCCGGTTTTCACCGATTCAAGAATGGCATCAAGGCAGTGCGGCTCCCGGGTGACCATCACGGCCATGCGCTGCGGGCGCTTGGGATCGGTGAACCACCACTTGATCTCCATGCCCAGCTCACGGGCCAGAGCGCGCAGCCCCTGGCCAAGCGCCTTTTCGTCGAACTGGCTTACGCGCCAGCTGGCCTGGAGGGTCATGCTGAACTGCCCACGTGTGACCTGTTCCTCCAGCGCCTCGATGTTGGCCCTAGACTCGAACAGCAGGTTGGTGACCCTGGCCACCACGCCGGTCTTGTCCCGCCCAATGACGGTGATGGTCGCGTAACGACTCATTGCGGCGCGCAATTAAGCGGTTTTGAGGCGCAGATAAAAGCGAAAACAACCAAGTGCCTGGCCAAGCGGATCATTCACCTGCCCGGGTTCTTCGGACCAGGGCGAACAGGTCGCGGGCCTCGCGGAGGCCTATGGCAGCAGTGATTCCCCAGTAAACCAGGGCCGCGACGATGGCCGGGGCGAACACTTCACCGATCTTCAACCACACCGATTCGTTGCCAAATTGTTCCATCCATTGGTCGTGCAAAAACCAGGCCAGAGCACCGGCGACACCGGCCGCCAGCAACATGCCGGCGAGCGGCCGCAGCAACAACCCAACCTCCCACTTGGGCATCTTGCGCTTGAGGGCGTACGACAGCAGCCCGACATTGACGAACGAACTGATGGCGTTGGCCACCCCAAGCGCGCCGGCCTGGTAGCCCTTGGGGAACATGAAAACGAGCGGCACCAGCACCACGATGTTGATGCAGAGGCTCACCGCGCTAATCTGCATCGGCACCTTCGTGTCGCCGAGCGCGTAAAACGCCCGCGCCATCACATTAACCGATGAGTAGGTCAGTAGGCTCGGCGCAAGGCACATCAGCGCGAAGGACGCGCGGCGGGTCGAGTCGGCGGTAAACGCGCCGTGCTCAAAGAGCAGGCGCACCATCGGCACGGCCAGCACCATCAGCATCACCGCCGCAAGGGTGTTCACGTAAAACAGGTAGCCCATGGCGCGCCGGAGGTTGTCTCGAAACTCGGGGAACTGCTTCTCTGCGGCCAAGCCGGCCAAGGTTGGCAAAAGGAACGTGGCCAGCGACACGCCGAACACGCCCTGTGGCAGCTCCATCAACCGCACCGCATACTCGAACGACGCGACGATCTTCGAGCCGCTGGAGCGTTCAATCCAAAACGCCAGCGTCTGCGTGATGATGATGTTGAACTGGAACGCCGCCACACCGATCGTCGCCGGGATCATCTTGCGAGCCACCTCTCGAACGGAGTCGTTGCGCCACGGCGTCACCCAGCGGGGCCGGTAGCCCTCGCGAAACAAATACGGCAACTGGAAGCCGGCCTGCGCCACACCGGCCACCAGCACTCCAAACGCCAGCGCGAAAATCTGCTCGCCTAAGTCCTCCCCCCAGTGCGGCGCGACGAGCAGTACCGTGGCGATCATCACCACGTTGAGTAGCGTGGCCCCCATCGCCGGGATGAAAAAGTGGCCGCGCGAGTTGAGCATCCCCATGAACACCGCCGCAAGGCACACCAGCAGCATGTACGGGAACACCACTCGCAGCAGTTTGAGCATCAGCTCCGTGTGAGTGTCGAACTCCCCCCACATCAGCGCCGCGGAGAGGCCCAGCATCACCACTCCGATTACCAGCGCAGAAAGCACCACCAGCGCAGAAACGACCGCGTTGGCCGTGTGCCACATCGCCTTGTCGCCCTCGGTTTTCTCCTTGGTCTTGAACAGCGGGATGAAAGCCGCCGTGAGTGCACCCTCACCGAGCAGCCGCCGGAACAGGTTGGGAATCTGGAAGGCGTAAACGAAAGCGCTGGCGATCGCCCCATCGCCCATGAACCGGGCGTAAACCATCACCCGCACCATCCCGAGCAAGCGACTGAGCAACGTCGCCCCGGCCATGGCGCCGGAGGATTTGAGCATGTCAGACAACGCGCGGCAGGCTAGGTGCAAAGGCGATTGGAGTCGAGTGACCAACCCCACGAAGCTGTCTGTTTTTGACCAACGTGCGAAATAAGCCCCGTGAATAATGGCAAAAAACCTATCCGCAGCCCGGCCAACCGTCGCAAGGAATAATCTTAACTCATTTGAAATAAATGGCTTGCAGATTCAACTTCCTGCTTTGGCATAGGACTTGCCCTTTTATTGCGCAAGTGTTTTGCCGCGATAGCGTGAAATGTTTGGCTGGCACGACGCATGGAAAATTAACGACTTGTTATGAAAAAAATCGAAGCAATTATTAAACCGTTCAAGCTGGATGAAGTCCG
>ERZ651768.2691-NODE-2691-length-12161-cov-9.972691_pt1 | contig 12161 bp, 10 predicted proteins | sample MGYA00514754_ERZ651768 | MGnify/ENA metagenome assembly ERZ651768 | reverse complement strand
GCTCGGCGAGTCGCCGGCGCCGATCGATCCGACGACCGTGCCGTGGTGCATCTACAGCCATCCCGAGGTGGCGTTCGCGGGGCTCACCGAGGCCGCGGCCATCGAGGCCGGCCACGACGTGGTGGTCAGCAGCCACCGGTTCGCCGGAAACGGTCGGGCCATGATCCTCGGCGACGTGGACGGCCTGGTGAAGGTTGTGGCAGCGAAGGACGCCGACGGCCGGGCGGGCCGGCTCCTGGGCGTCCACATGGTCGGACCGTGGGTCACCGAGCAGCTGGGGCAGGCCTACCTGGCGGTCAACTGGGAGGCCACGGTTGACGAGGTAGCGGAGTTCATCCAGCCCCACCCGACCCTCAGCGAGCTCTTCGGCGAGACGGTGATGGCCCTCACCGGCCGGGCACTCCACGGCTGATCCGATGGCAGACGTCCTCCTCCCGCAACTAGGTGAGACGGTCACGGAGGGAACCATCACCCGCTGGTTCTTCGGCGTCGGCGAGACGGTGCCGGCCGACGCTCCGCTCTACGAGGTCTCGACCGAGAAGGTCGATTCCGAGGTGCCGTCGCCGCTGGGCGGTGTGCTGGTCGAGATCATCGCCCCCGAAGGGGCCACCGTCGCCGTCGGCGCCCTCCTCTGCCGCATCGAACCCGCCGATTCCTCCTCCGTCGCCCCTGCATCGGCCTCCGCCACTCCCACCGTCGCCGACGACGCACCGACCGACGCAGCTGGCGCTACGTCGTCGGTTGGCACGCCGCCGACACCGGCTGGCACTGGTGGTCCGACTGCGACCCGAGAAGTAGGTCTGCAGGGAGGGCGGGCCTCCGGTCGTCTCCTCTCGCCGGTGGTTCGGCGGTTGCTGGCCGAACACGGCCTGGACCCGGCACGGGTCAGCGGAACCGGGCTCGCCGGCCGCCTCACCCGCCGGGACGTTGAGCAGTTCCTACGCGACAACCCCGGCCGGGCCGAACCTTTCAACGGCATCCGGAAGGCCACGGCCAGGCACATGGTGGGGTCCAAGGCCACCTCCCCGCACGTCCTGACGGCCATGGAGGTCGACTTCGACGCCGTCGACCGGCTCCGGTCCGCCGAGAAGGACGCCTGGCGGGCCGCCGAGGGGTCCAGCCTCACCTACCTGCCGTTCATCGTCGCCGCCCTGACCGAGGCGCTGTCCGCGTTCCCACGCATGAACGCCAGCGTCGGCGACGACGAGCTGATCCTGCACGGCGACGTGAACCTGGCGGTGGCCGTCGACCTCGGGTTCGAGGGCCTGGTGGCTCCGGTCATCCGCAAGGTCGGCGACCGGTCCATCCGGGACCTGGCCAGGTCCATCCACGGGGTGGCCGGCCGCGCCCGCGACCGAAAGCTGGTCCCCGACGACCTCGCCGGTGGGACGTTCACCGTGACCAACCCCGGCCAGTACGGCACGCTCTTCCAGTTCCCGATCATCAACCAGCCGCAGGTTGCCATCCTGTCCACCGACGGGATTGCCCGGAAGCCGGCGGTGGTCGTCGACGCGGACGGTGTCGAGTCCATCGGGGTGAGGCCCCTCGGCATCCTGGCCCTGGCCTGGGACCACCGGGCGTTCGACGGCGCCTACGCGGCGGCCTTCCTGCAGGAGATGAAGCGGATCCTGGAGGCCACCGACTGGGTGGCCCGCTGGGCTGACGAGGCCGACGGGGCGTGACGACGGGTCGAGGTTCCCGGCCGTTCCGGATCAGGTGGCTGGGGCGCGTCCGCTACCGCGACGCCCTGGCGCTGCAGCGCCGCATCCATGACAACGCCGGGTCGGTCCCCGATCCACAGGACCACCTGCTGCTGCTCGAGCACCATGCCGTGTACACGCTCGGGGTGCGGGCCACCCTCGACAACCTGCTGCTGCCGCCCGACGAGGTAGGGGCGGACCTGGAGCGGGCGGATCGGGGCGGCGACATCACCTTCCACGGTCCCGGGCAGCTGGTCGGCTACCCGCTGCTCCACCTGCCCGGCAAGCGGGGTGGTGGCATGGCCGACACGGTGGCCTACGTGCGCTCCGTGGAGGACCTGGTCATCGACGTGTGCCGCGACCTGGGCCTCGCCGACGTGGGACGCCTCCAGCCGTATCCGGGGGTGTGGGTCGAGCCGGACGGGCCCCGGCCCCGCAAGGTGGCGGCGATCGGGGTGAAGCTCACCCGGAGTCGCACCATGCACGGCTTCGCCCTCAACGTGGACCCCGACCTGGCGTTCTTCGACCGGATGGTGCCATGCGGGATCACCGGCTACGGCGTCACCTCGCTGGCGGCCGAGGGGATCACCACCACGATGCGCCAGGTGGTCGACCTGGTCGCCGGGCGGGCCGCCGAGCGGTGGGCCGACGGGCCGGTCGAGCGGGCCGACGTCGCCTGGGTGCACCGGACCGGGGACCTGAGCCGCTTCAGCCGTGGCGAGGGTGCGGGAGCCCGGCCGCCGGTGGGTCGCAAGCCGGAGTGGATGCGGGTGGCGCTGGAGACTGGTCCCGAATACCTGCGCCTCAAGTCCACGATGCGAAGCAGGCGGCTCACGACGGTCTGCGAGGAGGCCGGGTGCCCGAACGTGTTCGACTGCTGGAACGACGGCACGGCCACCTTCATGATCAACGGCGAGCGCTGCACCCGGGCCTGCGGCTTCTGCATGGTCGACACGCGGCGCCCCGACGGGCTGGACCTCGACGAGCCCCGGCGGGTGGCCGAGGCGGTGGCCGACATGGGCCTGCGCCACGCCGTCGTCACGGCCGTGGCCCGCGACGACCTGCCGGACGGTGGCGCGTCCGCCTTCGTGGCGACCATCGCGGCGATCCGCGACCGGAACCCGGGGACCGCCGTCGAGGTGCTCATCCCCGACTGCAAGGGGGATCCCGATGCCCTCCAGGTGGTGTTCGACGCCCGACCCGAGGTGCTGAACCACAACATCGAGACGGTGGCCCGCCTGCAGCGGAAGGTCCGCCCGTCGGCGTCGTACGCCCGGAGCCTCTCGGTGCTGGCCCGGGCCGGCGCTGCAGGCCTTACCACCAAGTCGTCGATCATCGTGGGCCTGGGGGAGACCGACGAGGAGGTCGACGCCTGCCTGGCCGACCTGGCCTCCGTGGGTTGCGACATCGTCACCATCGGCCAGTACCTGCGGCCCACCACCAGCCACCTGGAGGTCGACCGCTGGGTGGAGCCGGCAACGTTCGACCGGTGGGCGGCGGTCGGCCGGGCGCTGGGCATCGGCCACGTGGAGGCCGGACCTCTCACCCGGTCCAGCTACCACGCCCGCCAGGCCGCCGAGGCCGCCGGAGTTCCACCCGTTGTCGACCGGACCGTGCCCGTCGCCCTCTCGGCCCGTCCGGGCTGACCGGCCCGTCGTCTCCCGGCCGCCGTCGTCCCCATAGCCTGTCGCCGTGTTCAGCCAGCGCATCGACCGGGCCCGGGCGGCCATGGCCGAACAGGGAGTCGACGTCCTCCTCCTCTCGCTGGGCGCCGACCTGCCCTACTTCTGCGGCTACGAGGCCATGCCGTTGGAGCGCCTCACCATGCTGATCGTGCCGCGTGACGGCGACGTCCACCTGGTGGTCCCCCACCTGGAGGCGCCCCGCGTCGTCGAGCGTCCCGAGGTGTTCGGGATGGTCACGTGGCGTGACGGCGAGGACCCGATCGCCCGGGTGGCCGACCTGGTGGGCGGCTCGGCCACGGCGGCCATCGGAGACCAGACCTGGGCCGGCTTCGTGGTCGACCTCACGGCGGCCTGTCCCGGCCTGGAGTTCCGCCGGGCGTCCGAGATCACGGCGCCCATCCGGATGGTGAAGGACGACGCCGAGGTGGAGGCCCTCCGCCGGGCGGGGGCGGCGGTGGATCGAATCCTGGCCGACGTGCAGGCCGGCCTCGTGCCGCTGGTCGGGCGGACCGAGGCCGACGTGGCGGCCCAGATCGGCCGGCGGATCCTGGACGAGGGCCACCACAGGGTGAACTTCGTGATCGTGGCGTCCGGCCCCAACGCCGCCAGCCCCCACCACGAACCCGGCGACCGGGTCATCCGGGCTGGCGAAGGCGTGCTGTTCGACATCGGCGGCACCATGGCCGGGCCGGACGACGTGGGCTACTGCTCGGACATCACACGGTGCGTGCACATAGGCGGGCCACCTGCCGGCTTCACTGAGCTGTACGCCGCACTGCAGGAGTCGCAGGCCGTGGGCGTGGCGGCGGCCACGGTGGGCACGCCGTGCGAGGACGTGGATGCGGCGACCCGTCGGGTCATCGACGATGCCGGCTACGGGGAGTACTTCGTACACCGGACCGGCCACGGCATTGGCGTGGAGGCCCATGAGCATCCCAACATCGTGGCCGGCAACGACCTGCCGCTGGCGGCCGGTCACGCCTTCTCGATCGAGCCGGGCATCTACGTCCCCGACGTATGGGGTGCCCGACTGGAGGACATCGTGGTGGCCTCCGCCGACGGGCCCGATGCCATGAACCGGATCGACCACGGCCTCGCCGTGGTCGACGGCTGAACGCCCCGGCGGTACCGGGCGCGGCGTGATCGACCTCGACGCAGCAACCTTCCTGCTCCAGTGGGCGGTCGGGGGGCTGTTCTTCCTGTGGGTGACGGGGCGGCGACGCGAGGTGGGCATCGGCTACGGCTGGACGATCCGGATCACCTTCGGCCTCATGGCCGCCGGTGGCCTGGTCGTGGGCGTGGTCATGGACCCGGTGCCCGTCCGGGAGGCGTCAGGAGCAGCGGTGCTCGTCGCCACGGTCGTGGCCATGGTGGTCTCGGTGGTCCGCCGCCGGGCCGGGGTGGCTGGCCAGCGCGGCGTGGAGGAGCGCCGGACGGCCCGGGTGGCGGCGATGACCGGCATCGACCGCGACCGGGTCACCTTCGACGATTCTGTACGGGAGTTCCCACCGGCGCTGGACCTCGTGGCGCCCGTCCTGGGCCTGGTGGGCCTGGTGGCGGCCGGGGTGGACGCCGGTGACCCGGCGCTGCTGGCCGTGGCCAGGACGCTGGTCGGGGCCCTGTTCCTGGGGGCGGTCACCAGCGCCATGCTGCTCGGCCACTGGTACCTGGTTCAGCCCGGCCTGGCCCGCGGGCCGCTCCTGGAGCTGGTCGCCTGGACGGGCCTGGTCTGGCCGTTCGAGCTGCTCGTCCTGCTTTGGCCGACCGGAATGGTCTCGGTGTTGAACGGGTCCATCCCCGACGGCTACAACGGCCTGCTGGGCTGGTTCTGGGTGGCCTGCACGGTGTCGACCCTGGCGCTCGTGGTGGCGACCCGGGCGGCGCTCACCGAACGGCAGTACTCGGCGGTGATGGCGGCCACCGGCCTGCTCTACCTGGCCATCCTCACCGCCTTCGGCATGGACCTGGTGGCCAGGGCCGCCCTCGCCTGAACGGTGGTACGGCACCGGCCGGGGTCGGGCCGGCCGGTCCGCCCACGGTTAGGATCCGCCGCCTGATGGAGGTATCGGGACGGCGATGAGGGTCTACACGCGTAGGGGCGACGACGGCACGACCGGCCTGTTCCACGGCGGGCGTGTGGCCAAGGACTCCCCGCGTCCCACCGCCTACGGCGACGTCGACGAGCTTCAGGCCTTCCTTGGGCTGGCCCGGGCGGCCGCCACCGGCGAACTGGCCGACATCCTCCTGGGCCTGGAACGGGACCTCTGGCTGGTCATGGCCGAGCTGGCCTGCAACCCCGACCGCCTGGACCTCCTCACCGAGGGCGGCTCGCTGCCCACACCGGAGATGGTGGTGCGCCTGGAGGACCTCATCGACGAGGTGTCGGGTCGCTTCGAGCCGCCCACGGAGTTCGTGGTTCCGGGTGAGGACGAGGTGGCGGCCCGCCTGGACGTGGCCCGCACGGTGTGTCGACGGGCCGAGCGTTCCGCCATGGCAGTCGCCGCCGAAGGGTCGTCGGTGGTGCCGTACCTGAACCGCCTGTCCGACCTGGTATGGACCCTGGCCCGTTGGCAGGAGGGGACCTCGCTGGCCACTCGATCCGTGGCCGACGGTCCGCCCGCCGACCAGGACTGACCAGAACACCGACCGTCGTTCCCGGAGGAGCCCCATGGCCATCCAGTTCTCAACTGCCCGTCGGGCCCCGGCGCGCGCCGAGGTCGTCGCCCACGGGCTGACCACCGATGCCCTCACGGGCGACGCGCCGCTGCCGGCGGGCCTGGACCGCGACGACCTCGGGCGCCTGGGCTTCGAGGCCAAGGTCGACCAGGTGCAGGTTGTGCCCGGGGCCGGTCGCCTCGTGGCCGCCGTGGGGCTGGGCCCGGCCGAGGGAGTCGACGCCGACAGGCTGCGCCGGGCGGCTGCCGGGCTGGCCCGGGCCGCGCGCGGTCGCCGTTCGCTGGCCCTCGACCTTGCCTCGGTGGCCGCGGCGCTGGACGCGGTCCCCCAGCCCGAGGGGGCGCACGCGGTGGTGGAGGGCGTGGCCCTGGCGCTCTACAGGTTCGGGTACAAGTCCACGAAGGACGACGACCGCCTCGGCCGTGTGACGCTCGTGGGGAGCACGGCGGCCGGGATCCGGAGCGCCGTCGAGCAGGCCGCGGCGGTGGCCGACGGCGTGACGCTGGCCCGCGACCTCGTGAACGAGCCCGGTGGGAGCCTCACGCCACCGAAGTTCGCCAACCGGGTGCGGCGCATGGCACGTGACCGCGGCCTCACGGTCAAGGTCCTGGACGAGGCGGCCATCAAGCGGGCCCGCCTCGGCGGCCTGCTGGGCGTCAGCCGGGGCTCCACCCAGGCACCCCGGTTCGTCGAGCTCACCTACACGCCGACGGGACGCCCGAAGGGCACGCTGGCCCTCGTCGGCAAGGGCCTCACGTTCGACGCCGGCGGCCTGTCGATCAAGACCGGCCAGGGGATGATGGACATGAAGATGGACATGGGCGGCGCGGCGGCCGTGGTCGGGGCCATGTCGGTCCTCCCGACGGTGGCGCCCCGCTGCCGGGTCCGGGCCTACCTGCCCATGACCGACAACATGCTGGGCGGGGACGCCACCCGCCCGGGCGACGTGCTCACCATCCGCAACGGGAAGACCATCGAGGTCCTGAACACGGATGCCGAGGGCCGCCTCGTGCTGGCCGACGCCCTGTCGTTGGCGTCGGAGGCGAAGCCGGACGCCATCGTCGACCTGGCCACCCTCACGGGCGCCTGCATGGTCGCCCTGGGTCCGCGGATCGCAGGCCTCATGGGTCGTGACGACGCCTTCCTGGCCCAGGTGGAGGCCGCCTCGGCCCGGACCGGCGAGCGGGTCTGGCGGCTTCCGCTTCCAGACGACTACAGGCGCATGGTGGATTCACCGGTGGCCGACATGAAGAACATCGGCGGTCCCCACGGCGGGGCCATCACGGCCGGCCTGATCCTCGGGGAGTTCGTGGCCGACGGGATCCCCTGGGCGCACCTGGACATCGCCGGACCGGCATTTACCGACGGTGATGACGGCGAGGCCACCCGGGGTGGGACAGGATTCGGTGTCCGGCTCCTGGTGGACCTGGCCTGTTCGTTCACGCCGGGAGGCTGAGGACCTCCCACGCTGTGGCGCCGACGATGGATGATCGGGGCGCGCAGCCCGCTGAGGTGCTGGAGTCTGCCGTCCTTGCAGCGGCTGACCTGGTGGCCGGTGCCGCCTCGGTCACGGTGCTGACCGGGGCGGGGATTTCGACCGACAGCGGCATCCCCGACTTCCGGGGGCCCGAGGGGGTGTGGACGAAGAATCCGGAGGCCGAGAAGGCCTCCGACATCCGCTACTTCAGGGCCGATCCGGCGGTCCGCCGGGCCCGGTGGCAGGTCCTGGCACATGGCGGGATGTGGGACGGCGTCGAGCCCAACGACGGGCACCGGGCCCTGGTGCCGCTGGAGGCCGACGGCCGCCTGCACACCCTGGTGACCCAGAACGTGGACGGCCTGCACGTGCTGGCCGGCAGCGACCCCGCCCTCGTCGTCGAGGTCCACGGCACGGTGCGCCGGGCCATGTGCCTCGGCTGCGACCGGCGCAGCGACATCGACGTTGTGCTGGACCGGGTGCGCAACGGCGACCTGGACCCCCACTGCGACGGGTGTGGCGGCCTCCTCAAGTCGGCCACCGTGAGCTTCGGCCAGGACCTGTTCGAGGGCGACATGGAACGGTCGTTGGCGGCGGCCCGGGAATGTGACGTGCTGCTCGCCGTGGGGTCCACGCTGGGCGTCTACCCGGTGGCCCTGATGGTTCCCGCGGCGGTCGACCATGGTGCGGCCGTGGTGGTGGTCAACGGCTCGCCGAGCGAGATGGACCACCTGGCCACCGTCAACGTCCGGGGCTCGATCAGCGAGGTGCTGCCACGAATCGTCGGCCGATCCCCGGCCGGCGGTGGTTGAATCCCGACCAAGTCAGTAGGATTTCCTGCATGGCGACATTCCGAGACCTCCTTGCCGATGCCCGCTCCCGGATCACCGAGACCGACCCGGCCGGTGCCGAGGCCCTGCTGGCCGACGGCCACCTCCTCCTCGACGTCCGCGAGCCGGACGAGTTCGAGCAGGGGGCCATTCCGGACTCGATGCACATCCCACGGGGCAACCTGGAGTCCGGCATCGAGAACCGGGTCACCGACCGCGACCGGCCGATCGTCGTGATGTGCGCCGGCGGCGTCCGCTCGGCGTTCGCCGCCGACACGCTCCAGCAGTTGGGCTACACCGGCGTGGTCTCCATGGAGGGTGGCTTCAACCGTTGGAAGGACGAGGGTCGTCAGTGGCGGACGCCGCGCACCCTCAGCTCCGAGCAGCGCAACCGCTACCAGCGCCACCTGCTCCTCCCCGAGGTGGGGGAGGAGGGCCAGCTCAAGTTGCTGGACGCCAGCGTCCTCCTGCTGGGTGCCGGCGGCCTGGGCTCGCCCGCCGCCATGTACCTGGCGGCCGCCGGCGTCGGCAGGATCGGCATCGTCGACATGGACGTCGTGGACGAGTCGAACCTGCAGCGGCAGATCCTCCACAACCTGGATCGGGTGGGCGAGCGCAAGGTCGACTCGGCCAAGAAGACCCTCACCGCCCTGAACCCCGACGTGGACGTCGTGACCTACGACGTCCGCCTGGGTGCCGACAACATCATGGAGATCCTCGACGGGTACGACGTGGTGGTGGACGGTGCCGACAACTTCCCCAGCCGATACCTGCTCAACGACGCCACGGTGAAGCTGGGCATTCCTGTGGTCCACGGTTCGATCTTCCGCTTCGAGGGCCAGGTCACGGTGTTCGACCCACGCGACGGGGTCACCTACCGCGACATGCTCCCGGAGGCACCACCCGCCGAGTTCGCCCCCAGCTGCGCGGAGGCCGGCGTGCTCGGGGTGCTGCCCGGGATCGTGGGCTCCATCCAGGCCCTCGAGGCCATCAAGCTCATCCTGGGACTGGGCGACGGCCTGTCCGGACGCCTGGTGGCATTCGACGCCATGGACATGTCGTTCCGCGAGTACCGGCTCCAGCGCGACCCGTCGCTCGAGGTGACCTGGGAGAACCGCGACCGCATTGAGATCGCCGAGCTGGACGGCCTCTGCATGCCGAAGGTGACAGAGCCTCCGGCGGGCTGACCCTTCGGCGACCGGTCGGTCGCCCGAACCGCTATCCCGTGACGCGTCGGGGTTTCGGTTGCACCATGCGAGACTCCCGACCTATGGCACGACTGGCGATCATCGGCACCGGCTACGTCGGTCTCACCACCGGCGCCTGCCTAGCCCATCTCGGCCATGATGTGGTCTGTGCCGATGTCGACGTCGACAAGGTCGCCCGGCTGTCAGAAGGCAATGTCCAGATCGTCGAGGACCGCCTCGAACAGTTGGTACGAGATGGCCTCGACGACGGTCGGCTGCGGTTCGTCGTCGGGGCCGCCAACGCGGTCACCGACTGCGAGGTGGCGTTTCTCTGCGTGCCGACCCCCGAGAACCCGGACGGTTCGGCGGACCTGTCGTTCATCGAGGAGGCATCACGCGAGTTGGCTACTGTACTTCCGCCCGAGGCGATTGTCGTGAACAAGTCGACCGTGCCCGTGGGATCCACGCGGGTCGTCGAACGCGTGTTGGAGCGAACCGACGTGACTGTGGTCTCCAACCCCGAGTTCCTCCGGGAGGGCTCGGCCGTTCAGGACTTCCTGCACCCCGATCGAATAGTGATAGGTAGTGAGGACCAGTCGGCGGCCATCAAGGTATTGTCTCTCTACTTGGGGATCAGCGCTCCGACGGTAGTCACCGACCCTGCCTCCGCCGAGACGATCAAGTACGCGGCGAACGCCTTCCTGGCGACGAAACTCAGTTTCGTGAACGCCATCGCCGCGGTGTGCGAAGGGGTGGGGGCCGACGTAAACGACGTGATTCTCGGCCTTGGATACGACACCAGGATCGGTTCGGAGTTTCTTCGTCCTGGGCCGGGTTGGGGTGGTAGTTGCTTCCCGAAGGACACAAAGGCCTTGGTGCGTATAGCCGAACAGAGCGGTTACGACTTTCGCCTGCTGGACGGGGTTATTGCCGTCAACGGGGAACAGTTCGCCCGGGTGGTTGACAAGGTACGGCGGTCCGTTGGAGGTGACCTCTCAGGTCGAACGATTGCCGTTTGGGGTCTCACATTCAAGGCGGGAACCGACGATCTACGGGACTCCCCTGCGCTGGAGATCATCGGTCGACTCCTGGAGCAGGGGGCGTTTGTGCAGGCCTTCGATCCCACGGTTTCCTCGGTGGAGGGGCTTCCATCTGGGACCACTGTGGCCCTCAGCCCGATGGACGCTTGTGTGGGCGCTGACGCTCTGGTCGTCCTTACTGAATGGGACGAGTTTCGGTGGCAGGATCCGGAAGCTCTTGCTGTAGGCATGAAGGGTCAGGCGGTGGTCGATGCCAGGAACCTCCTCGATCGCGCCCGCTGGCAGCGGCATGGATTCGACTACCAGGGCATCGGGCGCTGACGCGGTGCGGGCACTAGTTGCGGGCGGTGGTGGCTTCATCGGATCACATCTGGTTGATCTCCTTCTGGGGAGAGGGGACGAGGTCGTCGTCATCGACTCGTTCCTGACCGGACGTCGATCGAACCTGTCAAACGCTGGAGGGCGGTCTGGATTCCGGCTCGTAGAGCACGACGTGATCGAGCCCCTACCCGACCTCGGTGACTTCGACGCTGTCTTGAACCTGGCCAGCCCGGCGTCGCCAGGTGACTTCGCAAGATTCCCGTTGGAGATCCTGTCAGTTGGGAGCACAGGGACGCGCCACCTGCTTGAGTTGGCTGGCGATCAGGGCGCACGGTTCCTTCAGGCCTCGACAAGCGAGGTCTATGGCGACCCCTTGGTTCATCCGCAGTCAGAGAACTACCTCGGTAACGTGGACCCGGTCGGACCGAGGAGTTGCTACGACGAGGCCAAGCGCTTCGGGGAGGCAATGGTTTCGGCCCACCGCCGAGTCCACGACACCGACACAACCATTGCCCGGATCTTCAACACGTATGGCGAGCGCATGACGCCAGACGATGGTCGGGTGGTGACCACCTTCGTCGCCCAGGCCATCCGAGGTGAACCGTTGACCGTGTATGGGGATGGCTCCCAGACGCGGAGTTTCTGTTACGTGTCGGATCAGGTAACTGGATTAGTAGCCCTGCTCGACAGCGATATGGACGGTCCGGTCAACATCGGCAGCCCCTCGGAGATCACGATGTGGGACCTGGCCGAGATGATCATCGACCTGACGAACTCGGCAAGCACGGTGGTGGCGGCGCCGCTCCCGCCCGAGAGAGAGGGTGATCCGGCCAGACGCTGTCCGGACATCACGGTTGCTCGTACCGCTCTTGGCTGGGAGCCCTTAGTCAGTCTCCGAGATGGGCTTGTCGGCATGATTGCCCATTTCCGGTCCGTCGAGCTCGTGGGCTGATCCGAACTGGTGTATCTGAAACGGATCCTGGATCGTCTGCCCGAGGGAACGGTCGCCGTGGGGGGTGGCCTGGTCGTCAACGGCCTGGCCGCCTACACGTTCATAACGCTGGCCTCGCGGGACCTGGGCGCCGAGGTGTACACGCCTGTCGGGCTGCTGTGGGCCCTCAGCTTCCTGCTGGGTCCCGGGTTCTTCCAGCCGTTGGAGCAGGAGACGGCACGCGTCATCGCCGGGAGGTCAGGCGACGGGATCCGGTCAGTGGTGAGGCCTGCGGCCATCCTCGGTGGCTCCCT
>ERZ651768.2690-NODE-2690-length-12162-cov-3.334630_pt1 | contig 12162 bp, 8 predicted proteins | sample MGYA00514754_ERZ651768 | MGnify/ENA metagenome assembly ERZ651768 | reverse complement strand
TTATAAATAAATTACTTTGATAATCATTTTCATTTAGTATGATAACTTTTTGGCACTTTTGGTACTATGGAAACTGAGGGGAGATGTCTCAGCAGAGTAAATGTACGCCCCACCAGTCCTAAATGTCTATAAATAAAACCACGCTACTGGATGGGGCGAAATATAATCGATGCAAATTAACTATCTTAAATCCAAGTTCTGTAATATTCTATTCTGCCGGTTACTTTTTCCAGGTAATTTCTCGTCTCCGCATGAGGTAATTTTGTTTTTAGCGTTTTGTAAACCTTATCTGGATTCATAGAATTAACTTTATTCGTTGCCGCTCTCAGTTTTGTTTTTCCGGTCAATGCCCTGGCCACATTCCCCGCACCGGTATTATAGGCGCTGATCGTGCAGTAGTAAGCACTTTTGTCATCTTTAATATTTTTAAAGTAGGCGTAGCGAATCTTGTTGATATAGGCACAACCCAGTTCAATATTATTTGCCGGAACGTATAAATAAGTGTCTTTAAGCAGTCTGTCTTTCTTATACACATGATTAAAGGCATCCCGAGCGCCAGATTTTGGTACCAGCTGCATGAGTCCATAGGCAGGGATGTGCGAGCGCGCCTTCGGATTAAAACTGGATTCTGTCTGCATGATCGCAAAAGCAACTGCTGGATCAATCTTGAATCGTTTGGATTGTTTTAATACTTCCCGTTTGAACCGATTGGCCCGTGTTTTCACATGGTCGGGCTGCATCTGGACCTGAACCGTATATTTTATTCTTTTCTTGCCATCCTTGGCAGTGAATTTTTCCTTTTTTATCTCTTTGTCCAGGATAACTTCTTTAGCAAAAGAGCCGGCATTCCCCGAGGTTACTTTTTTACCCTGTTTATTTTGTAACTGGTCCTTAAGCAGTGGTTGTTTATCATCTGCTTTCTTGGTAACAATCTGAGTCAGTTTTTCCTGTAGTTTTTCATCACCGAGCTGTTTTTTATCTGCAACTGATTGCTGCGGATCATCATCAACAATCACTTCAATTTCAACTATTCCATTTTCAAAGTCAACGCTACCTCGGGCATTCAGATCACTATCATAATCCACATAGGTCTTACTGCTACTGTACTTGAATTCATCCCATTTCTGCTCTACTTCATCCTTGAAATCCTGGTATAACTGTGCTTGTTCTGCCAGGTAACCATCAAACGCTTCTGTTACGGCTGCTTGATAATTATTTTCTTCCTGCACCAGTGCGTCAAAGCTTTGCTGCTGTTCTTTGAGCCACTTTTCATAGTCATCCTGGGCAAATAATGAACAGGTGAATAGCAGTATGAAAATTGATCTATAAATGTTCTATTTCTCCATATGTTTAGGTGTTTATCGGATTTCCAAATACGCCATCCAAATGTAATGCCCTGGTTTTACTTTCTTTTTTGTGTTTGATCGTACATGTCCAGGTTGGGAAAAAAACCATTTCAACATTATTGACCACAACTCCGTACTTGCGCTCCATAAGTTTTTTTATCTTAATTTTATTAAGCTTACGTCCGCCTAATGAACGGAAGTCAAAGTCCACATCATCCTTATCCTTTTCTACTATTGTACAATGGTTATCAAGGTCTTCGATCTTGTGGGGGTCACTGTCAACCACGGCCGCAAACTTAAAGCTTTGATCGTCAACATACATTACTTCCTGTGTTTTAAAATCCAGGTAAAGATTTTCAGGAATTTCAGTCGTTTTCTTGCGGAAGATTCCTTTTTCTTCCATAAAGGTTAGATCAACCTTGATCAGCGGGAGATAATCAAACTCACTACTGGCCAATTCTTCCGATTTGATCAGTGAACCTGCTAGAAAGGGTTTAACTTTTTTCCGCAGATCCCGTTCCAGGATCATATTTCTAACGACCAGCAACTTTTCACCTGGCTTACTGGTATCTTCTTCCCCAATTTCTGGTTCATCAACATCTACAACTTCTTCAGCTGGTGGAACTGCAAGTTCATCTTCAGTTATTTCAGCTTCTTCCGGTTCCTCTATTTCAATATTCTCATAATGTGCAATTAAGTGCTCGGGGTTAATTTCAGCCAGCTGTTCTTCCGATATAACACGATGATCCGTCACCAGCCAGCGTACGTTCAATTCCTGCACTTTGTCAAATTCATCAGGGGACACCACCAGGAAATTTCCTGGTTTTAAAGCCGGTAATTTAGAAATAATAAAATCGATCTCTTTTGGTGCCACTGATTCCAGTCGTTTTTTCACCTTATCAATATCCTGTTTCGTGTTCAGTGTTCCTAAAATAAATGTGGAAAACTGCCCGATGGCCTTATAGTCGATATCGCCGGGACTCTGGGTGGCGATCAGGCAGCTGACTCCATATTTTCTACCCTGTCGAAACAGCAATTCGAGATTTTCCTTGCAGGCCGGTACCTTGATAGGCGGGATATAGGGGGCAATTTCATCAATGAACATGGCGCATTGCAGCCCTTCCTGGCCACTGCCCAAGGGGTTTTTCAGCATCCAGCGATACAAAAGCTGAGCAATACCGGCAATAAAGAATTCTTTTTCCTCCGCTGTGTGTAATGTGTTGAGATAGATCACAGAAATACGGGTTTTTTCGGTGGAACCGTCCTTACCAAGAAGTGCTTCAATACTTGCCGGTACACCGGTTTGAAAAATTAGCTTGCGTGATCCCAGGGTCAGTAAACTCAATTTCTTGGTGAGACCGCGCAAAAACCTCTGTGAACCCACAGCTGACACGACTTCTAACACTGATTCAGGCAAGTCCTCCAACATCTTAATAACATCCCCAAAATCCCGCAAATTCATGTTCTCTTTAAAGCAATGCTCAAATATTACGGCCAGGATGGCCTCGGCTGATTTACCATCATCATTATCAAGGTCATAGCCCACAAGGCTGGCAACATTTTTAGCGGTTGAAGAAAAATAGCGTATCTTATCTTCACTATTTAAGTCGCTGACACCAGCAAATTGCAGGGGGTTGATACAGAGCGGTATTCCTTTTGAACTCCCGGGTGTCCAGACAACGACCTCCACATTTTCGTCGTAGGTATCTCTAATGGCAGGATCCGTACCGCTTTTTTTAACAGTATCTCTATCTGCAGTAACAGCCAGACTGGCAATATCCCCCTGAGGGTCAAAGGCAATCACAGGTACACCGTAGCGAGCCAGTTCTTCAATGAGGACCTTGCTGGCTACGGTCTTGCCGCTGCCCGAAGATCCGAAGCAGCCAAAATGGCGTTGTAAAGTTTCCAGTTTAAGTTCCAGTGATTTACTATCCGGAGATAAGCCTAATTGTATTTTTTTCATTTTCATCCAGTTTTATTCCTGTGGTTTAAAAATCCATATTCAATTCCTCAAATGGATCCCTGGTGTTTACGATCTTTTCGCCATCATTGAATACGGCTTTTCCATTAAATATATCCACATCCACATGTCGTTCCCCATCTCGCACCACAAATTCAAATTCCATGACCTGGTTGCTGCCAAAATCAAAATCAGGCATGGCCACAATGCGAATGGTATGTTTCCCTTTGGCAACAATGGGTATGCGCAGCTGGCCACTGAAATCTTTTGTCATTTTTTTCTTGAACACTCCGCCGGTCTTTTTTTCTGTTACCAGGGACCGGGCTGTGAGCCCCACATATTCATCATCGATAAACACGCTGGCACCCATGGGGTTACTGGCAACATAAACATCGTAACCAAGGTCCGTTTCGCGGGCCCGGATAATATTTCGGTATCCTTTTTTTATTGTTACCTCATTATCCCAGCTGCCTTTTGGAAACAGCACCTCTACCTGGTACGATCCAGGTTTAATACCATCCAGTTTCAAGGGTGTACGTCCCCGGGTTTGGCCATCAATAATCACGTCCTGATTACCAGGTAAGGATAGCACGGTCATACTGCCATTGGCTGCTAACAATCTATTTGATAGACTATAGTAATGTTTTTGAACCCGCTGATACTGATCACCCATAGATCCAGGATCGCTCGAATTCTCGTACATGCCGCCTGTGGCTGCACTCACCGTTTTCAGCCTGTTGTGATCCATGGTACCGATCCCGATTCCATAAATGAAAATACCTTCACCCAGGTTCATGCTTTTGATATTCTGCAAAGTGAACTTACTTCCCGTATCGGCACCATCAGTGAGGTAAACAACGATCTTCCGCCCTTGTTTACTGGCGAGCAGACTGGCTGCTTTCGCGATGGCATCATACAACCTCGTTGTGCCATCAACTTCTATACTATTAACGGCCTGGTACAGTTCATTTTTATTAGCTGTAAAATCTATGGTTAGATCGACTGTCCCAGAAAATTCAACGATTGCCACTTCATCCGGACTTTTTATGTCAGCAATGAAACTTTTCAATCCCGCCCGCGCATTCTTTATGCGCTCACCGTACATACTGCCACTTTTATCCATTACCAGCACAAAATAGTTTTTTTCCGGTTGCATCACTTGTACAGAAAAATCCTGGGCTGGAAGTGGCATAACGACAAACATAGTCAGCAGAATATAAGTTAATGTGTTACATAAACTATTCATATCTATATCCTTGTATTATTATATATAATTATATTAATCAAGTAGTAAATCTCTTTCCTTATTCCAGCGTACCCAATCTGATTTCCTTTCCTTGTCCAGATCAATATTTGCCTGGCTATAGTACTGTGATTTATATTGCGCAAATGCTTTTTTCTCCGCATTTACAGCATCCTGGAATTCCTTGGTTTGTTGCTCGGAAAATTTTTCAAAATCGCTCTTTTCCTGGTCCCTGAATTGCTCCATTTCCTTGTACTGCTGCTGCATATACTCTTCAAAATTACTGATAATCGTGAACACATTTCCAGCCGCTATCGTGAAAGTCGTATCTTCGAGGGTCAACCCATCTGCCTTAAGCGGTGTAACCCCTACCGCGCCAGTATATACGCTAAAGGTGGAATGATTCACGTCGCAATCAATCCTGAATACAGTCCCCCGTATGGCCGCCACAGCGGTGGGAGTGCGCACCCGCATATTCTGCTTCTTTTTTGACGACATGTTAAACCAGGCACGTCCGGCTTCAATATTGAACATATTTGCACCTTCCGCTGCTGGGCCCACAAGAATAATGCGTGACTGTTCCCCAATGCGCAGAAGCTTTTTAGGTTCCAGTGTAATCTCGCAGCGCGATTTTTCCAGTGTTTTGACCTTCTCCCGGACAAACACGGCCTGGTTCACTTTCGCCCTGTCCCAATCTTCTGATCCTGCTGGCTGGATAGTGACCTTTCCCAGTGGTAAGGTTACTTTACCTATGGGATCATTGTTTTGACGCTGGGCACTGATAATGGTACAGGAAAAAAATAGAATAAAAATCAAGGCATATAAATGTTTCATCTGATATTATCTGTGCAAATCATTAATAAATGATTCCAACTGACTCCAGTGCAAATACCCGAGCACTAATATGACAAAATATAAGGCTAAACTAATAACCATATTATTTGAGTAGAATTTCAGTGCTGTGCCAAGTGCCTTATTAGGAATAAAAGGAAACCCGCCCAGGTTTACTGTTGAATTCAATTCATCAAGGACCAGATGACTTAGATATCCTATTCCAACAGCCAGGCTGATCATCATCATTGCATTGAGGTTAAAATGGAATGGCTGCAGAACTGAAAAAGTGATCAAAATAGAAAGGATAGCTGCTGGTATGGAATGAAAAATACCCCTGTGATGGGTCAATTTTTTAAATATACCGCCAAAAACATAATAAATAAACAGCGCAGCAGTAAGCGGAAAGCCAACAATGGTCAGTAGACTGTCTGCACCGGCCTGGAAAAAATAATACCCAACCATGACAGCGCCTACAATTGATAACATCGTAAGCAGGATTTTTAGTGGTAACCCAGTGTCGCTGTCCAGGTCTGGGAGAAAAGCACCAATAACTGTAGCAAGAAATACCAGCGGACTAAACCAAAAGACAACTGCACTTAGGCCAACAGCAGCAGTACTAACTGCCAGGCCAGTTACCATACCAAAGGCCATATGCGCTTTATATCCGGCCATTTTACCTAAACTCCAGGTAATGCCACTGAATAATAATTAAAATGGGTAAATCCTCTTAAATCTAATTTATTTTACCTTTTGTTTTCTTTTTAATCTCCTTCGCAGTCTTATCGATCGCCTTTTCAGCCTCTTTCTTTACCTTTTCCAGATCCGTATCCCTGATCTCTTTGATCGTATCCCGAATCGCTTCATCAGGGTCTTCGCCAGTATAGACCAGATAGCCGATATAGGCCATAAAGACCACTAAAAGGACCAATACGATTTTAAATAGTTTCTTTATTACTGCAAACCCGATCAGGAATGCCAGAATTATGGCAACTATGAAAAAGTTAGGATCATTTAATATGCTATCGACCATTAGTTCTACTCCCTTTATTCTTCTATATTAGTGGTAACGATTACCCAACAGTTGAAATACTCAAAAGTATACATTTTTGCAACCCCTATTCTGATATTTTATACTCAATTAGTGTATAATAATGACGTTGTTCCGCATCAAAATATCTTTCTACTATTCTTGAACCGGTTAATGTTAAATCTATTGTTTCCTCTAACCAATACTGGGTAGCTGTATTGTTATCACTTAATGCATCACCAAATAAAGAACTATGGGTCATATTCAGCTGTTTAGCAATTTCTAACCGTGCTTCATCTGCGGATTGATCCCAGGCATCCCGTAAATACCGCCTAGCATTGCTGATACCTACCCCATATTTATATCCTCTTCTTATTGGCGGCTGAATGATCCATCTGGGCTGCCTTTTAATGTTATATCCCGCTGGCCCAGGTCTGACCCTTTGTTTAACCGTCTTCATGTCCTTGGTAATAGCGATGAGCACAAATACATCATTGTGGGTGAAGACTTGTGTAATGATCTTCGCGCTGTCAAAGACGGAGTGAAATATCGTAGAATCAATTATTGTTGCCATAAAATCTTTGGATTCCATAGATCCACCTCTCCCAACATCTGCAAACTTCGATCGTATACCGATTTTTACTTCCCTGGTGACATTGGCAACCGCGTTGGTATAGGCGTGTTTTATGGAATTGGCATTATCCGCATAACGCGGCCCTATTCCAACCCCGAAATAGGATGAATTTGATTTTGGAGGTATGTATACCCACTTTGGTACATTTTGTCCCAAAACTGGGTATGATACAATTACAAAGCCGAGGACTAAAACCCTGGCAGGCTTAATCAACTAAAGATATTTCGCTAGCGCGAATTGATTATTAAGGAGCCGTATCTAATTTACCCAATTCTTTTTCCAGCGCATCAAAGCCCTGCCTTGCCTTGAATTCATTATAAAGTGCTTCTTCTTTATTTGCTTCATTAATGGAAGCATCGATAGCATTTGCCAATGAATACGACACCAGGACATAGAATGTGCCATCTTTTCCCACTTCCGTTTTAAGGATAGTACTTCCAGCTAATGCCTGGGATGCAACCTGTTTTGAAACAGATTCGGTGAATTCCAATGCTTGTGCATTGTCTCCGACACCAGATTCCTGCATAAAATCCTTGATCATCGTGCTAACTTTTACGTCTACTGCCTGGGCAATTTCATCCCGGGCACGAGCGGTCGCTGTCTTTTTTGCTAAGGATGGATTTTGCTTTTTTGCTGTCCCGACACCATAAAATGCATCTTCAGCAGTCGGTGGATTTAGAAAGAATTCTGGGTACCCAGAAGTTGAATAGTCTTGTTTTGCCGGAGCTTCGGTACTGCCGGAACGGGCCGGTGGAGTCGATGACCCGCACCCTGACACCATTAAGACTATAAGTGCTGTCAGTAATATTGAGGCAATTTGTTTTTGTTTCATGATTCCCTTCCTCTATTATTTACCATTTCACCAAATATAAAAGTAATCTGATTAATTAACATCATTTTATTAAGAAAATGGCAGTTATTCCTATACAGTTAAGTTCAATTGATTTCAATTTATTTTAACAGGATCATTTTTCTTGTTTTGGAATAGTTGGCTGCCTGGATCATGTAAAAATACATCCCTGAGGTTACCGTGATACCATGATCATTTTTGCCATCCCATTTAATTGATTTATAACCTGCTTTCACGCTTGTATTGACCAGAGTCTTTACCTGCCTGCCCAGTATATCATAGATCACCAGTTCAACATGGCCATCTTCAGGTATGTCGTATTGAATCACCGTTACCGGATTGAACGGGTTCGGGTAGTTTTGCGCTAAATGATAGGATTGCGGTATGGGTTTCAGTTCTAATTCGCTTTTACCAGAGTATTGCACACCATCAATAAAATATTCATAATATAAATCAGTCCGGACAACTTCCCGGCCCGCTATTTTGACAGGAATAGAAATGATCCAGTCATTTTCACCAGGTTCCATCGGTTTGATTGTACTGAGTACTAAGTCCATGTCACCCATTGAAGTATCCGCAAAAAATAGTGTATTCTCGATTTCCAATAATTCTTCGTTCAGCCGGGCATTATCAATAATTGAAATTTTATCATGTTCTGGTATCTGCAGGTGAACTGTATGTATGTCAGATAGTTGATTTAAGCCGATTCGTATAGCATGGCCATCCCATGTATATTGCAGGTTATTATCCTGGTAATCCCCGGCAATGGTTCTGGCCAGCATGCCGTTCTGCTTGGCCCAGTTCCAGCTCATGATAAACGACATGAGATCATCAATATCATATTCTCCATCAGGAACTGCAATCAAATAAGGTGCTTCACCGGATACGGGTCCTAGTTCATAATTGGGATCTGCAGCATTCCAACCCGTGATGAATTGATCAGTATCTACTGCGTCCATATTTTCGTCTGTGTCAAAATCGCCCAGCATGAATGTACCGACACTAATTGTTTTATCATCATTGCTGCCTGAGGGATCGCCATCAAGGTTACCGTCAAAATTCTTGCCCAACGAATCTTTAACACTATTATTGATTTCAACACGAATTGAATCATAAGCAGGAATGCCATTTGGCGAATAGATATACACAACTGTTTTGCTTGTATTTGTTTCAAAATTCAAATTATTAAAATTAAAATTGGTATTATCGCTGGTAAGTGTAATACCATTTCCAAACGTGGTTGGATCCATGGGCCTGTCAAACTCCAACTCTATATTATATTGCGGCAGGGGAATTATCCCACTGATATATGATGACAACACAGGCCCTGTTTCATTATCCACATGAAATTCAATTTCGGCACTACCCCCTGCCTGCCAGTAGTCATAGGGAATGGCCTTTATTTTCGTATTCGACACATCCAGATTATTCATATCCTCTGCCGATTTCCAGGTTACGGTCCCATTATAGGCACTCGTGCCCAACTGGCTTGTATCTCCCGCAATACTTGATATATCCCAATTCACACCATTATCAATGGAGTACAGTATTTGTATTCCTAGATCATCGGAAGTTTGATCTGTTAATGAAAATACGATCTGCACATCACCTATTTGTTCGCTGGTGATAGGTGTTAATGAAATACCATGTCCTTGATAATTATCTAAATTAAAAGAGCCGGCTTGATCTTGTGTCCCTTCATCTGCATCAAAAGGAATAATCTTGAAAAATGCATTTGCTATATCACTGTCCGTTATATCATCCAGTGAATTCCAGACTACCGTGGACCTGTCATTTCGATTAAACGTTTTATTCTTGATTTCATTATCAAGAGCAGTATCGATTGCGATTTTATCTAAACGATAGTTAACTGTTAAGGATCCTTTACTACTCCGGCCTCCTGTTGTAGACGCTGTGGTCCATGAGGTTCCGTCAATGGAATAGTAATATTCAAATGAGAGATCATCATTTTCAGGATCCGATTCTTGATAATTGATGGAAACATCACCATGCTGTTCAGTTGTAATGTTCGTTACAGACACGGAAGGCGGCAGGTTATTATCTAAATGGAAAATGATGGTATCATGAAACCCGTCTGCCCACTGGTCCAAGGGTGTGGCTTTTACATACAGCCCTTGAATATCTTGACCAGACAGATCATCCACCGAATTCCAGGTATAGGAATCTTCATAATCATTATTCTGTATTTGTATTTCATCAATTTCAAGCCACGTTTGACCATTGATTGAATACTCCAACCTAATGCCCAGGGAATCATCATTCGTGGTATCAGTAATCGTATAATTCAGATCTATATCACCGATTTGTTCGCTGGTGATCGGTGATAATGAAATGCTGTGCCCCTGGTAATTATCTACCCGAAACGCATTGGTAATATCTGCAGTACCCGTATCTATATCCGCGGGTGTTATACGAAAATAAACTGTGGATACATCAATTGAATCAATATCCTCGTAAGAATGCCAAATAATTTCAAGGTCAGTATCCCTTCCTGTTAGGCCGTCTTCTACTTCTGTTGAAAAAGCATCACGGGTACCTATTGGATTGATTGCTAATTCTGCAGGATGATGCTCTTGTTTTTCTTTGGTATCCGTTGACCTGTTATGGCTCCTTGAACCCGTAGATATAGTCGCTGGTGACCATTCATTATTATTAAATGAAAAATCGTATGCATACGAAATATCATCATCTTCCGGATCTGTCATCGTAAAATCAATTGAAATATCTCCATGTAGCTCGCTGTTCAGCGGATCGATCGATACCTGAGGAGGTAAATTGTTATCCAGGTATACTGTCAAGGAATCACTAGTCCCAGCCCCCCACTGATCATAGGGAGTACATCTCAGTAATAATTCAGGGATCTCATACCCTGCCAGATTATTCTCAGACTCCCAGATCACAGAATTAATGTAACCGGCAGAATCAATATTTTGAGCTGATCCTGTTACAGAAAACTGATTCCAGGCATTTTCAAACCAGTATTCAAAGTTCAGATTGATCTGGTCATTTGTTGTATCCGTGATGGAATAAAATATCTGAACTGAATCGGCTTGTTCCCCGGCAATGGGATCTAATATAACAGACTGGCCCTGGTAATTATCAAGGGCAAAGACATTGGACGTGTCAGACGTGCCCATATCGTTATCATAGGGTATAACGATCAGCTGCACATTATTTTCCTCTCTGTCTGGAAGATCCTCTTCTGTCAGCCACATATACCATTCTAAATCGCCACTGGGATCATAAGGTTGAACGGTTCCATTCAGCCAGCTATAGCCTCCATCCAGTGAAAAGAATAATTCGATCGAATGAGTATCGTCCTCATCATCTGAATATACATAGTCTATCAAAACAACATCATGTTCCTCGGCAGCAATGTCGACCAGTTCAATGGCTGGTAGACGGTTATTGTCCAGGTGAAATGAAATAACGGAATTATCGCCTGAATCGATATCATGTGGTGTTATTCTGAACTTTAGGTTTTCCTGATCAGTACCCTCTGCCTGTACGTGCGATGGCCAGATAATGGTGCCGGTATATACACTGTCCGCTAGATCATCCAGGATACCGACAACATTTGCTGTATCCCAGGTGGTGCCTTCATTAATAGAATATTCAGGAACGATGGTAATAAGATCACTGGTACTATCGCTTATAATAAATTGGATTTCAATGGAGTCTGATACTTCCACAGTTATGGGTGTAATTGCAATAACCGGAGTAGAATTATTGTCCACATGAAAACTGTTCGTAGTAGCCCCCATGCCCGTACCGTTTTCATCACTGGGGAAAATCCTGAAGCGTACCTGTTCGTTATCAAGCTGATATAGATCGATGTTCGAGTGCCAGGTGACGGAACCAGTGTATATGGTATCCGTCAAAACAACACTGGATACGGATCCTGTAACAGTTGCATTTTGCCATGTCGTACCATCATCTGCTGAAAATTGACAAAGTATTTCAAGGGTATCTTCCTGGAGATCAATCAGATCATAATTTATGCCATAATCACCGGTCACTTCTACGGCAGGTGTTGTGATCTGGGCATAGGGTAATTGAATATTATCTACCACCATGGGCAGTATTACATCTGCTGTTCCCGCATCATTGTCTTGCGGTATGATCCGGAATTGTACTGCTGGATTCATGGTACGGCCCAGGTCATTGGTGCTCAGCCAGGTCAGTGAACCGGTGTAATCAACCAGACCCGTCAATTGACCCAGTGTTGTGGCATTGACCCATGTTAG
>ERZ651768.2688-NODE-2688-length-12165-cov-9.191347_pt1 | contig 12165 bp, 10 predicted proteins | sample MGYA00514754_ERZ651768 | MGnify/ENA metagenome assembly ERZ651768 | reverse complement strand
CGATCTGAGTACCAAGAGATCACCTTCAGGAACATCCAGGCTGACCGCGCCACCATGCAGTCCTACGTTAAGGACCACGCCAATCTTCGGCCGTTTTTCCGGGAGTTGTGGAGCTTCTGCCAGACCAACGATATCCCCATGGCGGTGGTCAGTCAGGGTCTGGATTTCTACATCGAAGCCGCGTTGGAGCGAGAGGGCCTTGACCGGATGCCGGTCTACGCCGTGAACACCGAGTTTCGCGACGGCGAGATCTCGTATCACTACCACCACACCTATCCGGGCAAAGAGGACCAGGGGAATTCCAAGGGGTTCGTGGTGGAGTCGTTCCAAGAACGTGGTTGCTACGTATTCTTTGCCGGGGACGGCCATTCAGACATGGAGGCAGCACGGGTTGCGGACGTGACATTTGCGCACCGGTCACTGGCGAAATTTTGCGATGAAGAGGGTATCGCCTACCGGCCCTTTGCGGATTTTAGCGGGGTGCTAGTGTCCGTGAGAGAATTTTCCAAGAACGGTCAAGGATCAGCCAATGGACGGCAGACGACGGAGTGAGGAGGCGGAACTGTGATTGACCGGTATTCCAGGCCCGCCATGAAGCAGGTCTGGTCCGACGAAAATAAATACCTCAAATGGATGGCCGTGGAACTGGCCGCCTGCGAGGCATGGGCAGCCGAAGGCGTTATCCCCCAAGAAGACATGGCCAAGCTGCGCGGCGCTGAGTATAACCACGGTCGCATGATGGAGCTTTTTGAGACTACCCGCCACGATGTAACGGCGTTCCTCAGCTCCATAACTGAATCGATGGGACCGGAGGGCCGCTGGCTCCACCTCGGACTCACCTCCAACGATATGCTGGACACCGGCCTGAACCTGCAATTGGTTGAGGCTGGAGCCCTCTTGCAGACCGAGCTTGACCGGACCATCGCCGCCTTGGCCGCCAAGGCCGTTGAACACAAAGACACCCTGGCTATGGGCCGCACCCACGGCGTCCACGCCGAACCGATGACCATGGGCTTGCGGTTCGCCCTCTGGTGGGACGAGATGGGGCGTCAAAAAGAACGGCTGACCGAAGCCATCGAGGGTCTGCGGGTGGGCATGGTTTCCGGCGCTGTCGGCACCCACGCCACCGTGCCGCCATCGGTGGAAGAAACGGTCTGCAGCGAACTTGGGCTTAAGGTGGCCAAGATAACGAACCAGATCGTCCAACGAGACCGCCACGCCCATTTCATGACCACACTGGCGCTGATCGGGGCTTCACTAGAGAAGTTCGCCACTGAGATTAGGGCGATGCAACGCACCGAGATTCACGAGTTGGAAGAGCCCTTCAGCGCAGGCCAGACCGGGTCGTCTTCCATGCCTCACAAACGCAACCCGGAGCTAGCGGAGCGTATCTGCGGCTTGGCCCGGCTGATCCGAGGCAACTCGGTCACCGCCATGGAGAATGTGGCACTCTGGGGAGAGCGGGACATCAGCCACTCCTCGGCCGAACGCATAATCCTGCCTGATTCATGCCTGGCACTGGACTACATACTGAGCATATTTAGCTACATCATCGAGGGTCTACGGGTATTCCCCAAGCGGATGATGGAGAACATTGAAAGTAGCCGGGGGCTGGTCTTCAGCCAGAGAGTCCTATTGGCTATGGTGGAAAAGGGGATGGCACGGGAAGACGCCTATCAGACCGTGCAGTCCAACGCGGGACGCAGTTGGGAAGAGAAGAAAGACTTTCGCGACCTGATACGGGCTGACAAAAAGACCGGAGAGTGTTTCTCAGCTTCTGAATTTGACGAACTATTCGACTACGGGTACTACACTCGTTACGTTGATGAGACCTTTGCCCGGTTAGGGCTAATCAAACCAGCGAAGAGAAAGAAGCAGAATGCCGCGACAAGCGGCGACTGATCGCCATGGAACGAAAACGACTGCCCGTGTGGGTCGCGTGAGGAAGGACTTGACATGATAATAGAAACTCAAATGCCCGACATTCTCCATCGCGGCAAGGTGCGGGATACCTATGGCCTAGGCGGCGGACACCTACTGATGGTCGCGACCGACCGTATCTCCGCTTTCGACGTGGTATTGCCGACGGGCATAACCGATAAGGGCCTCGTGCTGAACCGTATCTCTGCCTTCTGGTTCGAGCGCACCAAAAACATCGTGCCCAACCACTTCATCTGCCTGGCTGACTCTCCTGAGGCCGCCCAGTACCTGGAGGGCAGCAGCGTCGCTGGGGCCGTCTCGGACGAAGTTGCCCGGCAGGCCATGGTGGTTAAACGGGCCGAGCGCCTGGACCTCGAGTGCATCGTCCGCGGCTATATCACCGGCTCGGCATGGTCGGAATACCGGCGTCAGGGCACCGTATCAGGCATGGATGTCGGTAAAGGTCTTGTGGAAGGCCAGGCTTTTTCAGAGCCGCTGTTCACCCCCACAACCAAGGCGGAAGAGGGCCACGACGAGAACATGTCAAAACAAGAGGTCTTGGATATGGTTGGGGCCGATATGGCCCGACAGCTTGAAGAGACGAGCAAGGCAGTCTTCAAATGGGCCCATGACTACGCCAGAGAGCGGGACATCATCTTGGCCGACACCAAGATGGAGTTTGGAATCATCGACGGCAAGCTGACTCTGATTGATGAGCTACTGACGCCCGATTCTAGCCGGTTCTGGGACACCGCTGGTTACGCGCCGGGCAAGTCGCAGCCCAACTTCGACAAACAATTCGTGCGTGACTGGCTGGACGCCCAGGGGTGGGACCACGAGCCGCCGGCGCCGGAGCTACCTAGCGACGTGGTGGCAAAAACGACCGAGCGCTACATGGAAGCGTATTACAAGCTGACCGGGACACGGCTCTAGAAACTAGCGCTGCTGACCCACAAAAGAATCATCATGACCCAGGCCCAAATCGGAGGATCACGAATTGCCTGTTTCAAGACGCCGCCGCGGCAGGGCCGCCACTAGATCAGCGCGGTCCGGCAATCTGCCCATAACCAACCGTCGGAAGAAGACAAACAAGTTCTACCTAGCGGCCTCCCTGTTGATCGCCGTTCTGGTCATCGCCAGCTTCGCTTTCGCCAGCTTCAGCGGTGGTCGCGGCAGCTCCCAAATTGGAAGCGCCCAATCGTACGTTGATGGAGTGGGAACCGAGGTCCCGATCCTCACCTCCGACCACATCGACGAAGGGAGTTTAGCCACCTACAACAGCCAGCCTCCCACTTCCGGAGAGCACTGGCCAACACCCGCCAAATGCGGGTTCTATGAAGAGGGTTTGCCTGATGAACGGGTGGTCCACAACATGGAGCACGGCAATATCGTAGTGAGTTACAATTTACCGCTGGAGTCCGATGTCTCGGCCCTTCGCGACGCAATCGGCAGCATCGACTTAGCCAATGTTTGGGGTGTCACCCGCGCCTACGAAGGGATACCCACAGGGCAGATCGGCCTCAGCACTTGGGGCGTTGTCGACACCTTCTTGGGAGTCGACCGGGACCGAATCGAGCGGTTCTTTGAGGCCTATTCCGGCGCCCTCGGACCGGAGCTAGTTCCATGTATTGAACTTCCATCTAAACCTATGCAGAAATAGGCAGTATTTGGGAGCTCCTTTAGCCGATGTATCAAGCCCGTATCTACATTACCCTTAAGTCCACGGTGAACGATCCTCAGGGTGTCACCGTGCTGTCCAGTCTCCATCGCCTCGGCTTCAAAAACGCCGGCGACGTGAGGGTCGGCAAATACCTGCTGGTCAATGTCGACGAGACCGACCGAGCCAAAGCCGAGAGCTCCGTGACCGAGATGTGCCAGAAGTTGCTGGCCAACCCAGTCATCGAAGAATTTCGGTTCGAACTGGAGGAGACTACCGCTCCCTAGTTCCGGGCGTACCCGCGCTTGATTGGAGAGGAATCCGCTAGGACCACTGCTAGCAACGATATCTACGTCTACTCCGGCGCCGAAAAAGCGGCGTCTACCCCTTGTCGCCGGGCGCAAACCAACAGGAGGAATTGACCAACGGGCTGCCGGTAGACCCTGTTGTGGCCGGTATGATGATTCAACCGAACCACCTGAAGTGATTTACACCGGGACCCAGGACGGTCCCTACCGCAGCGCCAACCGGGGCAACAGTTGGGAACTGCTGGACTACCCGAAGACTGGCGCTCCGCCATGGACCTTCATGTTCCGGCCCGTAGACCCGAGCCTCATGTACCTGGGCACCGCTCTCGGAGAGATATACCGTAGCACCAACGCGACGGCGCTCCCCCGCCTTCGTAACACCATCTCCAGAGCAGCCTGGCCCCCTGTGCCTCAGCATAATGGGCCAGTTCGTAGGCGATGGGGGTCTTGCCGATGCCGGGCTCACCGGCCAATAACACAATCTGGCCGCGGCCAGCAGCGACTAACGCCCCACGAATACGCGGCCTTTCGGTTGCGCTGGCGGGGTGAGGTTAGACTGAGATTCGGTCAAGGCACTGTAACTTCCTCATCCGATCACTGTTCCGGTATTTTAGCTGACTTAGTGGGCCAGATTCTTGGATGTTAGAGGCTCTAAATCCCCAACTGCCGGGCCAGATCAGGGAAGCTGTCAACGATTATGTCATGGTGCGGATTGGGGTCCGGGTCGGGAGGGCCGGCCGCGCCCCATTCGTCTGGACGGCGCACGAAGGCTGTGTTGAACCCGGTATTCTTGGCCGCGTCCAAGTCGAAGTTGTGGCAAGCGACCATGCAGATTTCGCCAGGTTCTAATTGCAACCACTTGGCGGCGGTCAGGTAGGCTTCGGGCAGAGTTTTATACTTCCCGATGCCCTCGCAAGAAAATACGGCATCCCAATTAAGTCCGTTCTTTTTGGCCGTATCGATAATCATCTTGAAGCTGAGGATGGTGAAAGAGGCACAGATATACTTCTCCCTCAATCTGGGTAGAACGGCAGGGAAGTCCGGCCATACTCGGAGGTTATGGGCAGTCGTGTATGCGATGTCATGGCGGTCTTCTTCAGTGAATGCATCCAAGCCGTTTTCGGCTATAACCGCGTCCAATGCCATGCGGTGAGAACCGTCGTGGTTGTGGTCTGGGGGCGCCTCTTTGCCCATATTCACCGACAGGCCCAGAGACCGGCGGCGCAGCTCGTTGGCGATGGCCGGCCAGTCCTTTTCCAGCCCATGCTTGGCCCCGGCCTTGGCCAACGCGTTGCTGAAGCCGGTATGCCAATCAAGAATGGTGCCGCCGGTGTCGAAGGTTAAGGCTTTAACATCGTCAAGACTCATCGCTAGCATCTCCCGCAGCGTTCTTTGACCAGGACCGCGGATAGTTTAGCGGTAGCGTATCGGTGAACCAAAAATCCCTCAGGCCGGTTAGCGTCGGGCCTGAGGGATCTGGTCGCTCTTTTTTGCCTGACAGGGGAACTAGTCCTCCCCGTGGCCGCCTTTGGTATCGGCCGTGGCCTCCGGAGTTTCTTGGGGTATCGGCTTGCCGGTCGCCGTGTCCACCTCGAAGGAACTGGGCAGTTCCAGGTCCTTGGCAATCTCATGCACGGCGGGGATGACCTCTTCTCCCATGAGTCTTAGACTGCGCATCGCGTCGTCGTGGGTCATGGCGCCGTCGCCGTCCCAGAAGAATACGCTGCCCGGCCGGAGGTATTCCAGCACGTGGCGAATTTTGGGAATGACCGTTTTCGGCGTCCCGGTGATGATGGTGTAGTCCTCGATCTGCCGCTCGTAGGGCCGGCCAAGGACACCGCCCGCTCCGCCCCGGGCCGTGGTGGCTACAGCTTGGGTTGGCAGCACCCGGCGGCGGTGGGACAATCCTGGCAGTGCGAGCAGGGCCGGGTTGGTGGTCCCTTCATTGCCGGCCAAGAACGGGTTGCTGGGGCCTTGGACGTATTTTCGGGCGGTCTCCTCGGCCAATTCTTCGGTTTCGTCCACGTGGACCTTCCAAAGATAGCCAAGGTTCTGGGGGCCGGACTCATATCCCTGCTCGGCGGCGGTGTCGTGGTAGAGCTGGAACGCCTGCCTGGTGGGCTCCATCTCGGTTGACAGCATGATGTAAGGGATGCGCTGCTCGGCGGCCCACATCAGAGAATCGCGGCTGACCACGCCGGGCAGCCATACTTGGGGATGGGGCTTCTGGTAGGGGCGTACCCAGGGATTAACGTGGCGGTACTGGTAATGCTTGCCCTCCCAGCGGAATGGGCCGGGCTCGCTCCAAGCTTTGACGATGAACTCGTGGGCCTCTTTGAACCGCTCCCAGTTGTAGGGCGGCGGTGAGTTGTGGGCCACGCTCTCGCGTCCGGTCCCCCGCACCCAACCTGAGACTAGGCGGCCGTGGGAGATCAAGTCGATCATTGCAAGCTGCTCGACCAGCCAGAGAGGGTCGTCCCAGATGGGGAGGATATTGCCCATAAGGACGATTTTGGCCTTCTTGGTGATGCGGGCCAGGATGGATGCTTCGACGTTCATCGCGCCGCCCATGCAGAACGGTGTGCTGTGGTGCTCGTTCAGCATCAGGCCGTCGAATCCCATCTCCTCGGCGTAGATCTTTTCATCCAGATAGCGGTTGTATAGGTGGGCCCCCAGTTCCGGACTGTAAACGTCATTGCTGAGGGTCAGGTCTTTGATGGGCGCGCCCGTTGCGCCGAAGAATCCCGCCTCGGGGTCCTGGTAGGGCCGTTCAGTGAAGTAGCCGATAAACATAGAGCTCTTCCTTCGATTTTACTTGTGGTCTTACTTGAATCGCGTTGATGTTTTGGATGGGGCCACTGGACATGGGCAGAAATTCCAGACTGCCGGGCATTATAGCATTCCTTTTTGATTTTCCTAATAATAAGCCATTGGAGGTCGTAAACCCACAAGGACTCAGAACACTTTGGCGGGAATCTAAACCGGACAGTAGAGGCGCCGTCTGTCCCATCTCCTCTGGCGACGTCTTTGAAAATATGAAGGTCACCCCCGGCAATCTGGGATGATCCTTCGGTCAAAGTCAACGAACAGATTTGTTTCAACATCCTCTGCCAATGGCTATTTGGCCCGGCCGGGTCTTGATCTCCATGACTCTGACTCCCCTCAACCGGAAAATGAATGGATACCCGCCCCGGTTTTAGCGCCGGAAGAGACGTTAAAAATTCGTATGATTCATATGAATTGTGTAGGTGAATATACCAGCCTGAATATCATCCCGGTTGCGCAAGCACTAGCCAAGATTAATGCCGGAAAACTGTTTGGCGGTGACCGCTATTTATAAATTATAGGAATTTGACGATAATAGTCGCTTCATATGTTGATTGACTCACACTCTACAATTCGGAATTGTCGTTGACTGTTATACGGCATTAAGCTAGTATGCGGCGGTAATTCAGGGCGATGTGAAGATCGCCTATGAATATCACTGTATTTGAGCTTTATTATTGCAGGCGCTTAATTAACAATGGGTTTTACTAGTATCTCGGTATAGCCAGGGTTTGACTTTCTATTACGAGTTCATACAGGGGATTTCACATTTGGGATTATGAGGGTAAGCAGTAATGACTGGACGGATTAAGACATCTTCAAGGCGGCTACTACCTTTGATCGCCATATTCTTGCTAGCGCTTGTTATCTCATGTGGTTCGTCCACTGAGCCGGCTGCGCCACAAGCCGTGGCAACCAGCGCTCCGCAACCTATTGCCACCAGTGCACCTGCGGCTTCTGGTGGAGTGCCAACGGCAACACCGTTTGCTTACGCTGCTCGCTCGGTGTTGCAAGAACTTGACGAGAAGTATCCATGGCCACCGAAAGCTTGGCCATGGCCACCGCGTCGGGGCGGCGTAATCCAACTCACTATGAGTCCCATCCCCGATGTTGATCCAACCAGGGCACGGAACAACGAAAACCTGGCACAGTATGATGCCTTGCTCGAATGGGAATCGACTTGGTGGTTCCCAGAAGTTCACACCACACCCACTATTCGGCCTAATATTGCCGCGAGTTGGGAAGCGGTGGACTTAAAAACCTGGGATTTTAAGATCAACCAAGACGCAAGGTTCCATGACCGGCCTCCGATGAACGGCCGACCGGTTACTGCCGAAGACGTAAAATATTCGTTCGACTTATTAAGGGTGGTCCCTCAATACACGGCCACCGCTTCTGTAGATAGCGTCGAGGTGATTGACCAGGAAACTGTGCGATTCCATCTCAAGCAGGCCTTGGCGGGGTTCCCTACGTTGTATACCAACGGCTCCACTCCGCCAATAGTAGCTAAAGAGGCCCAAGAATCGCCCGGTGGTCTGGGGGAGAATCCAGGTGGTACCGGTGCGTTCACTCTGAAAGAATTTGCTGCTGGCGAAGGGATGCTGTTCGTCGCAAATCCGAACTATCACTTAAAATTAAAAGGGGAGCAACTGCCGTTCCTAGACGCGGTGCGTTACATATTCACCCGCGATCCTGCCACACAGGTAGCCCTTTACCGGGCAGAACAGATTGATCTCATGCGGATAAGCGCTTATGACATTTTGGATCAGGTGCTTGAGTCCGTACCCGATACAACGTTATATAGAGTCCCTTCATTCGGATGGGGAGACCACGGCGTATTTCTTAATCTAGCCAAGCCGCCCTTCGATGATGTTAGGGTTCGCCGGGCTATGTCGATGGCTATCAACCGTGATGTGATTGCGAATGTGATTAATGCCGGGGACGCTACACCATACGGGCCTATGCCATGGGCGGTTGGTGGGTACACCGACATCACGGAGTACACCGTGGAGAACTTGGGTCCGTGGTACCAATACAATCCTGAAGGAGCGAAGGCCCTACTAGCCGAAGCTGGCTACCCAGATGGGTTCGAGGTAGAAATCGAGTGGGGTGAACTATCGGGATTCACATTCGGCGACACAGCTGTACTCCTGGAAAAGATGTGGGAAGACATTGGCCTAGATGCCACGATTAAGCAAAGCGAGTACGCCACTTGGTGGTCGAAATCCAAGTGTGGGGAGCCGATGAACGATACCCTTATCGGGCTGAGCCCGTATGGATCGGGACCGACAGCTTACGACTGGCTCTACCTCCCATATCATTCCGATTCCAGTGTTAACTGTCCTCATATTGAAGATGAAAAGATTGACGTTCTTCTGGACGAGTGGATCGGCGCTGATGCAGGTAGGCAAGTGGAGATTCAAAAGGAACTGTGGGACTACCTAACGGACCAAGTGTATAGGCTTACAACCATCGTTCCTCCGCACTATAGATTGACTCAGTCCTACCTTCATGCAGGCGATAATCCCTATTGTTGGTTCACCGGTTATTGCTCATATGAAGTGAAGTCGGCATGGTTGACTGATGGCGCTCCATCACGTTCTTTTGACAAATTTGCCGAATAAGTTAACCATCCAAACCCTAATCAATATCACCTTGGTGGACTCAGTAAAAACGTTGATTCTACCGACTGCAACAGTGAGGGCAATCCCCTGCAGTCTGAACGTCGTAACGTTGATGGATATTCTGTTTGGGCGTGTGTCAAGAGTCGTATTGGCCTCGCGAATAGCCTGCCAAAGACTTCTATCTACATAGCCGACGGTAACCTGTATGTCGCAATACATCTTACACAGGTTGCTCTTAGCTATCTTGGTTCTTTGGTTGGTACACCTATTGGTGTTCTCGATGGTCAGGATGTTTCCCGGCGACGTGGTTATGATGCGTTTGGGCCAAGATGCCACCATGACCAAGGAATCCTATGACGCCGCCCGGGAAGAACTGGGAATAGACAGGCCATTTTTAGTCCAATACGGATCGACAATGAAGGACTTGCTCCGGGGGGATCTAGGAGATTCCCTGCTGAGCGGAAGGTCGGTGGCCGCTGAACTTGGCGACCGCATTAGTCTCACTCTTCATTTAGCCCTGCTATCGCTGGTCATCGCGCTACTGTTGGCAATACCCATCGGGGTAATATCTGCCGTTTTCCAAGATACTGTTGCTGACTACGGCGGTAGGCTGTTTTCAGTATTAGGACTTTCTCTACCGGATTTCTGGAGCGGTGTAGTCGCTATCCTAATCCTCTCTTTGTTGTTCGGGTGGCTGCCGCCTAGGGGATTTGAGGGGATTTGGGTGGCCCCGATAAAAACCTTTCAGCAGTTATTGATCCCTGCTGCCATTATTGGCTTCCGGTTTTCTGCCGTCGTCATGCGCATGACCCGATCTTCTATGCTCGAAGTACTTCGTGAGGACTATATCCGGACCGCTCGGTCTAAAGGGCTATCAGAACAAAAAATTATCGTCGGGCACGCGATGAAGAATTCGTTCATCCCAGTAGTCACCTTAATAGGCCAGCAGTTCTCCATCCTGTTGGGAGGCACCGTAATCATAGAAACCATTTTCCTTCTGCCCGGTGTAGGAAACATGACATTAGATGCGGTGTTATTCCGAGACTACACGTTAGTTCAAGGTGCGGTTATATTCTTCGGCGGAATTATGGTTCTAATGAATCTTCTTGTCGACATATCCTACGCCTGGTTCGACCCGCGGATTCGATATGGGTAAAGATACAGGGCCGTTGGAGTTAAGCTCCAGGCCCAAGAATCCGTTAGAGGCGATATCAAACGGTCTTGGGCGCCAGTCCCGTTCCCTAAGGAGGTTCGTTGTCTCCAAGCCTGTCGGAGGGGTTGGAGGACTGATCGTTCTAATTGTAGTGGTTGGTGCAATTTTTGCTCCACTTGTAGCGCCGTTTGACCCCTATGAATTCAACCTGGATGAAAACGGGATGCCGGTACGCCTAGAAGGCCCCGGTAAAGACTATCTACTAGGAACCGATGCTATCGGACGAGATGTGCTTAGCCGCATCATATATGGCGCTCGAGTGTCGTTGATCGTGGGCTTGGGAGCAGTGGCGCTCGGTGTCACTCTGGGCACCATTATCGGGTTAATATCAGGTTATTTCGTCGGGAAAATCGACCAGGTGCTGCAGCGGGTGGTCGATACATTGATGGCGATTCCAGCGATTGTGTTGGCCTTAGCAGTGATGACCATGCTACAGCCAGGAATATTCAACATAATATTGGTAATCGCCATTGTTATCGCACCCGGTTCGGCCAGAGTAGTACGGTCTACGGTCTTGGCGATCAAACAAAATGTTTACATCGAAGCAGCACGTTCGGTCGGAGCCACCGATACCCGGATTGTGTTTCGCCATATACTGCCAAATGTGTTTGCTCCAATTATTATCATCGCGTCAATCTGGGTCGGTAACGCTATTGTTATCGAGGCTGCGCTCAGCTATCTTGGTCTTGGTACCCCTCCTCCTACTCCAAGTTGGGGCGGGATGCTGGCCCTGGAAGGACGACGTTACCTAGAAAACGCCCCATGGCTAGCTATCGCACCAGGCGTGGCCATCAGCATCGCGGTTTTAGCGGTCAATATGTTTGGTGATGCCTTGCGTGACGTGTTAGATCCTCGCCTCAGGAATCGATAGGTTCCCCTTCTCCGCATTCCTCAACTTACCCATAGTCGAAACCTCTTGGCTCCAGCGACAGGTAATCTCTTTTTCTGACCCTAATGGACGGTAGTTCGGTTTAAATTCCTTCTTGATCCAAAAGACATTTGTTTTGGGGAAGGACAGTCGGAACCGATAATCGGGTCAGCCTCGCATTTCTCGTGAATCTCACTGGCTGAACACTCACGGTTACGATACCAGATCTGCCGAACGCTGCCTTTTAGTTCCGGTCAAGATTTCCGTTCCGCTACAAACCATGACCATTGCTCAAATCCCTATAACTGATGTTAACAACCTTAGGCTTATTCGCATGCACGAAATTTTGGCTGAGAGAGTGGACCGCTGGTAACTTCGTATCCCTACCGTCCCAGTACCCCACTCCCAGTGGCTCCCCGATGTGGGACATTGATCGGACCTCTACATCTGTCGGTGTAATACCGAGTGCAACTCCAAAAGTATGTTTTTCCAAGCACGAGCTTGGTTTCGAAGCTCAGCTATCTGTGCCTCCCAACCGGAACGCGGGTGACCGACGCATTATGAGTCCGACCACACATGCGGACAACACTGTCGCAACTAGACACAACAATCCCACCGCCGGATAACCGCCCAGAGACAGCATAAGCCCTCCGGCCGAGGCGCCCACAAAGCCACCGAATTGATTGCTCGTAGACAGCATTCCACCTGCGGTACCTCGAGATTGGCCTGCCAGGTGCATTATCAATGTC
>ERZ651768.2686-NODE-2686-length-12167-cov-6.037965_pt1 | contig 12167 bp, 6 predicted proteins | sample MGYA00514754_ERZ651768 | MGnify/ENA metagenome assembly ERZ651768 | reverse complement strand
TAGATCTTTCATATGATATTATAGAGTTTATTGCAACTCACATGAAAAGCAATATTAGAGACCTTGAAGGAACCATTATTCGCCTTTTGGCCCGCTCTTCACTAATGAACCAGGATATCGATTATGATTTGGTGCACGAGGTGGTAAAAGAAAGGCTTGGAAAAAACCCACCCGAGGACCTTACCATAGAAGATATAGTGCGAAAGGTTTCTCAAGCCACCCGGATCACAGAAAAGGACATTGTTGGCAAAAGCAGAAAAAAAGAAATTGCACAGGCCAGACAAACGGCCATGTATCTTTGCCGAACACTTTTGGACATCTCTTTGAATAATATTGGTATTTACTTTGGTGGGCGAGACCACACAACGGTTATTCACGCAATTCGCAGGACGGAGGAAAAAGAAGACAAACACTTAAAAGAGATAATTGAAAGATTGACCCAAGAACTAAGTTTTCCGCGAAAATGAAGACCTGAAGATCTCTGCGCACACCGCCAAAAACTCCCCGCTTGGAAACCAAAATAAACAATTTAAACTATGATATCGTTTTTTATAGGTTTGACCAGACAACCCAATGTTAAAACCCCAATTTATTAAAAAAGGCCTGTTTCTTTTTTTCATAAAGATTTGTTTTTGTCAGCCGACAATACCTGTTCACAGGATCAGTTATTCTGTGGGTGGACACACCCTTACGATCCCTTATTTTCGAAACCTGGCCATAGGAGAAACATGGGAAAACGTTAAGGTGGCCATCATCTCGATTCATGGGGCCGGAAGAAACGCAGAGGACCATTTCGAACTGCTAAGCGCGCTAGCAGCAACCAATGAAACAATAGACTCCACAATGATCATTGCCCCGCTGTATTTACTTGAAAGCGATGTAGAGAGCGCAGGCTTAGACTCTACGGTTCTCTTTTGGCCCAGTAATGATTGGAACGCGGGCGACCTTTCTCGGAGTACCGGGTCGAACCCTCGCCCAGCACAGATCAGCGCTTTTTCGGTCATAGACTCTATTTTTCACCGAATAGTGCAACACAACACAAATGTAGAAAAAATTATTTTTACCGGTCACTCCGCTGGTTCCCAAATGGTTGTTAGGTATGCGGCTGGCGGGAGAGCGCAGGACGATATTCTACAAGAACAGGATATAGAGTTTCAGTATGTGTCTACGAACACACCATCCTTTCTATATTTAGATTCCCTAAGGGTTATAGATGAGAACAGCGCCCCCTTCCAGTTCGCTTTTCAATATGGGTGTGGAACCGCTAATTATTATAAGTATGGGCTGGAGAACATGAATGCGTATATGGAAGAAACAGGCGCAACAACCATAAGAAATAACTATATGAACAGGAACGTTATCTACCTGATCGGTGAATTCGATACTGGCGGACAATCAGACAACTGCGCAAGGGATATTCAGGGAGAAGACCGATTGATCAGGTCGTTTATCTTTTTTTCCTATCTGGGAAATTATTATGGTGACCCGGTGTATCAAAATCACCGCTTAGCAGAAATACCAAATGCCTATCATGATTTTGAGGACATGGTCTTTTCAGACTGTGGCCCATCAGTGTATTTTGGCTTGGACAGTAATAATTGTATCTATGTTGATCCTGCGGTGCTTAACAATTTTTCTCCCGATGTTGATGCTGGAGAGGACCAGACAGCGAACTATCAAGAACTGGTCTTTTTGGACGGAAGCAATAGTAGCGACCCTGACGGATCAATTATCTCCTATCTCTGGACACAGACTGCAGGGCTTCCGGTGGCCATAGATTCTGCCGATCATCCGACAGCCTCTTTTGTCACACCAGGACAAGATAACACACTGAGATTTGTTTTGACCATAGAGGACGATATAGGCGCAACCTCATCTGATACCATTACCGTTTCTGTTGGACCCCTATCAACCCAAAAAGAAATGGGCCCCCAAGTAATAAAACACCCCCTCATCTTTCCAAACCCCTTCAATGACAACACGACCATCATATTTGATGGAGATATAAACAAATATTGCTCAGTAAGGGTCTATGATATAAAAGGAAGAGAAATAAGGGTCCTTGCTCAAGAATATTCCGCCAATAATGATTCTCATACAATTATTTGGGACGCCAAAGACAATAACGGATTAACAGTAACAACGGGCCTATATTTTGTTGCCCTTGAGACAGAAGACAACACTTTGTTAAAAAGGATCACCTATCTAAAATAAAATTGGAGCGTTACATTATAGCTTTCAAACGAACAGGCGAGACCACATGAAAAAAAACACCCTAAAGAGGTAAAAACAATTATAAAAAGAACAGCGCTCCTTTTATTTCTTTATTCCATGGTCCATGCAGACCCCATAATCGATATTTGGTACATAGGTATTCGCGAGAACCCAATATATAATCACTATATTGAGATCTATAATCCTACAGAGGAGATAATCGACTTGAGCGAATATGCTTTTATAAAAGGACACGGTCAGAGCGGGGCCATAGGATATGGGTGGGGAAATGAACTTTCTAATTCTGGTGTTTCCTTTTACAGGCTTTCAGGGTCTTTGTTTCCAGGGTCAAGTATGGGTTTTACGAGAGATGTTAGTCACGAAAGCCTGCAGAATATGGCAGATGTTGTATTCGAGGACGAGTGTGTTCTGGCTGTAAGCGGTGATGATGCTGTTGGTCTGTTCAAGGGGCCCGGAGACACGGCTGAAGAGGTTCTTGCCGCTTGCGACAGTATTCCCATTGATGCGGTCGGCAGTCCATATGAGGACCCAGGACAAAGCTGGCAGGTATCGGGTGAGCCGGGCCCGCCAAACTCCACAAACACGGGGTTTTATGGTGTTACTCGTTTTGCGATTCTTATGAGAAAGCCTGCAGTTGGTATGGGGAACGCCGGTGATTGGGACTCATCTCGCGGGTGTGTGGTGGACTCATGTACAAATGATACTATTACCACATCGTACGAAGAAAGCGAGTGGAACATCATACCGTGTTATTTCTATGAGGGTTGCGATCCGACAAACACTATCACAACGAACGGAGCCGGTGCCGAACCAGATTGTCCCGATGCTTCCCTTGATATTGATTCGATGGCCACATACTATCATGAACCAGGAACTACGGTCCTTGATTCTACTATCGTGCTAAATGAGTTCTTGGCCTATAGTGAGACATGTTGTGGTGAGGATTTGTTCGATGGTGGAGAAGACTTTATAGAGCTCTATAATATAGGAACCGATGCGGTAGATATATCAGGATGGGGTTTTGGTGACACCGAGGGTGAAACAGTGACCACGGCACCAGACACATCCATAGCCGCAGGAGCCCATGTTGTCTTGTGGTATACCGGAGAGCCCAATGGTTTTCCAGAGGTGGAGGCCAAACTATCTGAGGATGGGGAAGCAGTATATGTAGAAGATGCAGATGGGAATGTGATAATCAATCATACATATGATGAACAAATAGAAGATGTTTCTTATGGAAGATTTCCTGATGGCCTGGAGACCTGGCAACACATGAACCCAACGCCCAACGAAACGAACACGAACCAACTTTTTATTATTGGTCAAAACAAGATAATTCCAGACAACATAAATATTATTGGCAGCTATCCGAACCCCTTTAACCCCAGAACGACTATCGTTTTTCAATTGCCAGCTCTTTCATCTGTAAGGGTGAACATTTATAACGTATCAGGCAAAAGACAAAGATCGATCGATTTAGGTTTGCTTGAGAGCGGCACAAACACGGTGTCCTGGGACGGGCTTACGGAGAAAGGTTCAATGGCCGGGAGCGGTATATATCTATATCAGATCAGCGATGGTTCTCAAACCGCAATCGGGAAAGTGTCTCTGATAAAATAAAATAATAAACATATTTTTTAAAGAAACAACAATTGAAAACCCCGACTATGAATAAAGTAAGGGCTTTCTTCTGTCTGCAATTTACAGGGGCGCTGTTTGGATTTGACCCTGTGAATGTCTCGGGCACGGTCAAAGACCCAGCGGGAACCCCCCTTTCTGGGTCCAACGTGATGATTCTTGGTACTGTTCATGGTAGCGCCACAAACGCCGAGGGTGACTATTCTTTCATGGTGCCAGCTAAAACAATATCAGATAATAGAGCACAGATCAGAGCCTCTTACATTGGTTATCGGTCGAGAACGGACACGCTCTATTTCAATGGAAAAGCTGAGATTCGAAAGGACCTGGTTCTGAAAAGGGATATTTTGGGTATGGAAACGGTCGTTGTCACGGGGCCCGGAGGCCTTGAAGAAAAAAAGAAATTAGGCGTCTTGGTCGAATCGGTTAAGATGGAAACAGCTCAGAGATCGGGGGAGACGAATATTATCACGGCCCTAAGGGGAAGCATACCAGGCTTTGAAATTAAAAAAACAAGTGGCGATGCAGGCACCAACGCTTATTTCAGGATAAGGGGTGTTGGGACCATATCAAGAAACACAGAACCCCTCCTTGTTGTTGATGGAATACCCATCAATTCACGAACCACAACAGTAGGAAGCGGGGTTGAAAATGTGGAGAGCCCACGCAACAGGGCAGAGGTTTCCAGTCGTACATCAGATATTAGTATCGATGATATTGAGTCAATTGATGTTTTGAAAGGTTCCGCAGCGTCTGCTATCTATGGTTCTCGGGCAGCAAATGGGGTGATACTGATCACAACAAAAAGCGGAAAGACCGGCAAGATGAGAGTGGCATATCGGTCTCAGTTTGGGACCACAGGCCTGAATAACAATTACCCACTTCAGGGCTGGTTTGGTCAGGGAGATGGTGGCCACCCGGCCAAGAACTCATCATTTTCCTGGGGGAGACCGCTTAATGTACCCAGCGCTCCCTGGTATGACCCTGGTTCAACAAAAGACACCACCTATAATAATATCAATTCGATCTCTGATAATGGTGCCAGCCTCGAACAAAATTTCAGCGCATCAGGAGGGACAAAAAGAACAAATTTCTATCTATCATTTGGAAGGGTTTATGAAAGGTCGCACTGGATATCCTGGTCTGATTATAAAGACCAGGTTGAGAAGACCTATGGTCACAAACCAACGCGAGAGATACCATCTGATTATTCACGTAATTCTATCAGATTAAAAGGAAGCCACCTTATCAGACCAAACCTAACCCTTTCCAGTAGCATATCATTTATTAATGTTAGAACGAATAACTTGTCTCGGGGTCACAGTACTGATGGGCTTGGAAGGGCCCTATTGAGCACACCGCCAGACTATGACCTTGTTCCCTATTTGGATCCAGAGACCCAATACCACAGTTCACCCACAAATGAGAACCCAACAGAGCCCGAAGGCCCCCACTCCTGGAACAACCCTTATTGGGTCCTGTTCGAAATGAAACACGGACAAGACCTGAACCGCACGCTTGGTAATCTAAAAATAGATTACAAACCGACCAACTGGAGCACGATCAGTTATAATATAGGGGGAGACATGAACAACGATGCGCGCGTAGACATTCTCCCGACAGGCACATACAGAAATTCTGGTGAAGGCAGAGCCTTTCAGTATCATAATGATAGGTTCGAATGGGATGCAAACCTCATTCTTTCTGTGGATGGGCCGGCATTTATTGGACTGCCCGCTAAGCTAACCCTTGGACACAATATGAACAGTCGAAGGTCCAGTACCATAAAAAACATAGGTGAGGATCAAAACGTCTTCAACTATTATCAGATGGAGAACTACCAGAGTGTAACGGCCTTTGAATCTATATCATTGATCAATACAGAATCACTGTTTGGCCAGATAACCTATGATATTGAAGACCAGCTTTTCCTGACCGCAGCACTCAGAAGGGATGGGTCATCGACGTTCGGACCAGCGGACAGACAACATTTTTTTAAAAAATTCAGTGGTGCCTGGGATTTTACCAAACGGTTCTCGTTGCCATATATTGATTTTGGAAAACTTCGGTTTGCCTATGGTGAGGCTGGCGAGCAACCCGGAGTATATAGCGTCTACTCGGGCTATGTTTCTGAGAATATCGGATATTTCCAAAACAAGGTAAACCTGGGCAGGTCCGGTATTTATAATAACGAACTTGGTTATGTTTCAGATTCAAGATTGGGGAACTCAGCGATCAAGCCAGAGATTCGTGCGGAGCATGAGTATGGTCTGGATATTGAACTATTGAATGGAAAAGCTGGGCTGAGTATGACCAAATACAACGCAATAAGTAGGGATGTTATTTTCAACATGGATGTTGCGCCATCGACCGGATCAGAGACCTACACCGCCAACGGCGCGGTCATTGAGAATAAAGGTCTGGAATGGACATTGTCGGGCACAGTGTTAGAAAGGAAAAACCTGGTCTGGTCGACCCGGATCCTCTTCTCAAATAATCAAAGCACGCTTCTTGAAATGGGTGGCGTTACAGCTGCCGAAGCAGCGCGAATGGACCCACATTCCCCAGAGGTGCCAACAGATCAACTTTCAAAATTCACTTTTACAGCGCCAGGCCACACTCTGGGCGAGTTCATGGGATACAGCTGGGCAAGATTTGGCCACGGAATAATAGTTACAGACCGTGACAATGACGGCAACACGGTCTATGTCAATATAGACTCAGTGTATGGTGGTCAATGGAAAAAGAACGATGTCTATGTTGGCCGTGATGGGTTCCCAATCCTGAACTGGAATTTCTCTGATGGTTCTTCCCGGGATTATCTGTGGACCGGGTACAGCCCAAGCCCAGACTGGACAGGGAGCATATATAATGAGATAAGACTTTCTGAAAAACTGATGCTCTCATCATTGATCGATATCAGTTATGGTGGTCACATTGTCAACTACACAAAAAATAAACTATCTGAACTAGGTACGCACGAGACCACAGAACAAAGATATCATTCTCTTTTCGATAGCACCGCCTGGTATGGATATGAAGAAGGACGGTCAACCGAGTGGGGCAGGGGTGTTTTCTCCGATCTTTTGAACAATGATAACAATGGGATAGGCCCCGGAGAAGATACACAGATCAAGTACGATGAAATGTTCTTCTCCAGTTATATGAGCACCGCACAGGACATCATGAACAATATTGAGGATGCGAGCTATGTGAAACTAAGAGAAGTGTCCGTCTCTTGCCGGATAGACGATCAGGTCGTAACAGAGCTCGGATTAGAGAGTGCTGATATCCGGCTCAGCTTCAGGGATATTATTACTTGGTCGAACTATACAGGATGGGATCCCGAGACCAACATGATGCAGAATACGATCTCCGGGGAAGACTATTTCAATCAGCCACAGACCTGGGGTGCAAACATAGGCATATACCTGAACTGGTGAACAAGAAACATGTTTAAACGAACACTCTTATTATTCTGTTGTCTCATCCTGTCCCGGTGTGATGATTTTTTAACAGGGGAACTGTTGGATAATAATCCAAATAAGATAGGTGATGTTGACCAGATCTCCATTGAATCACTTTTTGTGGGATCCCAGGTAACCCTTTATGGGGTCATGGAGGGCTATCTTAATCGCCTGGTCACCTCGTTCATGCAACAGGTTGCTGCGGTGGTCTCCAGCACAGCAGAGGACTATAGGTGCCTCCCTCTGGATTGGAGGATCGATGATCGCTGGGGCGACATGTATGGAACCGGAGGGCTGGTTGATCTGAGGACCATCCAGCAAAGAGCCCTGGAACAAGAAAAATATACACTCCTTGGAATCTCTGAGATGTGGGAAGCCCTCATCTTTAGTACGGCAGCGGACCTCTGGGGCAGTGTTCCTTATTCACAGGCTGTCAACCCGCGTTATACTTCCCCTGTTTTTGATTCACAAAGAGAGATACATGATAGCATCATTGACCTGCTCGATAATGCAATTGTTCATCTGCAACAGGGCCAGGATTTCAAAAAACTGAATGATTTCACCTTTGATGGTGACCAAACAAAATGGACAGCAGCGGCCCGGACACTACAAGCCAGGATCAGGCTGAACTGGGCCGAGGTCGACGGTATCAACGCATACCAGGAAGCGCTGGCCTATGCCGAACAAGGCATATCTGAACCGTCTGGGATCGACGATTGGAGACCCCTTCACAGAGCCGGAAACAATGACGAAGAATCGATATGGCACCAATTCTTCAATGAGAACTTTAATGATATAATGGCTCATGGGGGGGCAGGTCTTTTGCTTGTGGACATGCTCAAAAAGGACCAGGACGGACGACTCCCCATATATTTTTCACAGAGCGTATATAACTCTGGTGATCATTCAGCATTTAACGATAGTATAGTTGGTACCGCTCCTTATGACACATTGCCCCCACCGTATCCATCTCACTTGAATCAAGATACGTTCGGGGCTGAGGACTGGGGCGTTCAGTGGGTGTCATGGCACGAGAACCAGTTCATAAAAATGGAGTGTCAGTATAAACTTGGGCAGGAATCAAACGCCCAGAACACACTGAACAACACACTCTCAGCAATGGAGAACAATTGGCAGGAAACAGAGCCTCTTTGTGTTCTTCCAAGGTATGAGAACATAAACAGTGAAGACCTTTTTGCAGCGATCATGAACGAGAAATACAAGACCATGTTCTTGAACATGCAGGCGCTATCAGACTGGAGACGAACAGGCTATCCTATTTTCTTGGACGGGTCAGGAAACAGCACAGAGTGTATCAGCGGAACCCCGAGAAGACTCCCCTACTCAGACCTTGAAAAATCAGCAAACCCCAATGCCCCCACCGGCGATTCCATTTATGACAGGGTTCAAAATGACCCCAATTAGATCTGTTATAGTAGTTGTTTTGTTTTCTATTGTTGGTGGTCTGTTCGCTGATAGACCGGTCTCGCAGATAGGCCCACCATGGGGTTTTGTGTTCAATGGTTGGATGGGACCACCGCTGGATGTCATAGTATATATTCCAGGTAAAGCAAGAACATCAACCCCGGTCCTCTTGGTGATTCCCGGCGCATCTCGGGATGCACAGCGCTTTCATGCCTCCTGGCTTGACCTGGCAAAAAAGAAGGGCTTCATTGTTGTGACAATAGGTGCTACAAAAGAACATTTTCCCGATGAATACTCTTACAATGCGGGGTGGGTCATATCAAAGAAGGGTGATCCCGAGCATGAGGACAGGTGGTTGTTCAGTGCGATCGAGCCCCTATTCAAAAATGTAAAAGAACGCTATGGACTAAGCGCAGAGGGGTTCTATCTTTTTGGTCATTCTGCTGGCGGTGGGTTTGTGCATCGTTATCTCTTGTTCAAGCCCGATGCTCCCGTTTTTCGAGCTGTGGCCGCTAACCCGGCCTTTGTTACCCTTCCCGATAGGGATGTGGATTATCCTTTTGGAATAAAGAATACCCGAATACAGGATTCTGATATAGAAAAATGGGTCGGGCACAAACTTGCTGTTATTCTTGGAGAAGAGGATCTCGGTCCTCGCACAAAACCATTGAGCAATGGACCAAAGGCAAGAGAACAGGGACCACACTGTTTTGCCAGGGGACAATTGTTGTTCAACACAGCGAAAGAAGAGTCCAAGAAGAAGAACACCAGGTTCGGATGGACCCTTATTACCGTTCCAAATGTGGGTCATGATAACCTACGCCTTGTACCCTATGCAAGTGACTATCTGTTTGGTAAATGATCAAAGCACTCATAATAAAGATCAAAGATCTAAAAAAAGAAACAGGCCTTTTGAGGTCATTGACAATGGTGTGTGCACCGCTTGTAGCGTTCATCAGTGGGTGGATAGCGCACAGCTCCGGATTGAATCATCAATCTGCGATAACAATATCGATCGCTATCTGGACCGCGCTCTGGTGGATCTTTGAGACCGTTCCCATTCCCATAACATCACTGGTGCCACTGGCCCTGCTGCCTCTTTTTGGTGTGCTTAGTGCCGAACAGGTAGCAAAGGCCTATGGACATAAGCTGGTCCTTTTGTTGTTAGGTGGTTTTCTTCTTTCTAAGGCAATGGAAAGGTCTGGTGCGCACCGCCGTATCGCACTAAAGATGGTTAGAGCTTGTGGGGGAGGGGGAGGGCGCCCCCTGGTCCTTGGGTTCATGCTTGCGTCTGCTGGTTTAAGCATGTGGATATCGAACACAGCAACCACCCTGATGATGTTGCCCATGGTGATAGCAGTACTACAGGATGCTGAGGACAAAGAACTAAAGGTGCCGCTTTTGTTGGGCATTGCCTTTGCTGCAAACGTTGGAGGCATCGGCACCCCTATCGGAACACCGCCCAACATGGTAATGATCGGGTATTTCGAGCAGGAGTTCGGTAAAGAGATAGCTTTTATTGATTGGATGCAGGTTGGAATACCAGTTTCCCTTACCATGGTCTTATTGATCTTTGTTTGGATCACCAGAGGGCTTAAGGGCCGCTCTGCCGTTCCGCTCCCAGATTCGGGTTCCTGGAGAAAAGAAGAAACACGAACCCTCTTGGTCTTTGGGGTGACAGCTCTAGCTTGGACCACTCGCTCGTCTCCCTATGGTGGTTGGAAGAATTGGTTTGGAATTCTCCCAGAAAATTTGGAACAGCTTCAGGGCCTTTTTGTGAACGCGAATGATGCTAGCGTTGCTTTCATAGCAGTGATCCTCCTTTTTTGTTTACCCAATGGTATGGGCAAGGGAGAAAGACTTTTGGATTGGAGAACGGCCAATGAGATCCCGTGGGGACTGCTTATTCTGGTAGGGTCGGGGATGTGTTTGGGGACCGCGTTCAAGGAATCAGGATTGAGCACAGCCTTAGCAAGTGCGCTGACCGGATTAGGCAGGGTCGACCCGGTCTATCTTATTCTGAGCGTGGCCCTGTTGGTCACGTTTTTAACGGAAATGACGAGCAACACAGCCACCACCAACATTTTAATGCCCATACTGGGAGCAGTGGCAGTGGCGAGTGTGCTGGATCCAAAACTTCTTCTTTTACCGGCCACCATCAGTGCAAGCTGTGCCTTTATGCTTCCTGTTGCGACCATGCCCAATGCGGTGGTCTTTGGCACGGGTGAGATCTCTATTAAAAGGATGGCCAGTGAAGGGTTTGTTCTTAACCTGGTCGGTGCTGTGGTCGTGACCATTATTTGTTATGTTTTTCTTCAGTAAAAATTTCTTGTTTTTTTGGAAGATCGAATTTCTGATTGAAAACAGATATCCCATCGGTTTCAATCTATATCTTGACCCCTTCGAGCCCTAAGCTTATATTTTATCCGTATCTATAGGGATGATTATTTGATCATTCTTTTGATTTCCCATACCAAAAGAGTCCAAGCCCTTACCGGCTTGTTAAGTTTTATAGTACAGTAAACCACAACGATAGGGAGGTCTATCATGAGAAAAGCGCTAGCTTTTTTAACTCTTATTGCATTCATTGCTACAACAAACGCCCAGAACACGGTCACACTCTATCTCTATGATAGCTATGGTGATAGCTGGAATGGTGGGGTCATTAATGTGGCCGGAACAGACTACACCCTTGATGGTGTCAATGATGATGGGGCTGAAGCGTCCTTTGTCCTGGACCTGGCGGACGGGTCATACGATTGGTATTATACCGCTGGCAGCTGGGCCTATGAGAACAGTTGGTCAGCCTATGATGACGCGGTCAATCTTTTGTTCAGCGGGAATGGTGAAGATGGTGATCAGGGAGGCGTGTTCACGGTCCCGTTCACTGAGATGGTAACGATACATGATATCCAGTTCGTGGAGGACCCTGAGACAAATGACGCAAGTCCATTAGAGGGGAATGTTGTTATTGTACAGGGTGTGGTCACGGGTGTAGGCTATAATGGATACTATCTACAGGATGCGTCTGGTCCCTGGAACGGTATATGGGTCTATGAACCAGACACCCTGTACCTGCCTGATCTTGGCGACCTTATTATGATCGAGGGCGAAGTGGAAGAGTACTATGGTGAGACAGAGATCCTGGATGTCACGGACTATGAGTGGCTCTCTTATGGTTGGATCGACCCTGTATGGGTGGACTCTACCGCAGGTCTTACCGATGAATCCTTTGAGGGTGTCTTTGTTGTTGTTGAGGGTGAGGCCATGACCGACACGACACAGTATGGCGAGTGGACCATCGATGATGGTTCTGGGCCCGCAACGGTCGATGACCAGTTGTTCTCAGGGTTCGGCCCGAACCTTGGCTGGTGGTATGCAGTGGCCGGACCGGTCGACTAC
>ERZ651768.2684-NODE-2684-length-12171-cov-6.543658_pt1 | contig 12171 bp, 9 predicted proteins | sample MGYA00514754_ERZ651768 | MGnify/ENA metagenome assembly ERZ651768 | reverse complement strand
CTTTTCGTCACCTTCGAACGTCTGGAAAAGTGTGAGGGCGAAGTAAGTTTCTTCAGCCAATTCTCTTAGAAGTGAGTCACCTTTTTTAATAACATCTTCAGGCAGGGGAGACAGCCGCGCCAGTTTCAGCAAACTGTCTACAACTTCTTTCGTGAGATCGAGTTCGTTACTTGATCCTTGTTCAACAATTGTTATCAAATCAGCGTGATCTCTGTAGTCACTCAATGTATGGACTGTTCCAATAAGCTGTGCCTTTGATGTTTCCTCATCATTCAGCACATCTCCCAGTTTTCCTGCGACGGTTGACTCATTAAAGGATTTCAGGGCCCGTCTGGCTGCCGGCAGGGTGAGTGGGTCATCCAGATTTCTAACAAGTGGAGAGATGAGAGACTCATCACTTCTTTTCTCTGCCAGTTGAGCGGCTCTGCTTCTCACATCCGGTGAATCATCTTTCAACAGTTTAGCGAGACCCTCATCTGATAAAATACCCGAGATATGACCAACAGAAGACAGAGCGGCCAATTGAGTATCATCATCTTTATCAAAAAGCATCTTGTTAATTGTCTCATTAGCCTGGGTTGAAGAAGTATCTTCCATGAGAATCAGACTTGCCGCCGCGGCAGCTTTTCTTTCTTTACTACTTTCCGAAAGTAGTTCAACCAGTTGTCCCGCTGTGGATGCATTTTGACGGATGCCGCAGCTGATCATGGCACGAGCGGCAAGGCTCTCATCCTCGTGATCGATGAGTGGAGTTATCACCTCATCAGGAATGATATCGGGATGCTTACTGGTCATAACAAGTATCTTGCCTTTTAATACAGGTGAACCACTCTCAAACAATTCCAGAATGTCTGATTTCCACGGCGCCAGAGGGAGGTCTTGCATGGTATCGAGGGCGAACAGTTTCTGGTGGTCATCGCCCTCGGTCAACGTCTTCCGCATAGTTTCAACAATAACCGGATCTGTAATGTCTATCTCAAGTTCTTCAAAATCGAGACGTCTTTTTTCGATGGCTTTTCTCAACTCTGCCACATAACCAGTTTTGAGCTTGAAATTTGCCACCAACCAGGCCAAAACCATCACGAGAGAGGGTATGGAGAGCCATCTGACATCATTAACGAACAACATTAAACCGATGACAAGCAGACCGGTGAGGCCAATAGCTCCATTTTTAACTGTCCCATCAATAAAAGGTTTAGCTTTATTTTTTTCCTGGGGAGAGACGGGCAACCAGAGGAGCTGACTGGATGTATCATACAGGGTAAATCTAAAGATCGAGTCTCCTCCTTTAGCAACCACTCCTGAAATCACAGCCATCACAGCCGGTGCAAACAATACCATAACGCTCCCTAGTAATAAAAAAGCAGGAAGAAACATGAGTCCCCAAAGAATACCAAATTTGGAGAGGAGTCTACCGGTCACAAAAAATTGCATAATAATTGAAACAACCCCGATGGTCCCGTACAAGGTTCCAAAAAGGGCTGACATTTTCTCTTCATCCAAAATATTTTCACTGATGATGATCTTCATCTGATAGTCAACCAGAGCACCTACCATAGCTGATAATACTATAGTTAAAGTCATCACTTTCAGATAGGGTGAAGACAGTATGCCTCCTTTAGTTTCCACCTTTTTCTTTGGTCTTGCACTTTTGGAAGGTGTCGATGCTCCTATCTCTAAGAAACGGCCGGAGAATATTGCAGCTATAAGGGCGAAACCGATGAATAAGGAAGTAGCAGGCAACAGGAAGTTTGTGCCAAACGCATCAATAAGACTTCCCATGGAAAAACCGAATATAGTATTGGCAATAGCGGCGCCACTGGCAATAATACTAAACAGCCGCTTTGCTTCTCTGGCTTCAAAAGAAGAACCGGTCATAATCCAAAACTGAACCATCATAACAGTACCTATTACATCTAACCAGATGTAGAGAACTGGATAAATCCATTCAGCCAATAAAAGTTGAATGACTATGAATGAGGCGGCGCCAATCCCGAATGTTCCGATAATCTGTGGAACGATGGGAATTTTGGCGGACAACTTGGTCATGATGGCGATGGTGATCCCGATCATGACGGCTGTGATTATCATCATGTGAGGCAGATAGGCAGGATCGAAACGACTCAGGAAGAAGGTGTCCCGAGCGGTCCTGCCAAACATGAATGAACCCATCATAAAGAAAAAGCATAGGAAGAAAGGTAGAACCTTCTTTCCTTCACCGGGTTTCATTTGAAACAGTTTATTCAGGAAGTTCATTATTGTATGAGCGCAGGTGCCAGAGTGTAACTTTGTACAGTCACAGAAAGACTAAATGTTGAGGTCACGATCATTCAAGTTACCAATAGGCACCCGTAGTCTCAAACGAATGCAAAAGGGTTATTTCTTTTTTTCCAACGCTTCACTCATTTCACGTTTCCACCAGGCGACTTCCTGTGGCGTTAAACTCCGGTCTTTACCGGACTGACTGCTTCCTCGGCGGCGCTTTTTTTTGCTCGATGCGTACAATTCATAAAATTTTTCAGGCTGAATATACCGGCAACCGCTGGCGGTAATAAGGCGCTTTAATCCACCATCATTCGTGACCACGATATTACTTTTTTCCGGAAGCGCTTTTTCAGCGATTACAGTGTCAGCGTCCCGGTTGCTTCCACTGAAGACTACCTTGAGATTACCGTGGCTTTTCGGTATTTCGAATGGTGGATTGCCATCGAAAACGAGGACGATCTTAACATTTCGACTATCGCAGTAATCTGCGCAGTCAGTAATGACCCTCTTCAGGCAAGAAGGGTAATCCCGATCCAGAATCTCAAGATAGCGTGGAATGGAATGGATGGTATTGTGCCCGTCAATGAGATAGCGTATCATGACGAACTTGACATGATTAAAAAAAGAATAATGATGAGCACTAATAATATCACAAGCCGCACCATCCAGCCCGTTTGCGTGCGAAAAAAGGAAGGGATTGTGTCATCCAGATCATCCATTTGCTGCTCAGTCCGTTGGCTCAACAGATATTTTGAGCCAAAGACGATGAGTCCAAACAGCAGGAGAAAGAGACCAAGACGCGTAAGAAGGTCCATCAGTCAGAATTGAATTCGCCCGGTGTAAGTGTCTTCATGGAAAAAGCGTGGATCGACCCGCCCATGAGATCACCGAGGGCGTCGTAGACCAATCTGTGCCGTTTCAGAAGAGGAAGATTATCAAAATCAGCCGAAACGATGAGTGCTGAAAAGTGACCTCCTCCGGATGGGTTGCCGCTGTGACCAGCATGCATTTCGGAATCATCATGAATCTCGAAGTGAGAAACATCAAGACTTGCCCGTATTTGCTTTTCAATCTGAGCTATCATTCCATTACAAGTCTAAAAGGGAAAACAGAAGATTGCAACCGGTCTCCGCATGAAATGGTTGGTGGCGGTAAGTTTCTCACTTATCTTTCATCCTTTTCTGAAATTGGAGATATCAACTATGCCATTTAAACCGTTACAGTTTACACCATTACCAGATGATGAAATGATCCAACGCTCCTCAACCTTCCGTGAACAGTTAGCCACTCGCCGCAGTGTCCGCCATTTCTCAACGAAGGAAGTGCCTATGGAAGTGATCAATAATGTGGTCATGACGGCTTCATCGGCCCCTTCCGGTGCCAATAAGGAGCCGTGGACGTTTGTGATTGTGAAGGATCCCAAAATTAAGCGTGATATCAGGATCGCCGCTGAAAAAGAAGAAAAAGCGTTCTACGACCATCGTGCGCCCGATGAGTGGCTTGCCGACCTGGAACCGCTGGGGACTGACTGGCACAAGCCGTTCCTTGAAGATGCACCCTTTCTCATCGTAGTGTTCAAGAAGATTTATGGTATGGAGGACGATTTACAATTCAAGCATTATTACGTGAATGAGTCAGTGGGAATCGCCAGCGGGTTCTTGCTGGCTGCAGTCCATCAGGCGGGACTTGTGGCGCTTACACATACGCCGAGCCCCATGGGTTTCCTGTCTAAAATCCTAAAAAGATCTGACAATGAAAGAGCCTTTCTGCTCATACCGGTAGGATATCCTGCGGAAGATGCTGAGGTTCCTGTTTTGACTAAGAAGACATTCGAAGAAGTAGCGGAGGTGTTCTGATGAATAGAGTCAGAGATATTGGAGTGTTTGCTTTAATAGTTGTTGGTTTAGGATTCTGGTTAACTCAGCAGAAAGGTGATGCGGCACCTTTCAGAATAAGTACCGTTAAGAAGGCCGAGAAACTTTCAGGTCTTCAATTCGGATCAGCTGATAGAAAACTGATGATGGAAGACATATCCAGCAACCTGGAGAACTATGAGAGCATTCGTAATCTAAAGATTCCGAATTCAGTTCAGCCCTCAATTCAGTTTAATCCGGTACCCATTGGCGCTCAGTTTGATAAGATTAGACGTCAAATACGATGGAGTCCCGCTGGGGAAGTTTCAAGACCGGACAATCTTGAAGAATTGGCATTTTCTTCTGTAGCACAATTGGCTGAGTTGATCCGGACTCGCCAGGTGAACTCAACCGAACTGACAAAAATGTACCTCAGTCGTTTGAAAGAACACGGGCCCACACTGGAATGCGTTGTAACCCTGACAGAGAACCTTGCCCTGAAACAGGCAGCCCGAGCAGACAGGGAGATTGTTTCAGGGAATTACCGTGGCCCCCTTCACGGCATTCCCTATGGTATTAAGGACCTTTTTTCTGTTGAAGATTACATAACCACATGGGGTGCAGTTCCTTACAAGGATCAGATGATTGATGAAAATGCGACAGTTGTAAAGAGACTCGAGGAAGCTGGAGCTGTTCTTGTGGCGAAATTGACTTTGGGAGCACTGGCATGGGGAGATGTCTGGTTTGGTGGGAAGACGAAAAATCCGTGGAATCTTGAGGAGGGATCCAGCGGGTCCTCTGCTGGTTCAGGTTCTGCCACGGCGGCAGGTCTGGTGGCCTTTGCCATTGGTACGGAAACGTGGGGTTCTATTGTCTCACCGTCAACACGGTGTGGTGTGACCGGCCTGAGACCAACATTCGGCAGGGTTAGCCGGGCAGGCGCCATGGCCCTTAGCTGGTCTATGGACAAGATCGGTCCAATGTGTCGCACTGTGGAAGACTGTGCAATGGTATTCAACGCCATTTACGGCCCGGATGGACAAGATCAATCGGTAGTGGATCTTCCTTTCAACTACCGGCCGGAGGTGGATTTCAGCAATCTGCGCTTCGGCTACTTTAAGTCAGCCTTTGATGAAGACTATCCCACAAAGGAAAATGATGCGAAGGTCTTGGATGTGCTTAAGGAGCTGGGAGCAGATCTGATTCCGTTTGACCTACCCGATTTTCCTGTTGAGGATCTTTCTTTCATTTTAAGTGCCGAAGCTGCAGCAGCATTTGATGAACTTACTTTGTCAGGTGAGGATGACCTTATGGTGAGGCAGGAACGCCGGGCGTGGCCAAATGTTTTCAGGGCTTCCCGGTTCATCCCTGCTGTGGAGTATATTCAGGCAAACCGGGCGAGACATATGCTGCAGCAGGAAATGGCTGAAAAAATGAAAGAAGTTGATCTTTATGTAACACCTTCTTTTGGTGGCAATAATTCTTTGCTCACCAATCTCACAGGACATCCTTGCGTGGTAGTGCCTAACGGATTCAAGGAGAACGGGAGCCCAACCAGCATCAGTTTCATCGGTCAGCTTTACGATGAAGGGACAATCCTGGCTGTGGCCAAAGCATATCAGGACGCTACTGATTGGCACAAACAACATCCGTCAATGTTTATTCCTTAACATAATAAAACGTTAACGAGAGGAAGCGATGGCAACTGGAACACATGAATATGTTGAAGACCCCAGGAATGAGAATGTCCTGATATATATAAATGGGGAGATTGTTCCCCGGCCCGATGCGAAGATCTCGGTTTTTGACAGTGGTTTTTTACTGGGTGACGGTGTCTGGGAAGGAATCCGCCTCCACTACGGAAAGCTGGCTTTTATGGACGCTCACCTGGACCGACTCTACAGCGGAGCGAAGGATTTGGCCATAGATATTGGTGTGAGCAGAGACGAAATGACTGAACTCATCCAAAAGACTCTGGATGCCAACGGTATGAATGATCACGTCCACATCCGCCTTATCGTTTCCCGCGGTCTTAAGAAAACACCCTACCAGCACCCTAATGCGAACGTGGGCGGATCTACTATCGTCATCATCCCGGAGTACAAGATTGCGAGCGAACAGGTTTTGGAACAAGGAATTCGACTCGGCACAGTTTCCGTCCGGCGGGGGACTGCTGACACTCAGGATCCTCGTCTAAACACGCTAAGCAAGCTCAACTGTATCGCCGCGTGTATCGAGGCTGACCACCTTGGCTATGATGAAGGACTTATGTTGGATGAGAACGGCAACGTCTCCACATGTAATTCAACTAACTTTTTCATCGCCCGTGATAATGAAGTTTGGACATCTCAGGGTGAATATTGTCTTCCCGGTGTTACCCGGGGAAACATTATCATGCTTTGCGAGGAGAACGATATTCCAGTATTCCAGAAAGATTTTTCAGTAGAGGAAGTCCATAGTGCAGACGAGGCATTTGTGACCGGGACCTTCGCTGGTGTGATCCCTGTGACTGAAGTGGATGGGCATGAGCTTTCTGGCGGGAAGCGTGGACCTATGACCGAAGGTTTACAACAGCTCTATATTGAATTGATTAAATGGGAATGTAAAAGTGACTGACAATATTATTCGGATTGCCATGTGGTCCGGTCCCAGAAATATTTCAACCACCCTTATGCGTTCCTGGGAAAGTCGTGGTGACACTTTTGTAACAGATGAACCGTTCTATGCTTACTATCTTTCAGCTACCGGTCGGGATCATCCAGGGAAAGAGGAGGTGATTGCTTCGCAGGAGACTGATTGGCGCCTTGTTGCGGACTGGCTCACGGGTTCCCCGGAGAACGGCCATGCGGTCTGGTATCAGAAGCATATGGCCCAGCATTTTCTGCCGGAGATGGAGAAGGAATGGACCTCCGGTCTTATCAACTGTTTTCTCATCAGGGAGCCGAGAGAAGTGCTCCTTTCATACACTGCTAAAAGAGGGAATGTATCATTGCCTGAAATCGGTTACTGCCAGCAGTTGGAACTGTTTGAATATGAGAAAGAAAAAACAGGGCAGATTCCGCCAGTTCTGGACTCACGAGACGTGCTGGATAACCCGAAGCGGATGCTGAGTCTGTTCTGTGAAAGGGTGGGTGTGGATTTCTCTGAACGGATGCTCTCCTGGCCAGCAGGGAGGCGCGAGACGGACGGAGTCTGGGCAAAGCACTGGTACGACCGAGTTGAGAAGTCTACCGGCTACCTGCCTTATAAAAAGAAAACTGTTGATTTGCCTGATGAACTCTTACCGCTCTGTAAAGAAGCGACAGAATACTACGAAGTGCTAAAGGCAAACAGATTGAAAGGTGATTGAATAATGAGTATCTGGTTCAAGGATTATACAACCGGTAAGCACGGCTCGAGGGAAATGACCGGGCTTAACAAGCAGATTGGCATTAAGATCACAGAAATAGGTGATGACTACCTAAAAGGGACAATGCCTGTTGATGATCGAACAAAACAGCCCGTAGGACTTCTCCACGGTGGTGCGAACTGTGTGCTTGCTGAAACGCTTGCCAGTATGGGTGCATATCTGGTTATCGATCCATCAAAAAATAATGCGGTCGGGATTGAGATCAACGCCAACCACATCAGAAGTGCTAAGGAGGGTGAGGTGACAGGTACAGCCCGGCCTATTCACCTGGGAAAGCAGACTCATGTCTGGCAAGTAAAAATCACAAGGCATGACGGAAAACTTTCATGCGTCAGTAGAGTGACAATGGCTGTGATCGACCGTAAAGAAGGAGGGGAAAATGAATAAGATAAAAAGTTCGGTTCTAATTCTAATAATGTTCCTGACGTTATTGCCAGGACAGACACCGCATAAACACAGCCATGACCGTGTGATTCGTTTCCCCGACGTTCCGGGGTACAAAACGCTCACCTGTGATCTCCATATGCACACTGTTTTTTCTGATGGAGTTGTTTGGCCAATTATCCGTGTTGATGAAGCGATGCGGGACGGTCTGGATGTTATCGCCATTACTGAGCATCTGGAATATCAGCCCCACAAAGAGGATATACCCAACCCTGACCGGAACCGGTCACATGTTGTTGCCAGCAATCGGGCCGAAGGGCATGATCTCATCATTCTCAACGGCTCAGAGATAACACGCCAGATGCCGCCTGGGCACTCCAATGCGGTATTTGTAAAAGACGCAAACAAATTGCTTCATGAAGATGCCATGGATGTGTTTCGCGAGGCGAAGCGCCAGGATGCTTTTGTTTTCTGGAATCATCCTAACTGGCTGTCTCAGACGCCGAACGGTATCGTCCCTCTTTCAGATATGCACAAGGATCTCATCAAGAAAAAACTTCTCCATGGTATTGAAGTGGTGAATGACACCACTTACTCTGACGAAGCGGTGCAAATTGCTCTCGATTACAATCTCACCATGCTGGGTACGTCTGATATCCACGGCTTGGTGGACTGGCAATACAGAGTACCCCAGGGTGGACACCGTCCTGTTACACTTGTCTTTGCAAAAGAGAAGTCAGCCGAAGCCGTAAAAAAGGCTCTGACTAAGCGACGGACAGTGGTGTGGTTCAACAATCTCCTTATCGGCAGAGAGACAGAGATGATGCCGCTCCTGGAGGCGTCCATTAAGACTGATGCCGCCAGCTACAGAGGTAACAGTGATGTGGCGGAGGTCATTTTAAAGAATTATTCCGATTCGAAGTTTATTCTGAGTAATCGGGGAGAATTCAACTTCCAGGCAAAAGGCGATCTTGTCACCGTGCCGCCGCATTCCACTGTCACCCTGCTGGTTAAGACCCTGAAAAGACTCAGCTCATTTGAGTTAAAATTCGAGGTGATGAACGCCTTGACAGCGCCTCGGACCCACCCGACCATTACTTTTTTTGTTGCGCTTTCCTAGCTTTTCCTGAAAAATAAAAAGCCCCCGATTGGGGGCTTTTTATTATCCTAAAATTTAGCGGGCTATGTTTTAGTCTTCTTTACCTTTTAATGAGACATAATATGCTACCCCAATCATCACGGCCTGAAGACCCAGGGCCGGTACCGGAGGAGTTACTTCAGGCATCATATAGTGTCTGAGAGCACCTGCGAGGCTCACTGTCATTGCCACCGCGAAGGCAAACAGGATTTTCTTTGCGACAGCTGTGTCAACACTACGAAGCAGAAGCATAAGAACTCCCATACCAACTATTACACCCGCCATGGCTTCATGCATTAAACTACCCACGACTACACTCTGTTCGTTTATTAATCGTGCTACAAAGGCTCCTTTTACGATTGTCTCACTCATGAAAAATACTGAGGCACCCATAAGTACATTCAGACTACCTAGAACTGTAATGACAAGATTTGGATTCATTTTGACTCCCCTTGTTTTATTAAGATGATAATATCAAACAATCATGAATTATAAAATAAGTTTGATTTAAATAAGTGAATAAAAAGAAGAAAAAACTATTTCAATAGCACCATCTTTTTTACATGCCTGTAATGGGCGGTCTGGATGACATAGAGGTATGTACCTGATGACACCCTTGTAGACGAATTGCTGGATCCGTCCCAACGAATCGTGTAATAACCGGCATACTGTTCACCGTTTATCAATGTTTTTACTTCCTGTCCAAGGATGTTATAGATGGATAGTCTCACTTTCTGGTCTGTCGGTATCTGGTAATTGATGGTGGTCACCGGATTGAACGGGTTGGGATAATTCTGAGACAAATGATATTCCGTAGGAATGGTTTTGATCAGCTCATTTACTTCTTTGTCTACCCAAGACTTAGGTCCGAAGAAAACAGTGAACTGTCTCCCCAGATTACTTGTATTGATCAACTTAAGTATAAAGGAATTCTTTTGAATTAAGTCGAATTGGTCACCATTACTTTTATCAACCATGACCATTTTGTAACCAGGATCTGTATCACCTTCCAAGTTTGTCTTCACCGTCACCTCTCCTTTACTATTGCTGGGATGCAGGTAACCATGCCATGTGAATGTGGAATCGTTGGCATTTCGGATATCCTGCAACAGATATTTTGGTCTGTCTGATTCTTTATCCATGACCCAGTCAAACTTGATATTGTCATCATTATTTGGGACGGGAGGCTCAGTTACATTGTCATACCTGTCAAAATCGTTTTCCGCCTGTGAGTGTATTCCGATAAAGTTGTTGTTATCAGAATATCTAACGGTACTGAAGCTGATTTGAGTTCTGAACAACTTCTCGGGTCTCTTCATGGCGGTATTGCCGTTGTTTTCAGTCTTATCTTTTGAGCCGCTGCCGGAGAAAATGTTGCTCAATTGGCCTCCACCTGCGCCGGAGGCTGTGAGGACAACAGTGGTGTCAGCTTTGTTACAAATGATATAACCGCCAAAGGGGGTTATATTGGTTTTGTAGCTAGACCATCCCCCCTGGTCGCTGTATTCCAGCGGGCCGCAGAAAAGAGTTTGATCAACATTACCCAGATCGAAGGGGAACGGGTAGGGGTTGCCTACCAGGTTCCAGCCAGGCTTTAACACCCATTTCAGTGTATCCACATTGGTAACCACACCGCCGCCGATGGAAAAATCACACTCTTCACCAATCTTTTGATATACCCAGTAGCTCAGTCCGGCAACTATTTCTGTAGGATGAACGTACTCACCGTTTACATATTGCCAGACCACGAATTTGTCTTCATCGATCTGCCCAAAGCTGTTATAGAACACATCTTCAATGGTGTTATCATCCAGCTGGGTGGGTATTGAGATAAGAATCCACGTATTCGACGGTATACATTCAGGGAAGGATATTACCCCCGGTGGAATTTTAACGGGTAGACTGTGAACTTCAGAATTAGAGGCATATCCCAGTATATCCGAGGCGAAGAAATAGAATTTTATTCCCTTTTCATCAAGGGTTTCCAGGGTGACAATTCTTTCGATCTCAAGCATTCTTATTCCTGCTTCAAAAGAAATCTGGTGCTGAGTGTATTGTTCAGAACCTCCCTTGCCCACATTAAGCAACACACTTTCCAATGGCAGTGAATCCTTAACAGTTGCTGAAATGGTTAGATCCGTTGAAGAACTGTTACCTCTAGAAACAATTGTACTATTTCCATCAATTAACAGTGTGTCTTTATCGGTAGAAATATTGAAAATAGCAGGTGGTATATCATCTTGATAAACATTGATATAGACGTTGGTGGTGTCGCAGGATTTTTCCTCGTCACAGATTGAGTAATGAATGGAATCATTTCCTGTGAACATAAATAAATGACTATAGTCAAAAGTGATATTGGAATCTGCAACAGTAGCTATTCCACCATTGTACGTAGACATTGTTTTAAATGAGATATTTTCTTCTTCACCAAAGATCAATAAGGTTGACGCATCAATATTATCTTCAGGATCAGTATCATTAAGTAAGACATTTACTACACCAATGTTCCCCTGAAATATCTGAATTGAATCGGCTATTGCTATAGGGGGTTCAGGTACATCAACAACAGAGATAATTACCCGAGCTTCAGCAATATTCCCATCTTCATCTTCAACGCAGTATTTGAAAATATCTTCACCGTAAAAGCCTTCCTCCGGAACAATTGTGATAGTAGGGCTTTCTAGAGAACTGACTAAGAGGACATCACCTGTCTGTAAAGTATCTGAACCGGAAAATTGAGTTAATAGCCCATGAGCAGGTTCCTGACACAATGTGTAGGTTAAAGTATCCCCGTCAGCATCCGTTGCATAAAGTACAAGATCAACCGGTACACCTTCCTCAAGATAAACTATTTGAGGATCGGTTACTTCAGGCGGGTCGGGGCTTGAGCTTACCATAATTAATACTGTTGCTTCAGAACTAAGGCGAGTTTTATCTGAAATACGGTAAACAAGACTGTCACGGCCAAAAAAGTTTGAGGCCAATGATATTAGGATCGTGCTGTCTTCTTTAGCTTCGCCTTGATTCCCTGAATCATCAAATGATCCTGAAAAAGAGGTAATTATCTCTAATGAAGAGACATCCAAATCTTCATCGAGATCACTATCGTTTATTAAGAC
>ERZ651768.2683-NODE-2683-length-12176-cov-8.184147_pt1 | contig 12176 bp, 17 predicted proteins | sample MGYA00514754_ERZ651768 | MGnify/ENA metagenome assembly ERZ651768 | reverse complement strand
GTCGTGCTGCCGATGGATACGCCGGGCTTACTACCTCAGAACGACTGGGATGCGTTGGGCATGCGTAGCTCGGGCAGCCAGTCAGTGGTCTTTAAGGACGCATGGGTACCCGAGTCAGCCGGTACCAGGATGGGTCCGTGGGGAAAGTGGAGCCTGGAATACTTGGAGTTTCGAGCGATCGCAAACATTGTTCTGGTCGGTGCCTTTTTGGGTATCGCTGAAGCGGCTTACGACGTCGCGTTGGCGAAACTGCTGACGAGGTCACGTGTTGGTCAGCTTGCCGCTGAGCAGTCGGGCATTCAGAACCTCGTCGGCGAGATGGCACTCGAGTTGGCCCAGTGCCGAGCAGTGCTTGGCGCGGCCGCGGTGCAGATGGACGAGTACTGCGAGCGTCACTCGACTTCGGCTGCGTCCATGGAAGACGCTCACGGCCTCATGAACGACTATCAAACGGCAAAGTGGACGGTGAATCGGGGTGCAATCGGCGTTGTCAGTAAGGCCATGGACCTACTCGGTGGCTCGGGCTACACCAATTCGCACGTGCTCGCTCGTCTCTATCGGGACGTCCGAGCGGGTCCTTTCATGCAGCCGTTCGGCCCAGCGGAGCTGCGCGAATATGTGGGTCAGGTCACGTTGGGGCAATACCCCGAGCGGTAGGTGGCAAAGGCGGGGCTCGGAATCTGCGGTATCGCCAGCGCGAGGACGCCGTTATCTTGTTTCTGGGCTCTCCCTCCGATGAAGCGGAGATTTAGGACAATAAGCGACGAAGGCTCGCGGGTAGGGACGACTTACTGTGCTTATAGAATTTGCTGACAAGGTGGTCCTGGTTACCGGCAGTTCCGGTGGGTTTGGCCTTGCAACTGCTGAGGCGTTCTTGGAGTCGGGTGCAAGCGTCATGCTGAACGGCACCAAGCCGCAGAAACTAGAAACGGCACTTGAAGGCCTCAAAGATCGATTCGAAAACGTGGAAGCTCGTGTCGCAGATATCTCAACCAGGGCGGGGGTGGAAGACCTCATAGACGAGACGCAGCGGAGGTTCAAATCGATCGACATACTCGTGAATAATGCGGGGATCACGCAGAACACTGCATTTCTAGAAATATCCGAGACCCAATGGGACCGAGTGTTAGACACCAACCTGAAAGGCTCGTTCCTGACATCACAGGCATTCGCCAAACAGGCCATCGCCTCCGGTCGTGGCGGCAAGATCGTCAACATCTTGTCCGGTAATTATCTTTGGACCCGAGCAGGCTCAGCCCATTATTCGTCTTCAAAGGCGGCCCTTGAGATGCTCACAAGAAGCATGTCCATAGAACTCGGACCGCACAGGATCAATGTTAACGGAGTGGCTCCAGGCCTTATGGATCTGGCTAGACGCGGTGGCCGCGGGCCTGCGCAGGCGTTTGTTGACATCTACGTCAAGGACGTACCAATGGGACGAATCGGGCACGTGGAAGATGTCACAGGTGCCGTGCTTTTCATGGCCTCCGCACAGGCAGATTTCATTACGGGATCTACAATCTTAGTTGACGGTGGCTATGCGGCCGGGCGTGTAGATTTGCCGCTTGCGCCGCCGCCAGAAGGTTAGAGCGGTTCGACTGAACTAGTTCAGTTGGGTGAATACGACAGGGTTCGCATCAGCAACTAATTCGAGTCCAGAATTTCGTTGTCTGCCCACATGGACGGACTCCCTCGTTCCGTTTCTCTCCCTTTACCCGGACGAAGTTTCTTTTCGTAACCCTCGTGGCCGTTGGCGTCGTGGTAGGCAGCGACAGCGATCAGGGTCTTTTTCCCGAGAATGCCGTCGACTGCTAGTCGCGCTCCGTTTTGGTTGAGCTGAAATTGCAGCCAGGCCACTTCATCGCCTCGATCTCCTCGGCGGAGGGTGCGCTACTGGTAAAGCCCCTCCGACGAAGCACAGCGCTGAGCATTTCCGAGCGCCGGACCCGCTGCACCACGCCAGTTATGTTGTGCGAGATTCTGACGTTATGGGGCGACATTGCCGAGTAGCGCACGACTATCAGTGGCGAGTCGGTGCAGGGGCCGCCGAACGTTCGCTACTTCTGCGTGAGTACGAAGTATCTTCCCGCAGGTTTGGCGGGGTCCGGTCGGTAGACGTACCTCTCCCCCTGGGCCATCGCCTCCTCATAAAGGACTTCCTCGCGGCCGTTGGCCGTGACGGCCAACGCATAAAGGCCTGGCCCGGGCAAATAAAACTTCGCGATGCCCTGACGATTTGTCTTGGATCGGCTCAGTCCAGCAAGCAACACATCTGCGCCTGCCACTGGGGCATCGTTTCCGTCGAGTACCAACAACGTTGCAGTCTGGCGTGGCGAAAAACGAACGGTTAGGAACTGCTTCAGCAACCCCGCACGACCAGGGACGGTCCCCTTCGGCATCGCGTCGAGTACATCCTTCTCGTAGCCCACTTGTTTCGGTGTGCCCCAATTCGGACCGTACTTGCAGCGGAGGTACGCCTCGGGCGGGCTCGGAACGAGATACGTGTCGCCGATGAAATCGACCTCGGCCAATTCGGTGAACAGGCTGATGGGGATGGGTATACCCGGATAGTGAGTAATTGTTCCGTTGATCACCCGGTAGCACTGCCAATCGATTCGGATCCGATACTTCATGATTTTCACCGTTGTGTAGAGCCCGTGGTCTGATCGGTCGCCGACCTCGACGTAGCAACCGTTCGCACGGAAGGACTCGACTGCAGGCTCGATTAGGTCCTCGGTGAACCCGTGCATGTCGATGATGGATCCGAGGTCCAGGTCATCATCCCAGGGGATCAACGCGTGATCTCTCACCGCGCCCAGGCAGGTACCCTGCCGGAGGAAAAAGACCACTCCGTGCTCGTCGAATATCTGCTTCGCCTCCCGTAACAGCTTCTCTCCGTTTCCCAGGTCCATCGGAGGGATCGACCTCATTAATTGTTCCATGAGGGCGGCGTTTTCTTCGTCGCTTGCTTCCATATCCTCTTCCTCTTCCTCTTCGGCGTTACGTCGTAGCCGCGGCTACAGCAGAGCCGCAAGAGCCCTTACGAGTTGGTGGTTCTCCTCCGGCGTGCGCGATGCGATCCGCAGATAACGATCGGCTTCGGGCATACTCTTGGCCGCGCAGTCCTTGACCAGGATGTTGTGCTCGACGTACATGCGCCGGGCGATCTGCGGCCCTGTAACGGAAGCGCCGACGAGCTTGCAGAGAACAAAGTTCGCGTCCGGCTCGACCGGCACGATCCCCGGTAGCGCGAGCAGCTCAGCGTACAACTCCGCGCAACTCGAGCGAGTCAGGTCGCAGCTCTCCAAGAATTCGTTCCGATAACGCCCGACGGTGCGGAGAAATTCCTCAGCAAGCCCGTTGACGTTCCAGATCGGCAAGCTGGCGCGGACGGTCTTGATGAACTCTCGGTCAGCACTGAGAACGTAACCAATGCGGAGTCCGGCGATTCCGAACACCTTGCTCATGCTTTTGATCACGACCAGGTTGGCGACCGAATCGACCATCTCTTCCACGCTTCCGGCCACGCCGGCTCTGGAGAACTCGATGAAAGACTCATCAACTATCAGCCGGCAGTTCCCAGCCTCCAAACGACCCGCCAGCCTGAGCAACTCGCCGGGTGGCACCGAGACCGCAGTCGGATTATTCGGTGTGACGACAACTGCCGTATCAGATCCCCACCGAAGGGCGGACTCGGCGAACGCGTCGACATCCAGTTCGAACGTCCCTGGCTCGAGCGGGAAGCGGTTGAGCCCATCCGGGGCGATCACTTCCTCATACTCATTGAACGAGGGCGTCGGAATCGTCAGACGCTGCACAAACTGATTCCCAAGAATCTTGATCAGTTCTGCGGCACCGTTGGCCACCGCGAGATGGTCAGGCTTGGCCCCGACCCACATGGCAGCGAGACGAGCAAGTTCGGATTGACCGACCGGATAGTTCGTGACGATGTTCCGAAGATCGCCCTGGAACACTTCGAGCATGCTCGTGGGAGGGAAGTGCATGTTGTACAGGTACGAATGGTCCGTAAAGCCGTACCGCCAGTACGAGCCGTACAGCCCCTGAACGCGGTCGAATTGCGCGTCGCGGTCCAGGAACAGGAACTCGGCAACACCCACATCGCGATGGTCATCGACCTCGCACCAACGACTCGCTGACACATCGACCGCGGCCAACTCGGTCAGGGTCTCGTCCCGCACGCAGTCACCCAAGATGCTCTCGTAGTAATCATGCACATGTCCGGCCTCGATCGCCCGGCAAAGCCGCGGGACCACTTGGTCGCGCAGCAACTCCTCGCGAAGCAGATAGATGTTGACAGTCTTGAACGTCGCGCTGGCATCGAGATACTCGTCCTGATCAGCACGGAGCACGAAGCTCGTGACATGCCCGCGCTCATCACGTCGTACCACCGTTCCCGAGAGCCCTCGGTGGTAGGGCGCCACCGCGACACTGCTGCCCGGCTCCAGGAGCAATGCGCCGATAACAGACGGGTCGAACGCGACATCCGCTTCGACCAGCAAGACATCCTCATCGAGGTATTCTCGAGCGTCCCACAGTGAGCGGATGTTGTTCGTCGTCTCAAAGTCGGGCGCCTCGACGTAACGGATGTCGACCCCCGCGAAGCAGGAGCCGATTCGCTCGCGAACCGCCTCGCTCCTGTAGCCAACGACGATTACCGCTTCCGAGACACCTTGCGAGGCGAGCGCGTCCAAGGCGCGCTCGAGTAAAGACTGGCCGTCGAGCTCGACCAGGCACTTCGGAGCATCCGCAGCGAGACGCTCCAGACGAGTTCCCTGACCGGCAGCAAGAATCACCGCCCGGCCAACGGGCTCCGGATCACCAAAGGACGCCCTCGGCGCTTGGTCGTTTCGCGACCTCACGTGGGCTTGACCAACGAGTCAACGGGTAAGCGCTGCCGCCGTCCCGCTGGCGTCACCACGTGATGTAGCCAGAGGAAAGGGCTGTCCGGGGCCGAGAAAGTGCTCTAGCTGCGCCGACGTTCGCGGCGTCATTCTTGGTCACCGGCATCGGAGCCCTCCAGAGCTGATTGTTCCTTCATCATACGGCTGAGGAGTAACACTGGACTTCGCACACCGGGGGACCTGGTAGGTAGGCCAGGTCACGCCGAAACTTGACGGTGATCAATGCGTCCGCACATTCACTGCAGCAATGTGTCACCGCGCTCGGCTCGTCTTCGGTGCTTCTGCGCAGGTAAATGGCTGCGGTTTTGTTTTCCATACTCTTAGACATGGACGGACTCCCTCGTGTTGTTTCACGAAGTGGGTCCTTTTCTTGTCTTCTTTCGAGGGGCGAGTCCTGTAGCGCACGTACCAGAATGACCCGGTGAAGGAGACCACCATTCGGGCTGCTGCGATCCTCGTGGGCCTGGTCATGTTCGGCGTTGGGATCGGCACCCTTTTCCTGGCCGACCTGGGCGTCGGCCCGTGGGATGTCCTGCACGACGCCCTGGCCGGTCTGATCGACCGACAGCCGGGCACCGTGATCATCGGGTTGGGGCTCGTCCTGCTGGTCCTGGTAACCGCGCTCCGCCAGCCCATCGGGCCCGCCACGGTGGCCAACGTCGTGATCATCGGCTCGACGGTGAACGCGCTAATGGCCGTGGTCGAGCCACCCTCCTTGGTAGCGGTCCGGGCGCTGCTGGTGGTCGCAGCGCCCATTCTCGTCGCCTTTGGGTCGATGCTTTATCTGGGGGCCGGATTGGGAACCGGTGTGCGCGATGGGCTTATGACGGCGCTTGTCGACGCGGGCTTTAGCATTCGGGCCTCCCGTACCTGTCTCGAGGTCACCGTCCTGGTGGTCGGTGGAGCGCTCGGAGGGTCGTACGGAGTCGGCACCCTGGTGTTCGCCCTGCTGGTCGGTCCCCTGCTTCAGGTATTCCGGCACCGTGTCTGGGGCGGGTACCCCGAGGCGGCCGGCTGGGTCTACCGTCGCCATCGGAGATGACGGATCTCCGGACCGCCGGTTTCGGCTACCGGGCTACTAAGACCACACCGTCGGGTTTGATGGGTACTCCCGACGCACACCTCATTGAGCGAGGAATCTCCAGTCCCCTTTCCTAACTGGGCCCTGCTTTTCCCGAGGGACTGGCACCCACCAGCGGGGTGCAGGGATCACCCTGTCGGCGCCTCTCCGTCGTCTTGCCAACTTCCCATGTGGACTATCTCGCTAAGCGGACGTCGCGGGTGCGACCCTCTAGTGCCATCCGAGGCTGAGCCGTATCCCAGGCCCACCATCATCGGGACGTGGTAGGTCGGTGGGATGCCGAGCGCCTCCCGGAGGTCGTTCTGGCGCGCGACGGTTACCGGGCAACTGGCGAGTCCCTCGGCATGGCAGACGACCATGGCGTTCTGGGCCATGCGGCCAATGTCGAAGTCAGGGTGGTGGCCGCCGTCCTCATGGATTCCGAAAACGAGAACTACCGGAGCCTCGACTAGCCAAGCTCCGTAATCGGCACATGCTGCCACCCGGGCACGGTCGTCGGTCGCGCTGACCACCACAATCCGTCCGGCCTGGCGGTTCTTGCCGCTGCCCGCCATGCGGGCTGCTTGGAGTACCCGTTGGAGCGTCGGCTCCGGTATCGGTCGGTCGTCGAACTCTCGGCCATCACGCTTGTCAACTACTGCTCGGTAGGCATCCATGCCCCGACGGTATCCTTCGATGCCCTGAACTGGTTTGGCCGAACCGGGCTGGTGGGGGACTTGGACGCCCCCGGTAGAGGTGCTGCTCCTACGCTTGGGGGACATGGGCGACCCTACGGACTTTGTCGAATGGGAGGACTGGGACGAGCCCAATCCGGCCTTGGAGGCAGCGTCCTGGTGGACCCGCGGCAAGGCAGCCCTCATCGACGCCCTGATCTTCATGGCCCCCATGCTGGTACCTGCTGCCATGACCGTCGCTGGCTTCGTAGTGGCCGCGGAGCGCGAGGCCCACAAGGGACTGGACTTCACGGCCGGGACCACCACCCTGGTCGTGCTCGGTATCGTCCTTGGCGTCGGCGTGCTGGTGTGGGCCGGGTGGCTGTTCGGCTACCGCCAGGGCGTCACGGGCACGACGCCCGGTAAGCGGCGCCTGGGCATCCACCTGGTTGACGCTGCCTCCGGTGAGGCCCCTGGCGGACCCAAGGGCGTGGGCCGCTGGCTGGTCCCCGGCCTGGTCGGTGGGATCCAGGGGATAGGCAACATTGTCCAGCTCATCGACTACCTGTGGCCCCTGTGGGACCCCAAGAAGCAGCGACTGACCGACAAGGCCTTCAGAACCCGGGTCGTGGTGGGTACCCCTACTACTCCCGGCGACGGGCCGGGCCTGCCGCCCAGTCCCATCACCTGACCTCCTCGAATCCCCCCCACGGAAGCGATGTTTTTGTCGTGCCTCAGGCAGAAGGGGCCAACAGGAACTTTTCGCTTAACGAAACACGCCCCCCGACCCATACAACAGTTCCCGGATTTGGGCCCCCGCCTTTCCGGAGAGGCCAACACCTACGAGCAGGGTACGGGGATCGCCCTGCCGGTCGTTTACTGAAGTTCTCCTACGAGGCGCGTCAAGACGACGACAAACCCCGCTATTCCCAGGACTCTTCGAAATGCGTTGACGCCGTCGAAGGTTTCTAGATAGCTCCAGATGCTGAGGCTCACAAAGAAAGCAGAGTCGGCAATCCGATTGGTGACTGATCCCTGCTCAGTCATCCGTCCCACTACGGCAGCGACGATCACGGCAACCAGAGGCAGATTTGGTGCCTGGCCGACCGTGTAGCCACGGATCTTGAAGTCGCGGTTCCGGCTCACCGCCGCTTCGACCACAAGAAGCCGAAGAGGAAACCGATTACGGCAAGGCCGACAAAGACGGCAACCGATCCAGTCGACATGGCGAAAGTCTGCCGTGTGCGCCTTCCTATTGCTCACCGTCGAGCAGGCCGCCAGCATCATGGCCATCACGGCGGTGCCGACCGGTGAGACGGTCCACTACAACACCAAGACCTAAGTGGGCGGTTCCGGTCGTAGGCTTGTGGAGCCGTGCCAGTCAAGGCTCGGTTCTTCAGTCAAGCAACGAAAGTGAACTCATGCCTACTGGCACCGTAAAGTTTTTCAATAGCGAGAAGGGGTTCGGATTCATCGCCGTCGAGGGAGGCGAGGACGTGTTCGTCCACTACTCCAACATCGCGGGCGATGGCTACCGCAGCCTCGACGAGGGTCAAACCGTCGAGTTCGAGGTCGGCCCCGGCCGCAAGGGCCCGGAAGCCCTCAACGTCCGCACGGTCTGAGCCCCCAGTGACGGGCCCCCACCTCGGTGGGGGTCTTTTCTCTAGTGTCCCGCACCGATCTGCGGCCCCATCAGGTGATGGTGCCCTTCGCTGCCTTTTTGTCCTTCTTTGCCTGTCGCTTCTCTTTCGCGGTCTTGGAGGCGGGAGTCTTCTTGGCCCGCCCACCCTTATCTTTGCCAGCCATGGCAGCCTCTCGAACTTTCTGTAGTCCGCCTGATACCGCCCGACCTTAGACCCCCTGCTTCGGCGAGGGGCTTTCGTCGTTGGGGCCAGATCGCTGCTGAAGTTTCCACACCTTCCCCCATGGGTGTCGATGCCATCTAGCTGTATCTCGACCGCCATGGAGGAAGTCATGTCAAAACTGTCAAACAGGTAGCGCGCGCCGGGACGCGGGCGACTCGATACAGAAAACACGCCTACCTAGTAGGGGGGGGTGGGGCGACACCGGAGCCCCTAGGTGTAGATACGCGCTGGTAGAGGGCTGGACGCTAGGAACCCGCCCCGAGGGGGGTCGATCGCACGCTGGAAAAACCGTGTCCGGCGGTGACTCCTCAGCCATCCGCTAGTCCGGCCATCCTATGGAGCGATCGGGTTCAACTAATCACTACGCCAGTCACTCCGGCTAGAACCAGGCTCAGGCCCGCGACTTGAGGCGGCCGGACGGTGTCGCCGAACACGAAGCGCCCGACAACAACGCTAACTGCCGGGAACATGGCCCCGGTTACAGCAGCTGGTAGTGCATCCGCCTGTAGGCCAAATAGGTAGAGCGTGGAAGCTAAACCACCAAAGATCCCGGAAAACAACGGTGGCCAGCGGTTACCCCGGGGCGGTATTACCGGCGACCGGCGACCTGTGGCCAACATCACCGTAAGAATGCAAGCCACGAAACGTTGGCTGGCCGCCGGCCACGAGCCGCTCGACGTCGAAGTGTCGATGAGGACAGCCAGCCCGATGCCGTACCCCAACCCTGACGTTGCCCCCCAGATCAACCCCTTGCGAATCCCGACAGCAGCACGGCCGCTGACGGTGATGATGACCAACCCAATGATTGCCACACCCACCCCAGTCACAGCCAGTGTCGAGGCCTGCTCGCCGCCTATGACCGCCACCCCGAACGGAATGACCACGGTAAGGGTCGCCACCGTCGGCGAGATCACCGTCGATGAACTCCGAAGGAGTCCACCCAGATAGGTAACCATCCCAACTGCGAATCCGACCCCGGAGATTGCCCCCCGGCCCAGGTCTGGCCATGACAGCTCACTAGGGAGGACCATCACGAGGGCTAGCGCAGTCAGGGCTGCTACCGCTTGGGATACCACGCCCACGGTCAGCACACCCATGGCCTGGGAGCCCCGACGGCCGAACATCTCCGAAATGCCCACCGACACTGCGCTTAAGGCGCCGAGCAGCGCTCCCATCAGTCGACGAAAGGCTGGGTGAACATAGCTGGGACACTAGGTGTGGATGTGCGCAGACCCAGACTCCTCCCAAGAAGGGATCTGATGGAGTTTGCAACATGTGATCAGTGCCGGGACGGGGCATTTACTCCAAAACGAGGAGGGCCCCGCCTTTCGACGGGGCTAACTCCAAAGCGTTTGGCGGACAACCAAGGTTGTTTCTTATGCCACCTTGTTGTCCTAGGGAGAACTCTACCAACCCGGTTCCCGAACCCCGCAATTACTGGCTTCAGTGCCCCACGGAAGCGATCCTGTTGTCGTGCACCTGACCGCCATAGGGAAAATGCGGAATAGGTCGTACGCCCCCCGGGGGGCGTACCAAAACCACCTTGTTCAGAGGGGATTTCCTTCTTCGAGTGCGCCGGTGGCCCAGGTGTGGCTTAGGCCCGTTCCTTCGGAGCGGGGCGGCCGACCGCGGCGAAGTAGCCGCCCATGGTGAGGGCCTCGACCGCCGGCTCGAGGAGATCGCCGAACCGGTTGACCGCCTCGTCGTTCATTCCATCCCAGACCACAGCATCGATCTCGTTCGTCCTGCGTTCGATCAGGCCCCGCTTCGTCCGGCCTTCTCCGGTGACGCCATCGTCGTCCAGCCATCCCCGCGACCTGAGGCGGTCGACCGCCTTGGACCAGTCGTCTTCGGACCATGCCCGGGTGGACCTGATCACCCCGGGCATGTGGAAGAGGTGTTCGCTGACGACCGTGCACTCACAGCCGTCGAGTGGTTCGGCGATCAGGAGGCCGATGTGCGCATCGCCCCGCCACTCGCGCAGGATCGTGACCAGTTGCCAGAGCCGTAACAAGCGGTTGCCGACGAACGCCGGGTCGTCGAGTCGGGCTAGTACCGAGGCGTTGGCTGCGGCGAGTGGGCGCCCCGCGTAGGACAGGCCGGCTACGCAGGATTCGGCGACGTCGATCGCCTCGGAGACGTCGACATCGGTCACGGCATCGGCCACGGTCGAGTCGAGGATCCGCATGACCGCCCGCCACCTGGCTCGCTGCATCTCCTCGGGCGACACGATCTCCCAAGTGCCGTCGATTGCAGACCGGACGAGATCGGGGCTGAAGTTGTAGAACGTCGCGGTCACGACCTCGGCTGACACCGGTCCGAGTGGGGCTGAACGCGAGGCGAAGTATCCGCTCGGCCCCCTGACACCCACTGCTGCGTACTCCTCCACAGCCTCGGACGCGAAGTAGACGAAGGCGTGGAACATCGTGGTGATGTCGTGAACGCGTGCAACGGTCGTCAGCGACAACTCAGTCGTAGCAGCGGCGTCGGTCATGGTCCGACGGTAACCGGGGCAATCCTCGTGGTGTCGGAGGGGGACTTGAACGCCCCTAGTCGACAACATCAGCGCCTAAACCTCGAACACCCACGTGTTGTCCACCTCTCGGACAACCAGTGATCCGATCGGACCCTTGACACCGCATTCCGGGCAGGTCGTGGTCGACATCTGTTTGATGTAGTCGTCGTCGAAGTCGTCTAACGAAAGGTTCATCGACCGGCGGTGGTAATCCTCGTAACGGTGCCCACAACCTGAGCATTCGACGGTGATCTGCTCGATTGGAGTGGTCATGGCCTCAACGCTACGCGATGCCTGTGACCGCTGAGGCTCTACTGGCTAGTGTCCAACTGTCCCAGTGGTTTTCTCAGATGACGGGAAGTTCCCGAGCGCGAGACGGGGCATTGGGAGAGACCATATGGAAGCCAAAGAACGAGTCAGGGCATGCGGCGAGATGCTCGCCGAGTTAGTCCAGAGGACAGAACGCGACCAGTTCGATCTTCCGACGCCCTGCAGTGAGTGGAAGGTTGTGGACCTCCTCGGTCACGTCACGACGGGAGCACACCTCTTCGCTGCATCCATCAGGGGGGAGGAGTTTGAAATCGGCAATCCGACTGATCGGGTCGGCGACGACCATGCCGCCTCATTCCGGGCCGCGATCGACTCCTTTGGGTCAGCTATCGACGAAGCAGACGACTTCGATGTGTTGATCTCTATGCCATTTGGTGAACTCCCACTCTCGATGGTGCTCGAAGTCTTTGGTTTCGACGTGCTACTCCACTGCTGGGATCTGGCCCGGGCCACCAGCCAGAACTTCGATCCCCCAACCGAGATCCTTGACTCAGTTGCGGCCTTCGCCCATGGGTTCGTCAACGACGGCCTACGTGACGCGGGCGCTTTCAGGCCTGAAGTTTCGGTTGAAGATGACATTCCGGCAATCGACCGACTGGCGGCCTTCTGCGGTCGAACTCCCTGAGCGATAGACGGAGACCTGTAGCGGATCAAGAGACTCGCAGCCCAGACCGATTCCGTTGGCGACCACTAGCGGTCTCACAGGCGACACTTGGGCCCTGCCTGCGGGTTGGTGGTGTCGGAGGGGGGACTTGAACCCCCACGCCCTTGCGGGCACCAGCCCCTCAAGCTGGCGCGTCTGCCAATTCC
>ERZ651768.2682-NODE-2682-length-12178-cov-18.450128_pt1 | contig 12178 bp, 15 predicted proteins | sample MGYA00514754_ERZ651768 | MGnify/ENA metagenome assembly ERZ651768 | reverse complement strand
GACGACTTCGAGAGGGTCGCCCCGTCGGCCGTTGAGGAGGTGGTGCGCTGGGCCTCACCGGTCATCTCGATGCGTCGCACCGCCACCCGTGACGGCGTGACCCTTGGCGATCGGGGTTTCGACGAGGGCGACAAGGTGGTCCTCTACTACTGGGCGGCCAACCGGGACCCGGTCACCTTCGAGGATCCATACACTTTCGACGTACGCCGCGCGCCGAACGACCATCTTGGTTACGGCGCCCCGGGGCCCCACTTCTGTCTTGGGGCCCATTTGGCCCGGCGGGAGATCACCGTGATGTGGCGGGAACTCCACCTCCGAGTGCCGTCGATCCACGCCACCGGGCAACCCGACCGGCTGACCAGCGGTTTCATCAACGGGGTCAAACACCTTCCCTGCGGATGGTGACCTCCGGCGGGGAGATGCCTTAGGGGCACCGTCCAGCGGGGCTCAGTCGACGACGACGTCGGTGAAACGGTCCCGGAGGGTCTTCTTGGAGAACTTGCCGACCGAGGTCTTGGGGACCTCGTCGATGAACTCCACCTGGTCGGGCATCCACCACTTTGGGACCCGGTCCTTCAGCCAGGTCAGGATGTCCTCTGCGCTCACGGCTGTGCCCTCTGCGGCTACTACGCAGGCCATGGGTCGCTCACCCCACTTGGTGGACGCCACGCCGATCACCGCCGCTTCAATGACGTCGGGGTGGGCCATGATCTCGTTCTCCAGTTCGACCGAGCTCACCCACTCGCCGCCCGATTTGATGAGGTCCTTGGTGCGGTCCACCAGGCTTATGTAGCCCTCGGAGTTCACGGTGGCCACATCCCCGGTACGCAGCCATCCGTCGTCGGTGAATGATTCCGCGGCTCGCTCGTCGTTGTAGTAGGTCCGGGCCACCCAGGGACCCTGGACCTGCAGTTCGCCACGCGACTCGCCGTCCCACAGAAGTTCCTCGCCGGATTCTGGGTCAACTACCCGGAAGTCCACCCCGGGGGCCACGAGCCCCACCGAGGTCCGCAGGTCGGCCTTGGCCTCGTCGTCGAGGTGGTCGAGGGTTGACTTGATGTGGCAGACCGCGGCTATCGGGCTGGTTTCGGTCATCCCCCAGGCCTGAAGGATTGGCATCCCGGTCTGCTCCCGGTAACCCTCCGAGAGCGACCGGGGGACCGCTGAGCCTCCACAGGGGATGGATCGCAGTGCCGAGACGTCCCGGCCAGCTAACTCGGGTAGTACGCCCATCCAGATGGTGGGCACCCCGGCAGCTACGGTGACCCGCTCTTCCTCTATGAGCTTGGCCAGGGCGACCGGTGACAGGTCGGCGCCGGGCATCACCAGAGTGGCCCCAGTGGCCACCCCGGCATGGGCCAGGCCCCAGGCGTTGGCGTGGAACATCGGGACCACCGGCAGTACCACGTCCCGTTCGCAGACCCCGATCGTGTCGGCCATCATCACCCCGAAGGTGTGGAGAACCATCGACCGGTGCGAGTACACGACGCCTTTGGGGTTCCCGGTGGTCCCCGAGGTGTACATCATCGACCCGGCCCGGTTCTCCTCGACGGACATCCAGTCCACGGGCGACGCGTCGGCGATGAGCTCCTCGTAGTCATGGACATCCGGTCCGATCTCGGCCGGGTCGGGCGGCGGGGCCCCGTCGTCCATTAGCACCACGTGCCGGACCGTCTCGAACTGGTCCATGAGAGGCCAGAGCAGACCGGCCACGCTCTGATCCAGGAAGATCACCTCGTCTTCGGCGTGGTTGACGATGTAAGTGAGCTGGTCGGGGAACAGACGCAGGTTGAGGGTGTGGGCCACCCGGCCAGTGCACGGCGGGGCGAAGTACAACTCGAGGTGCCGGGCCGTGTTCCAGGAAAAGGTGGCTACCCGACCGTCCGAGGTGATCCCAAGGTTGTCCAGGGCACCGCCCAGGCGGCGGGTGCGTTCGGCCCATTGGCCGTAAGAGGTCCGCTCCCGTCCGGTAGGGGTTGCCGTTACCACCTCCTTATCCGGGAAGAGGTGTTCAGCGCGGTTGAAGATGTGGCTTAACGACAGCGGCACATCCATCATGAGGCCGTCCATTGGTGTCTCCTCCCGCCTTTGTCATGTCGGTTCCCCGGGCCGGGGTGGGGACCGGAAGGTACCAGCATCGGCCTTTACGGATTCAGTCCAGTGTCGCCACCACCCCGACCGCGACCAGGACCATGTTGCGGGCCAGGGTTCGCCACGACAGGTTCCCGGTCGACCATGCGCCGAAGCAACCACATCCCTCCCGTTGTCCAGCCAGTAGGCGGCCAGCCACCAGGGTGCTGAAGGCGACCAGGAGGGCCACCGCACACGGCCCTCCGGTCCGGGGGTCGACGATCAGCAGGATTGCGGTGAGTACCTCCACGACGGGGACTCCGACGGCCAGCAGGTGAGGGACGGGCAGACCCATTCGGGCCAGAGATCGCCGGGTTCCGGTCGGGTCGCGAAACTTCGCTACCGAGGCGACGGCGAACACGACGGCCAGGATCACCCCGGCTAATCGGGCCACGGTCAGTAGCCCAGGCCGATGTCGACCGGGGCCAGGAGGGGCCGTCCTTCAAGGAAGCGCCGCACGTTGTCTTCGACAAACGGGGTGAGCAGGTCGAGGCCCATCTCGGGGGTATTGGCCACATGGGGGGTCACGAGGCAGCGTGGCTCGGACCAGAGCGGGTGGTCGTCGGGCAGCGGTTCCGGGTCGGTCACGTCGAGCGCTGCGCCGGCGATCGTCCCGGCGGCCAGGGCGGCCACCAGGTCGTCTGTGACCACGTGGCGACCCCGGGCGACGTTGATCAGGAGGGCGTGGTCGGGGAGCAGTTCCAGCATGTTGGTGTCGACGATGCCACGAGTCTCGGCGGTGAGGGCCAGGGCGAGCACCAGGAGGTCTGTTTCGGGCAGCAGCTCGGGAAGGAGGTCCGCGGTGGCCGTCCGGTCGGCTCCGGCGACCGGACGGTCGTGGCGGCGTACCACCACCGTCGGGCAACCGAACGGCGCCAACAGGGGGAGTAGGCATTCGGCGATCCCCCCACCCCCCAGGATGGTGACCCGGGCGTCGGCCAGGTACCGCCCGACGGGCTTCGACCAACGGTCGGCCCTGGCGTAGCCGTGCAGGTTCTTGGACAGGGCCAACGCCAAAGCCATCACCGTCTCGGCCACCGCCGGTGCGTAAACGCCCTTGCCGCATGTCCAAGTCCATCGTTGATCGAGGTGGTGGGCGAACGGTTCGATCCCTGCATAGGGCAGTTGGATCCACTCCAGCCGGTCGGCGCCCTCGACGACCGAGGGGAACAGGTCGGGGCGGGAGGGGTCCGCCCACACGAGCCCCTCGGCCTCTTGCGGGTCGACCAACCGGCCGCCCGCCGCGTCGACAGCTCCGCACATCGCGGCGTGCATCTCGGGTCGGGTGTCGGGGGCGACGGCGATCAAGCGGCTCACCGGCGCGACCCTAGGTCGAAGAGGAGGGATCGGAGCGGGGGCTACCCAGGGGGTGGGGCTTTCCGGTCAGCCGAGGGCGCTCGTGCCGGCGTAGGGCGCCGGGTCGTCGACGGCCGGGACCTCGGGTCGCGACCAGCTGGTCAAGACCGCCAGGTCGTCGGCCAGGTCCCGCCAGGCCACTGGATCCCATCCTTCGGCGGTGCCTACCACCCAGCCGTCCTGGCGGACGACCACGAATGCGGGCAGGGCGACCAGTCCCAGCGCTTCGACCAGTGATCGATCCGGATCGGTAAAGGCCAGGATCTCGTCGGTCAGGGGTCCGAGGAACCGTAAGGCGCCCTCGGGGTCGGTCCCGGTGACCACAAAGGACACACGAACATCCGCGCCGCGGAAGCCGGCCAGTATCCGTAAGGCGGTGTCAAGGATCCAGGAACTCTCGTGTGTGTAGGGGTCGAGAACCACGGTGGCCAGCGGGAAGGTGGTAAGCCACTGGCCGAGAGGGCGTGCCCTACCCTCGAGGGGATTTAGTTCGAGGTCCATCGAAAGGGTCGTGGTCACGGCGGGGGACGCTAGCGCGGGCCGTTCGGGACCAGCGCCACCGCTGAAGCGGCAGCCGGCCCGTTTCGTGGCCCGGCTCACCGCCCTCGGACCGGCGCCGATATCCCGGCGCCGATACGGTCACGGCGGTGCACCCAATGGAGCGCTTACGCCTCATAGCCCGGGCCGGAGGTTCCGTTCGAGAGGTGGCTCTTGGCGCGGCACAGGCGCTCAGTCCGGTTGCCGGGAACCCGGCGGCGCTGCTTACGGCCTGTCGACGTCTTGTGGCCCGCAGGCCCGGATCCGGGCCGCTGGTCTGGCTCGCCGCCCGCGCCCTCTGTGCCCCAAACCCGGCGGACGCCCTCCGCCAATCGGAAGCGCTCCTACGAGCCGACCCGACACCTGATCGCCTCGGGGCATCGCTGCCCGCCGGGTCGGTGGTGGTGGTTGCCCAGGGTGTGCTCTACCCCGGATCGGACCGAAGGCCGGACCTTCAGGTGGTGGTGGGCGAGGAGGCTGCTGTTCCAGCCGCCGATCTGGTACTGGCCGAAGCGACAGCCTGGGGGCCGGACGGGTGGCTGGCTCCTACGGGGACGGCGGCACTGTTGCAGCAGGCCTCCGCCTCGGGGGTAGAGGTCTGGGTAGTGGTCGGCCGGGGTGTGGCCCTGCCCGAACAGATGTGGTCGCTGGTCGTGGCCGACCGTCGACCCGACCAGTGGGCCGGGTTCGGTCTCGACCTACTCGGCTCGGGGTCGGTCGTTCAGGTGCTCGGGGAGACGGGTCCGGTGATCCCCGGCTCGGTCGCCGGGCGGTCCGACTGCCCGGTGGTGGCCGAACTCTTCGGAGGGACGGTATGACCGGGCTCGAACCTCTCCCCTGAGGGGGGTGGAAGACGAGTAACGAGCCCTGTGTAGATACGCCAACGCGAAAAGACCCCCGCCGAAGCGGGGGACTAATCACACGATCATCGGCACCCTTTAGTTGACCCCAGTGAGGGAGGAGATCAGCTCAGCTACCGCCTCATCCGCTAAGGCAGTCATTTCCTCGTCGGTACGGTCCTGAATCGGGTGGCTTACGAACACTCTGGCGACATCGAAACCGAGGGCCCGAGACTGGACTTCGGCCGCGTCGGCGAACGGCGCGGAAGCCACCATGACTGAGGGAACCCCCCGGCGCTCCAGATCGTCGATGTCGTGCACACTGCACGACGTGCAGGACCCTCAATCGGCGAGGGCCTCGATCACCGCGTCGCAAGTGGCGGCGATCTCGCGGCGAAGATCAACAGGCGCTGGTTTGGTGAATGTTGGTTTGGCGTAGCGCTCGACCTGTACCCCGAAGCTGTCGAGCCGTTCCTCAAGTCGGTCGAGGAAGATATCGCCGCGGGGCTTGGAAATATTGAGCAGGCCAACCGTCAATCCGGCCAGACTTTCGGGGCGGGGGCTGCGTTCGCGCTGGACAGGGATGTCTTCGGCTGTGGGATCCAAGATGACGGTGCGGACGTTCACGGCTTGACCTCCCTTGTCATCGGTTCACTGCCGGATGGCCCATTCAACCAACCACCGATAATTGCCGAGAATAGGCCCGCGGCACCGCCGGCGTGTACTACGAGTAGCCCCCCGGGTCGGAACTTAGGAACGGTGATACCACCGAGGGCCACCGGGAGCCCTTCCTCGATTCCCCCCGCTCCGGCCACAATGCCGTCAGTTTCCACCATCAGTTGAGCGGAGATCTCCTCGTGGAACCGCGCCCGGTCCCAGCCGGCATCCCGATACCGGGACATGTGCTCGGGCGAGATGACCAGCATGGCGTCCATGGCCATAACCATTCGAGACGAGACCGCACCGAGCAAAGCGTCGGCGAGCGTCTTGGTCAGCGACTCAGGGGTACGGCTTCGCTGATCGGCGACGAGGCGAGGACCCTCTCCGCAGAACGCGGTGACCGTGCTCACCCCAGCGTTGAACCCACGCTCCTCGGCCAGCGAGATCCACGGCGACCCGGCCTCATCTTCAGCAAAGCAAAGCCCCTGCTTCCCCATATGACCCAACGTGGCCTGATCAACACCTCCTGGCGCACCGCCGCCCATGTTGCGGATCACCATCTGTGTTGCCCGGCCTATGGAGCTATTGGCCCGGTTGCCGTGGCCCAGCACATTCACCCCGGAGTTCATGCCGATTTCCGAGGCGACCGGACCATTGACTACCAGGATTGGTCCTACCGACATGGTGGTGGCCAACACGCCATGGATGTTGAACTCATCGGTGCAGATCGCGTCCACCGCGGCCAGCACCACCGGGAGGTACTCCGGTCGACAGCCCGCCATGACAGCGTTGATGGCGACCTTCTCGACGGTGCATTCGGCGAGGTTTGGCGGCACCAGTGCCACCACCTCGTCCGAGTCGCGGGTGGTGCCCTCCAGCATGCCGGCCACCAGGGACTCAGTCGGTGGCACCACGGGGAGCCCGTCCGTCCACCCTCGGTCGAACATCGCCTCGTAGTCGTCGTCGAGAGATGCAATCTCCACCCGGCGTGATTTGAGCCTCGAGCCCTCGAACCGGGACCGGAGTTCGTCGACCCGCCCGGGGTCAACCGTCAGCGAGCCTCAACCGGGTTTGAAGTCGGGAAGGTCGGGCCCAAGGGCGGTTTGGCCGGTGAGGTCATGCCAGGCGTCGCGGTCCCAGCCGGTGGTCCGGGCCACTTCGGTTCCGCCCTCGATACGTACCAGGGTGGGGACCGCGTCGAGGCCTAGGTGCCAACTCACAGTGAGATCCGTGTCGTCGACCACCCAGTCGGCCTCGGTGGGGAACCCCGGGTCGTCCTGGCTGTAGACGGTGAGCCCCGGCTCCTCGGCGAGCTGCTCGAAGACCGGCACTACCAACTGGCAGGCCGGACAGTCCTGTTTGACCACCGCGACGAGACCGTCCGATATCCCTAGATCGGTGAGGTCGGTGGCCACCCGTGGAGTCTCGCGCACCGGATAGCCGGAGTGAGATTTGCGTCACAGCGGGACCACCGTCTCACTGGGTGCCGCCTGAGCGCTCCCGGCTAGCCTCAAGCGACCGGTAGCCGAGAAGAGGGCAGGAGCGTGGGCGCGACGATCAACGGGGATCGGTATCGGAAGGTGCTGGGCCGGTATCCCACCGGGGTCACCCTGGTCACCGCCACCGGCGAGGACGGTCCGGTGGGCATGATCATCGGTTCTTTCGTCTCCGTGTCGCTGGAACCTCCGCTCGTCGGGTTCCTCCCCGCAAAGGGTTCCCAGACCTGGCCGTTGATCGAGGCCACCGGGGTGTTCTGTGTGAACGTGCTGGCTGACAACCAGCAGGGGTTGGTGGACTTGTTCGTCGGGAAGGAAGGCGATCCCTGGGCGTCTGTGTCGTTTCGGCTGGCGGACTCGGGCTCTCCGATCGTGGAAGGCGCCGTGGCGACAATTGACTGCTCCATCGGCCAGGTGGTCGAGGCCGGTGACCACTGGTTCGTGACGGGCGAGGTGACTGGGGTCGAACGCTCGGACGAAGGCTCTCCTTTGGTGTTCTTGGGCGGGGTCTACGGCCGCTTCGAAGGCCTGCGCTGATGGCTGTCTACGCCATCGGCGATCTTGAGCCACAGATCGACCCGAGCGCCTACGTCCACCCAGACGCCGTGGTGATTGGCAATGTGGTGATCGGGGCCCGGTCTAGTGTCTGGCCGCACGCGGTCATTCGGGGCGATGACAACCTGATCAGTATCGGTGCCCGCAGTTCGGTTCAGGACAACGTTGTCCTGCACTGCACACCGGAGTTCTGCACCACGGTGGGGGATGATGTCACGCTTGGCCACCTCTGCCATCTGGAGGGGTGCACGATCGAGGACGAGGCTCTGATCGGGGTTGGGGCCGTGGTTTTACACGAGGCGGTTGTGGGACGGGGAGCCATCGTGGGGGCCAATGCGGTAGTCCGAAACGGCCAGGTGGTTCCTCCTCTCTCGATGGCCCTGGGGGTACCGGCCACCGTCCGGGAAGGGACGGTGGCCCCAGGGGCCAATCTGGGTAGTGCCGAGTCCTACGTGGAGCGGGGTCCGAGGTTCTCGGATCTGATGCGGAGGGTCGACTGAGCAGGTGGAAGTAACCCTCGACCCGGGCCGCATCGGCGTTTGGACCGGTCTGCTCGACTCCCTGCCCGCCGCCCGGGCCGTCGAAACCGTCGCCGAACTGGAGTCGATGGGATATGGGGCGGTGTGGATCCCCGAAACGGTCGGGCGGGACGCCCTGGTCCACGCGGGGCTCCTGTTGGGTGGCTCGGAGCGGATAGTGGTGGCCACCGGAATTGCCAATGTCTACGCCCGTGACGCCGTGACCATGGCTAACGGGGCTCGAACTCTTGCCGAGGCCTACCCGGATCGCTTCCTCCTCGGGGTGGGGGTGAGCCACGAACCCCTGGTGGCCAGGGTCCGTGGTCACGACTGGGGCCGGCCGGTGACCTACCTGCGGCGATACCTCCAGGCCATGGCTGACGCTCCCTACTGGGCCCATCGACCGTCGGCCGATCCGCCGGTGTGCGTGGGGGCCCTCGGGCCCCGGGCCCTGGCTCTGGCCGCCGAGTTGACCTGGGGCGCCCATCCCTACAACGTGACCGTCGACCACACAGCCGGGGCGCGGGAGTTAATGGGTCCCGACGCCTTCCTGGCGCCGATGGCTGCGGTGACCGTTGAATCCGACGCGTCCCGGGCGCGTGAGATCGGCCGACAGACACTCGGCTTCTACCTGGATCTACCCAACTACCGGAACAGCCTTCGCCGCCAAGGGTTCGACGACGAGGACTTCGTCGATGGCGGCAGCGATCGGATCGTTGACGCGCTGCGGCCCTGGGGAGATGTTGAGAAGGTGGCCGCATCGGTGCGTGAGCACCTTGACGCGGGCGCCGACCACGTGTGCGTGCAGGTCATGAATCTTCCAGGCGACGAGCTTCCTCTCGACGGGTGGCGCGCCCTGGCCTCCGCGTTAGTCGGTTAAGCACGGTGGCCGAGCATCACTTCACCTCAGGCGATCTGACCCTGGCCGCCCACTTGGAACTACCCGAGACGGGTGGTGAGGGGGTGCCGGGGGTTCTGATTATTCACGGGTTCCCTGCTGGTCCCCGAGGCGGGGCGAACTCACCGTCGACGCTTCCGGAGCTGGCGTCGCGGATCGCCACGGAGATGGGATGGGTGGCCATGGTCCCTCACCTGCGGGGAATGGAGGGATCCGAGGGTTACTTCAGCCTCGACGGGTGGCGGGACGACGTGCAGGCAGCGGCCGTCGATCTACTGGACCGCCCCCGGGTGGACGGCGTATGGGCCATCGGTTTCGGCACCGGAGCCGCCCTGGCGGTCTGTGCAGCGGCCCGCGAGACGCGGATCAGGGGGGTGGGGGCCTTGGCTGCACCGGCCGACTGGTCGGAGTGGGCCGCCGAGCCGCGACGTCTACTTATCCACGCCCGCCGGGCTGGGATCGTTCCCGGGGACGAGGTCACCGGGGGTTTTGAGGAGTGGGCAGCTGCGTTTGGCGACCTGGCCGCCGAACGGGCGGCACCAGATATGGCCGGACGTGCCCTGTTGGTGGTGCATGGAACTGAAGATGACGTCGTGTCGCCACTTGAGGCCCGGGCACTCGCCGCAGCGCACGGGGCTGCCGACCTTCGACTCATCGAGGGTGCCGGGCATCATCTCAGGCACGATCCGAGGGCGATCGCCGTGCTTCTCGGGTGGTTGGATCGGCAACGGGGATTGGCCGGCTGAGCGCCGGTCCGTTGGCCATCTGGCGCCAGAGGCGGTGAATTGGGTGTCTGGATTGTTACTATCCAGGTAGGAGAAATCCCGTCCCTCCCAGGAGCCGCCGACCCATGTCAGCCACCGAGATAGGCGTAGATCTCAGCCGCTACAAGCTCGGCTGGAGTGACGAGGAGGACTACGCCTACAAGCCCAAAAAGGGCCTCGACGATGACATGATCCGCTCCATTTCCTCGATGAAGGACGAACCTGAGTGGATGCTGGATTTCCGGCTGAAGTCTCACCAGCGGTTCACCCGCCGGCCGATGCCAACCTGGGGCGGTGACCTCGACGGTATCGACTTCGACAACATCTACTACTACATCAAGCCGACCGGGGAGCTCTCTGACGACTGGGACGACGTCCCCGAGTCGATCAAGAACACCTACGAGAAGTTGGGGATCCCAGAGGCCGAGCGCAAGTACTTGGCCGGGGTGACCGCCCAGTATGAGTCCGAGGTCGTGTACCACCGCAATCGTGAGGACCTCGAGGCCCAGGGCGTCATCTTCCTGGATATGGACGGTGCCCTGCGTGAGCACCCCGAGTTGGTGAAGGAGTACTTCGGAAGGATCATCCCCCCCAACGACAACAAGTTCTCGGCTCTAAATTCGGCGGTTTGGAGCGGCGGATCGTTCATCTACGTCCCGCCCGGCGTGAGGGTCGAGATGCCCCTCCAGGCCTACTTCCGGATCAACGCTGAAAACATGGGTCAGTTTGAGCGCACCCTGATCATCGCTGATGAGGGCTCCGAGGTTCACTACATCGAGGGCTGTTCAGCGCCGGTCTACACCACCGACTCCCTCCACTCGGCGGTTGTAGAGATCATTGTCAAGCCTTCGGCCCGGGTGACCTACACGACTATCCAGAACTGGTCCAACAACGTCTACAACCTGGTGACCAAGCGGGCCCGGGTCGAAGCCGAGGGGCGGATGGAGTGGATCGACGGCAACATCGGTTCCCGATTGACCATGAAATACCCGGCAGTGGTGATGGTCGGCCCGAAGGCATCCGGAGAGGTTCTGTCGGTGGCTTATGCCGGCGCGGGGCAGCATCAGGACGCGGGGGCCAAGATGACCCATGCCGCCCCTGAGACCACGTCCAGCATCGTCTCCAAATCGATATCCAAGGACGGCGGACGAACCAGTTACCGAGGCCTTGTCCGTGTCGAAGGTGACGCCCACGGGTGTCGGAGCCACGTCCAGTGCGACGCCCTAATCCTCGACGATGAAAGTGTCTCGGACACCTACCCGTACATGGAGGTGGGCTCGCCGGACGCGGTGATCGGCCACGAGGCCACAGTGTCCAAGGTGGCCGACGACCAACTGTTCTACCTGATGAGTCGCGGACTGTCCGAGGAGCAGGCTATGTCGATGGTCGTCAACGGCTTTATCGAACCGGTCACCCGGACCCTGCCCATGGAATATGCCGTGGAATGGAGTCGTCTGATTGAACTCCAGATGGAGGGCTCGGTCGGCTGAGCGTCCGGGTTGCCCTGCCGGCACCCCGCCTGGGGCACACTTGCACTATGCCGATGCGCGAGGATTGCCTCAACTTCGAGAGCCGTAGTTATCCGAATGGGGAAACGGTTCGCAAGTGCAACCTTGACCTGGCGCCGGAAGCTCCCTGGCGGTGCCCCGATGAGTGCACCTCGTTCACCAAGCGGCGGGTCGATGTGAACTGGAGTTACGGATCGTTGGTTACCCCGAAGACCCCGGAGGAGCCCGAGGGCCTTGGTTCCGACGACAGTATCGCCGCCATCCTTGACGCCGCAGAGGACATCGTCAACGAGGCTGGTCCCCGGGTAATGGCCGACCTGGAGTCCGAGCGTTCCGGTCGGAGCCCCTTCCGGCGGCTCCGGGCCAAGGGCCGCGGCAAGCGTCGACGCCGACGCTGAGGGGCCTAACGAGATTGTCCCGTATCAGGTCCAGAGGGGAGTCGGAAACTCGCCCACCGTGTCAATCGCCACAAGGATCTCCGGGCCGCTTGAGCCAACAACGCCGCGGTAGATCTCCTCGCGCCGGCTTCTCCGATGAATCGGGCAACATCTGCTCGCCGGCGCCCTGTTCTGCAGGCCAGGTGGGCAGTTCGGCGCTCCTGCCTGGGAGGGCGTTGTCGGGTTCGGTTTGCAACCCCGAAGGTTCGAGGTGGACGAGGCGGAGGCTCCTACCGGTACCCTGTGGGGTCCACATGGAGGAGAGCACCGTCACCCTCAGCGTTCCCGGTAACGATCTCATGCCGGGGCTGGTCGGGCAACGCGACGAACTGCTTCGGCAGGTCGAGGGGGCGTTCCCAGGTGCCGCCATCAACGTGCGTGGCAATGAGATCACCATCAACGGCGACAATGCCGAGACGGTGCGCCGGGGATTCGACGAGATGGTCTTGATGCTCGAACGGGGACTGTCGATCGATTCCT
>ERZ651768.2680-NODE-2680-length-12179-cov-49.616675_pt1 | contig 12179 bp, 8 predicted proteins | sample MGYA00514754_ERZ651768 | MGnify/ENA metagenome assembly ERZ651768 | reverse complement strand
CGGGTCAGGTTCGACGTAGTACTCGTCGGTCATGTGCCCCCACTCCATGTAGAGGTTATCGGGGACGTTGACTGACCCGGAGGCCTTGAATCTCCCACTGACGAAGTAGGAGCCGTCTTCGTAGATGCAGGCCTCGCCCCACTCCGGCCACCAGTCTTCGTAGACTTGCCCTTCGGGACAAGCCTCCACGTCCTCCCAGTCGATGATGCCCGACCATCGGTTGCCGGAGTAGTCGGTGTCTAGCCAATCAGCCTCGAAGTAGCCCTCCCCATACCAAGTGTGGTTGCCAGAGTGGAATCTTGTCTCGTCGTTCCAGTCTATATCGTCGTCTGCCTCGTAGTAGCCGGAGCCGGGGTACTCGATGCCGTCCCAGTCACTGGTTCCGAACTTATCCTCCTGGCCTTTAGGGTAGCCATCTTTGTCCCAGTCCACGGAATCTCCGTCATCGTCGTAGGGCCCGCCCGTCCATCCATCCCTGATGGCGTCGACATAGAAAGCCAGCAGCAGGGCCATCACGAGGACGCCGACGGAGAGCACCACCCATGTCGAAATGCGATGCCTGAGTTGCCTTACGGTGAGTTCGGTTATCGCTCCGGCCTTGCGGTCGAGGCGCGTCCACACCGTCTCACTCAGAGCCCAGCCCTTCTCATCCATCACGAATCACCTCCCACGAGGTACCCCAGCAGGGACTCGAGGTTGTCGTCAGGGTTCTCAATTGAGGTCACGTTGGTCCCTGAATTGACTATGACACGGGGCAGGATGGAATGAGCCTCAGAGAGGTTGTTGGTCTGGATCTCCAACTGGCCCTCTTCGGGGAAGCTCACGCCGTGGACCGGGTCCTCGGCGATGAACTTGGAGGCGAGTTTGCGGGGGTCGTCACATGTCAGCAGTATCCTATGAGGGTGCTTGTCAAGCAGTCCCCTGATGGCATGCAGGTTTCCGAGGGCGAGTAGTCTTCCATTGTGCAGTATGACGATCTGCTCGGTAATACGCTCTATCTCCTCAAGGATGTGGCTCGAGATTAGCACGGTCTTGCCCTGCGAGCCAAGCTCGCGGATGACGCTCATGATGCTGGTCCGGGCAATCGGGTCGCAGCCGTGCAGCGGCTCGTCGAGGATGATGAGGTCGGGGTCGTGGACTAGTGCGTGGGCTATCTTGACGCGTTGCCTCATGCCCTTGCTGTACTTGCCTAGTTCCTTGTTCTGGACATCGGCGAGGCCGACGAAGTCGAGCACATGCTCGGCTCTGGCCGTAGCCTCCTCGCGAGTCATGCCATGGAGCCTTGCCAGAGTGGTGACGAAGTCGAGCCCGGTCATCCAGTCGTACATCCTCTCGGACTCGCTCACGTATCCGATTCTGCGGTACGGTGCGGTGTTGGACCACGGGTCGATGCCGAACAGCCGGACACTGCCTTGGCTGGGTTTCAGCCGGCCCATAAGGAGCTTGAACAGGGTCGATTTACCGGCCCCGTTGGGGCCGAGCACACCAGTCACGCCGCCATCGATGGCAAGAGAAACGTCGTTGAGACCGATGACCTGTCCGTACCACTTCGAGGCTTGGTCCACCAAGACTGCAGGCGTCTTCGAATCACTCATTCCCTCGTCACCTCCAAGGAGCTCACGCGTGCTGTCAGCAGCCCGATGCAAGCGGCGTTGATCGCCAATATCGAAACTATAGAGAAGGACAGCGGATGTTCGTAGTTCTGATCTATTCCCAGCAGCCACTGACCGATGTGGGCGAGGCAGTCGTAGGGGCTGAGAATGTACAGGATGGATGAGTCGAACTGGGTGTCGATCAGCAGGGCGAGCAGTTTGGTACCGTAAATCAGACCGAGGAAGGCGATGGCTGCGAAGAAGCGGCTCTGGCTGATGCTCGATAGCGCGAGCCCGATAGAGGTGTAGGTTATGACCACGAGGATGCCTGCAAGCAATCCCCCGAGGAACATCGGGAGGGTGTCGACGAGGTATGCCCACCCCTCGGCGTTGAAGATGATGGCCGTGGTGTAGTATACGAAGTACGACAGGACGATGACGAAGCCCAGCACCACTGCCACGCTGAGGTACTTCATCGCGGTGTAGTCGAACCTCGTGACGGGCCTCGAGAAGTAGATGGCGCTGGTTCCGTTCCTGCGGTCGTCGGAGATCATCCCCCCTACCACCAAGGCGGTCAGAAGGGGCCAGCAGCACAGGTTCCTAGGGATGTAGCCCAGAACCTGGCCCCACAGGTTGTAGCGGTTGATGCCCCACATCCTTGCAGTCAAATCGCCTATCTCGCCACCGCTGGTAAGAGAGGCGAGGAAGAGCATCAGCACGGGCAACAGAGAGTACAGCAGTATGATGAGGATGGTCAGCTTCACCATCGGATGGTAGTGGCGGTGCCCCGTGCCTCTGAAGAGACCGTAGACATGATGCCTGAAGATGGCGTAGTTCCTCACCCACCTCGGGCCCAGTTCGCCCTCCCATGGACGGTAGGACTGATCGAATACCGCCCCTAGCGTTGCCTCCTTCTTGGCCACTATGGCCTGAGCCTCGTCGTCGCCATCACCGGATCCGTAGGCAACCTCCATTCGAGTCTTGCCGCCTCCTATATCGACCCCGTCATCACTCAGGAGGACCACCTCCGGTGTGACTCTCGGTCATCAACTCCGAGGTTCCCTTAACCTTGGCTCCGAGCTTGTCCATGATCAGCAGGAAGATGTCCTCTAGGTCGGGCTCGTACTCCTGCATCTGCCGGACTTGGACACCGGCCTCGGCGGCGGCTTCCAGAATGACGAACGTGGTGTTGTCGTCGATGCGGTCGACGCGAAGCACCCTGCCGAGTCTGCGGACCTTGAGGCCGCGTCCCTCGAGTGCTGCCTGCATTCGGCTGGCGCCGCCCCAGACCGAAATCTCGATCTCTCGGTCGACCTGTTTGGCTAGTTCATCGATTCGACGCTGTACCACGATCTTTCCCTTGTGGATCATAACGATGCGATCACATACATCCTGAACATCGTCCATGACGTGGCTGCTCATCAAGACCGAGCGACCGCCCTCGGAGACAGTGCGTCTGAGCGTCTGGAGCATGAACTCGCGGGCCTTCTGGTCGAGGCCGTTGGTTGGCTCGTCACAAATCAGGATCTCAGGGTCGTGGACGAGGGCGCAAGCCAGTTTGGTGGCCTGCTTCATACCGGTGCTGAATGTCTCGATCTTCCTGTAGCGCTGGTCCTTCAGCCCGACGTACTCGAGTACCTCATGAGCCCTTCGAGTGGCGTGGGCCGGATTCATGCCCAGAAGCTCGCCGGAATAGCGGACCTGGTCGACTGCGGCCAGCCCGGGGTCGAGGGCGTCGTACTCAGGCATGTAGCCGATCCTAGAGCGAATCTTGTCGCCCTCAGTCCTGATGTCGTAACCTAGTACGGTGCCTCCTCCCGAGGTCGTCTTAATCAGCCCTAGCAGACACTTGAACAGGGTCGACTTGCCGGCGCCGTTCGGACCGAGGATGCCGACTGCGCCAGAAGGAATCTCGAGGTCGACGTCGTCCAACGCGAGGTGGGGGCCGTACATCTTGCGCAGATTGTGGGCTGTGATGACCGGCTCGCCGTTCAATTCTGTGCTCATTTGCGACCCTCGACTCCCTAAGGGGAGTCGAACTCCGCTAGTAAGTACGCCACTTGAACTAATCCCCGACCCGGTCGAGAAAGTGAGCCTCAGGAGTCCCTCAGGGCTCCGTCACGCACCCTCACCGCTATTCCCTTCTTGAGATGCGCCATCTCCAGTGCGGTGGTGACTGCGGTGCCATGGGCGACCAGTCCGCCGTTTCCGTCGACCACGAGGCAGGGCTGGCCCGGAGTCAGATGAGGGTCCGCGCCAAGCACGTAACCATGCATTACATTGCGGCCACGTCCGACAAATGGGATGGCATCGTCAAGCAACCACACCCGAGGGATTCCAGGGTGGTCCGAGCCGACGTCCTCGATCGGCTCGTCGAAGGCTGCAGGGGGGTTTGGGTTCAGGTCGTTGAGGCGTCGCGCACCATCGAGTGCGAGAGTGATACCGCCATCCGAGAGGCGGGGCGATAGCATGTGCTCGTCACCCGAGTGGACGTTGACCATCCGGTCGGTGCGAGAGCGGCGGCTGCTCATGTCATCAGTCAGCCTGCATCCGTCTGTCGGGCTGACGCTGCAGAACACGGCCAGTTTGTCGACCACCGCGCAGCGGTCGATCCATGCTCGTACCGCAGCGGTCCGCTCGTGCTCAAAGTCGGAAGAGGAGGGCATGCGAACGAGAGGTAATCCATCGAGACCGAGCTCCTCGAGACTGTCTGCGATCTCATCGTCGTCGTAGACCTCCTTCCACATGTCGTCAGGACCGTCGAGGTGGCACCACGGAGAGACATCCTCGAGAGTGAACGGGATGGGTCCGAGCGGAGTTGATACCAGTACTACGCTCCTCGGCTCATCGACAAGTGCTGAGACAACCGCACCCAGTGTGGAATCGCGCCACGGCGGGGCTGCCCCTTCTATCAGGACTGTTCTCTCGGGGCCATCCTCGGAGCCGTCCCACCACGAGCCCGGCACCCTCCAGCGCATCGATAGCAGAGCGTGGAGATGCAGTATGTGCGGCCTCATGCCAACATCGTCGCTCAGATGCTCGCCGCCGCTCCTGATTGGGTTAGTCGAAGCCATCAGATTCAGTGCGGAGTCTCCTATCGGATCATCGGCCAACTCGTCCAGCTGCTCGAGCACCCAAAGGAAGGCATCCCGCAGTTGCGGCGCGGCGTGGCTGCGCTGCTCGGCGAGTTGCCAGATGGTACCATTCCGAATCGCTTCGCGGCAACGAGCCAACTCAGCCTGAGTTACCTCGAGGTTGTGGTGCGCGAGCAGGGTCGAGCGTTCGTCGGAGCCCATCGCCCTGACTGCGTCAGGTTCGTGCCCGAACAGGGCGGCGGAGTGGGTCGGCCACTCACGAATGTCAGCCAGTTTGACTGTGCCTGTCGGGGTGAGCAGCCGGTCGTCTCGAGCGAAGATTGCGTAGGCCGCACTGTCGAACAGATCAGCACCCAGTGCGATGGCCATCGGGAACAGCAGTGGATGGCCGCAGCCGAACAGGTGGATGGGGCGATTTGGAGGGATGGTCGACCTCGCGGCGAGAAGTATGCGGAATAACTCCCGGTAGCGCTGTCTCTCCATCAGCGGGACGATGCCCCCGATGGGATGGACTACGAAGCCACGGTGCTGTCCCGCGGCGGAGCCCATCAGAATGCCCCCTCTTGCCCTGAGATCGTCGTGCAGGCCGCCTTGTACCGGGCCATTGAGCAGAAGCCCTTCGCCGGCCGTATCGAGTGATTGCTCGGCTCTGGCCGCTGTCTCCTCGACCGAGTGCTCGAGCTCGGACCGACTCATGTCGGGTCGGCCGAAGACATCGAGCATGGTTCCGATGTCAACGCCGATGTCACGCTGGAACGCGACTATCTCCTCTGCTCCGACCTCGACGTCGCCGTAGACATATGACTGGAATGTCCCGGAGTCGGTCACGATGACCCCTGGGAAGTCAAGCAGAGTGTGAATGCCATCAGCCAAAGCCTGTTCGCGCAAATCGTCGTGCTTCCATATCACGTAGGAGTTGGTGATGAGAGCCTTAACGCCGTACCGCTCCCACATCTCCCGTGGCTCGATGGTGCGCAGGTTGGGGTTGACCACGGGAAGTAGCATCGGTGTGTTGAGTGCGCCGTGTCGGGTGTGCAGACGTCCGATTCTCGCAGCGCCGTCACGGGTCACCACTTCGAACAGGCCTAGGTCCTGCGCTCGGCACGGCTCGGGGTCTGGACGCGCAGACATGGAACCGGTGCGAAGCACCGGAAGCCATCAATCCTCGCTAACGCGGGCGATGACCCTGAGATTCACGTTTCCACCACTCAGAGTCAGTTCAACCCCGTCGCCGGTGTTGACCTCCAGCGTCGGGTCGTCGTCGAAGCCATGAGCGTACGGTACACTCAACAGCGAGGCGGCAGGGAGTGAGAGCGGGCAGACGTCGCGGTTGACTATGGCTGCGGGGCCCTTGTCTGTGTAAATCAGCCCCATCAGCACGAAGGGTGCTACAGTCGAGCCTGAGGCCTTCGGATAGATTAGCACGGTGTCCTCGATTGCCGTCCCGTCAAGCGGGTGGCCCGGCTCCTCGATAACCCCGGTATCGCAGTTGACGTAACCGAGGTAGGTGATTGGGACATCGGTCACGAGCGCCTTACCCGAGACGCTCCACTCGCTCTGGCTCGGAATCCCCCTGCCTGAGGATTCGTGCTCACCGCTGCGGTGCGACTTGGCGGAAGCCATGGGCTTAGCCGCCCTGGCTCCGAGCACCGGTCTCTCACCCTCTATGAGCATAGGGTCGAAGGCGTGAGCGACGCACTGATCGATTGGGGCCACGCTCGTAGGCATGCGATTGAGGCCGCTCGTCAGGTAGTGCTCGGCCTTGAGCGAGTTCGTCAGCAGGTGGTTGTAGTGCGAGCGGTTGTAGGGGGTGACCTCGGGGCAGGTGTCGCGCAGAACCAGTGCTCCAGCCTCCTCCAATACGTCCAAAGTGCCGTCGGCGGCGATGAGGTCGTGGTTGTGGCCGCTCATGAAGACCCAGAGCCGCTGGTCGGGAATCTTCTCGCCCAGCTCCATCCGCGCACGGACGGCCGCCGCGGTCGCACGGGCCTCCCCGACGCTCGCCTGAGGACAACCGATCACGACGAGGTCGATCTGCCCCTTAGGGGAGAGTTCGTGGTAGCGCTCAGCAAGGTCCGCCTCGGTGAAAGTCATCTCACCCTGATAACCGTCGACAGCGGGGGCGTCGGCAGTGTGTCCATCTGCCCATAGCAGCGGGCAGCCGTAGTTTGCAGCCGCTGAAGTGAGTGCTTTGCGCATTTCGAAGTTGGCCCACTCGGGAAGTCCTGTGATGCGAGGCATCGGACCCCAGGGCATGTCCCACTCAGGGAGTACCTGCTTGCCTATCCAGTCGCCAAGCACGCTCCAGTCGGTGATATCAGCCATCTTGCACTCGACGTGAACATGGATGTTGGGGGCGCGGTTTGAGGAGATATGCAGGCCCCAGAAGGGAGCCCAGCCAGTTAGGGCAGTGGCAAGTGCCGAGAGGCCGGACTCGCGGTTGGTGACCAGTGAGGTGTAGGAATTGGAGAAGCATACAGCGTTGGACTCGGCCCACGAGCCAATGCCCTCTCCTGTGTCCACGCCCCTGTCGTAGGGCGTGCAGGACAGCGTCGCCTCGATTCCGAGGTTCGAATACGCATGCACGATTTCGAACTGCTGCTCCAGGAAGCCTGGGTAGTCGATGCCCATCTCATCCATTCGTTCGTGGTCGCACCCAGCGGAGTTCAGGGTCGTCGGGATTGCTACCTTGCCCTCAGGGTCGCCGGCGAGGTCCGAGAGGAAGCGCTGCAGTCCGTGTCCGCCGGTGATCACGCTCACCCCCGAGACATGCGCGTGCTCCACGCGAACAAACTCACTGGCTCCCGCTGTGGATGCCATATCCACCACTAAGCGAGCGGCCTTCTGCTTAGTCGGGCCGTGCTCGCCTTCGAGCATCGAACGCAGGTCATCTGGGATGTCCACGTCTGACTCCCGTATGGTGGCCCCCTTCAATACGACGCAATCGAATTATCGAATCGGTTCTTTTCAAATCGAGTTGCTGGATGGCATTTGGACCGAGATTGTCGAGAATGTGGGCACTAGTCGCCGTCGGCACGCTGCCGCTGAGCCTCGATGGCCACTACCGCCATCGGCGCCTGTAGGTTGTAGGAGGGGACGAAGCCGCTCATCGGTATGCGGACCACGAGGTCCGATGCAGCGAGCATATCATCAGGAATCCCGTCATGCTCGCCGCCCACGATCAGCATCACATCACCAGTCAGGTCAGCATCCCACGGGCCGGCTTGGCCGCTGTCCTCGACTGATATCACCCTGAACCCCGAAATCTTGGCTGAATCGATGGCTTGCGAGCCGTCGACCCAGTGCACGGGCATGAACCGGTGGGCCTTCATAGAGGCGCGCAGGGCCGCCTTGCGCTCGCTGTGGCTTAGCTGACAGTCAACGAACACGGCATCGGCGCCGCTGACCTCAGCGGTGCGGATAGTGAAGCCGATGTTGACCGGGTAGCGCGCCCCGGCGAGCATCCAGACCAGTCCGCCTTGTTCGAGTACTTCTTCGAGGCTCGCGTCGGGGTTGCGGCCGACCAGTGCGAGCACCTCTGGAGTCTCGTCGCGGGTGTCCCTCGCCATCCTCCAGACATCACTGCTGGAGCCTTCCCTGACAGGAATTCCCCTCTCCTCAGCGATGGCCCTCAGGCGCGCCACTCCTGGGTTCTGGGAGTCACGGCGCACCAGCAGGAGTGAAATCTCCTCGCCGGCGTCGAAAGCATCGCTTACCTCGTCGACGCCGCACCTCTGCATGGAGGCAGATGGGGGCCTGTAATACAAAGGCTGAACCCACGGGAGTCTATTCTTCATCATCCGAGAGGTTCGCATTGATCTGCTGTAGGATGTCTCTGATTTCGACGAGAACGTCGTTGGACTGCGAGGTCTGTCCACTCATGCCGGACAGAGTTGATAGTGAGTCTCGCTGCTTGAGGACGAGGTCACGGAAACCGGGACCATCCTTTACTCCAGTGAGCATGAATGGTTGGGCGCCCGCGGTCTCGAACTGCATTCTGACTACTCCGAAAAAGTTCAGGATTGGGCCCTCGTGTATGGACACGTCAGTGAGTTTGTCCAAGGGTATGTTCTGCTGCTTCTTGAACAACCATCCCATGCGCAAATTGATCGAGCGGTCAGTCAACTCGCAGGACAAGTTTTCGAACTGTTTCTTGTGCACAATCCAGCCTAGAAGCAGCCAGAGTATTGCTAATGGGATTCCAATAATGGACACTGCCATCCCCCCCATTGCCGCAAGCCACCAGTATACTATCACCTTCCTGTCGAACTCAACTGAGAACATGTGTCCGCTGTCCGCGTAGCCCTCTGCCATGCGTTCCCCCTTCCTGTCCTTCTATTCAAGCCATCCATGGCGATTTCAGCGCTTGGCTGCCAGAGGCTGCCTCCAGCCCTGGCCGAACGCTCGCTCGCTGACCCTCGGAGCCGGTGGCATCTGCCAGCGCTTGTGCTCGCTGGTGTTGAGCTTGCCCTCGACCCACGCCACTGTGGCCTCGTCATAGCCTTGAGCGACGATGCTCTCGGGCGAGGCTAGGTCTTCGATGAGAGCGTGGAGGATGGCGTCGAGCGTGGCGTAGGGAGGGAGGCTGTCCTGGTCGACCTGGTCGGGGGCGAGCTCGGCTGAGGGTGGCTTGGTGATGGTGGACTCGGTGATGGGAGGCGGGTTGCCCATGGATTCAGCGTCGGCGTTGATGGCCCGGGCCAGCTCGTAGACCTGGGTCTTGTAGAGGTCTCCGAGAGGCGCGTAGCCTCCGTTCATATCGCCGTACAGGGTGCAGTAGCCGACCGCCAGTTCCGACTTGTTGCCCGTTGCCACCGCCATCGAGCCGCGCGCGTTAGCAGCGCCCATCACCAGCATCCCCCGTATGCGCGCCTGCAGGTTCTCCGCAGCCACCGGGTCGCCCGAAACCAACTCTCCCGCCAATGCCTCCTCGGCCTCGTCGTGAAGCTCGTTGATCGGCACTGATAGCATCTCGATTCCGAGGGCTTCGGCGGTCGCCACCGCATCGTCGATCGAGTGCTGGCTCGAGTGTCTGCTCGGCATTGAGAGGCCCAGCACACTTGCCGGACCGACCGCGCGCGCGGCTACCGCCGTGCACACCGCCGAGTCTATGCCCCCGGACATACCGAGGACGAGGCTCTTGATGCCCGACTTGCGGCAGTAGTCGCCCAGCCCCGTGGTGATCGCGCTCAGCAGGTCAGTCCCGCTGTCAGGTGCAGTCGGTTCGTCGCCCGGCGCGACCATTTGCACAGCGCACCGGCAATCGGGTCCGCATTCGCCCTCAGGCCAAGGAACCCAACCGGCCGCAGATGGGTCGTCGAGGTCGACGAGCATCACGCCCATGCACCAGCCGGGCGCCTGCACGACGGTTCCGTCGGGCCATGCGACCAGTGAGCGGCCGTCGAAGATCAGGTCGTCGTTGCCACCGACCTGATTGCACAGTGCGAACGGGTGGCCGAGGGTGGCTGCAGCAGCTCTTGCCAGCGCTGCGCGCTCGCCCTCCTTGGCAAGGTGATATGGGCTCGCGGAGAGGTTGACGGTGAGTTCGAGCGGCCCATCGCGCTGCTGCCACTCCGCCAGCTGCTCTATGGGGTCTGTGCGGTAGTCGCTGGGCACATCACCCACATGCTGCCATGCGTCCTCGCAGATGGTCACCCCGAGGTGCATGCCAGCTGCGGTTGCAAGGCCCGCGTCGAGGTTGGGTTCGAAGTAGCGGACCTCGTCGAACACATCGTAGGTCGGCAGCAGCTGCTTGCGGCAGGTGACTTCGCCGCTGCCACCGGGTCCGACGCGCACCGCGCCGTTGGCCGGCTTGGTGCGCTCGCTGCCCGAATCGATGGGCGAGCCGACGAGTAGGGGTATCGGCGAGTCCACTGCGCTGGCAGCGACCTGGCACTGCTCGACGAAGCCGTCCTCGAGCAGCAGGTCGCGGGGCGGATACCCGCACACTGCGAGTTCGCAGGTCCACGCGACCGAAGCCCCGTTGCTCGCCGCCAGAGCGGCTGCTCGCTCTATCTCAGCAACATTGGATTCAATGTCCCCGACGGTCGGATTGAGTTGCAGGAGCGCTACGACCTCGCCCATCAGTACTCAGGGGGGAACGGGGGCATTCAAGGTTGCCGGATGTCGTTCCTAGGGGCACTATGAGCAGCAAGAGGAGCGTGAGCGGAGATGCGTGTGCCGGAGTCAGGGTTCCCGCGACTGAGATGTCCGCTGGTGCCTCTATCAGAGGGATCTCGACCATCCAGATGTCGAAATCCCCAGAGCGGTCCGAGTGGAAGGCGATGTGGCGGCCGTCGGCTGACCAAGTGGGATGTGCGTCAATCGCCGTGTCGGAAGTCAGGCGGTGCAGCCCCCCGTCAGAGAGCGAGAGGACGTAGAGGTCCCCATTGATGCCGCGCACGGAGTTGTAGACGACGTGCGAGCCGTCCGGAGACCACGCCGGGTAGCCGTCCTGATAGTCGTCGAAGGTGACTTGAGTCGGCCCCTCTCCGTCCGAGGACACCACCCAGATGTCGTTGCTGCCGCCCTGGTCCGACTCGTAGACTATCCAATCACCGTCCGACGACCAGCGCCCGCAGTGCTCCCTCGCATCCGTGCCCACGAGCTTGAGCGGTGGGCCCGTCGGCTCCCCGGTCTCGCTCACGGGAACCTTCCAGAGGTCCATCGTGCCGTCCCTGTTCGAGTAGAAAATTATCTCAGTGCCGTCCGGTGACCACCGGCCCGAGTCGTCGAACGCCGCGTTGTCGGTTACCCTGTGGGTCTCACCCGTCGAGATGCTCGCCGTGAAAATCTCCATCTGGTGGCTGTCCGATTCGCTATCGCGCACCCAGGAGTTGAACACCACGTGGCTGCCATCAGGGGACCAACCCGGATAACCGTGGTACCCCTGCTCGGTGGTCACCAGCGAAGGCTCGCTGCCATCCGGAGACAATCTGTATATCTCATAGGTGCCCTCTTCTAGGTCCCTAGAGGACTTGAACAGCAGAGTGTCGCCCTCGGTGTTCCACTCTGGCTGGATGTCCTCGGCGGGGCTGTCGGTCAGCCTCTGAGGGAAGATTGCTGTGAAGCTCAGGCCTCCAGCGTCGTGCGTACCCACTCGGATCTCAAGCTCGAGGGCGGCTGGGGACCCAGTCCCGTCGGAGTGACTCGAGGCATCGATATCGAAGGAGACTGAGTCCGCCACTGGCTCGGTAGCCTCTAATTGGCCGTTCACCCACAGTTCGAGTGATTCCTCATCGAGGTCGCCCGTAGTGGATACGGTGACCTCCACCCAATCCCCCTCCACCCAATCCCCCTCGGAGGGAGATAGGAATGTAATCACGTAGTCTACCTGCGTGTCGTCATCCTGTGTGTCACTTTGACCGGCCGGTCCCAATTGCTGACTTGATAGGGCAACTAGCAGGAGGGCGACTATCACCACCGGGAACCAAGGAGCCTGCCGGGAAATCTCGGTCACAGGCCGATGTAGAAGATGCGGGCATTCAAGGTT
>ERZ651768.2679-NODE-2679-length-12180-cov-4.772123_pt1 | contig 12180 bp, 12 predicted proteins | sample MGYA00514754_ERZ651768 | MGnify/ENA metagenome assembly ERZ651768 | reverse complement strand
GTAATGTAAATAATAAAAAGCCAATGATAATCAAAGCCTGCGTTTCTAAGGCTTTTGATATAAAAGTAAAATTTTTTTGGTTATATAATTTAAATATAAAATAATTAAAAATAGTCAAAACAAGCATCCATAACAACATGGATCCTTCGTGATTGCCCCAAACAGCAGAAACTTTATACATCAAAGGTTTTGTAGTGTGTGAATTTTGAAAAACATTCATTACACTAAAATCTGAAACAACATAACTATACATCAGAGAAAAAAATGATATCAAAGCGCACAATAGTAAACCGTTAACGGCCACGCTGTTAAGCTTTGATCTAAAATGACTGATTTTTTTATGAGAAATTATAAATTGTAAAATAGCAAAACACAAAGATAGCCAGAGTGCAAAATTTCCTAATGAAGGTACCATGATTTTAGATCTGTCATAATGTATATAACTATATATAATATTAACAAATAACTAAGGAGGAGTAATAATGTCTGTTCGTTCAGTGGCGCTTACCATGGCGATCTTTGGAGCAGGAACTATGTTTTTGCTAGCCTGGTGGTTAATATTAACCGGCAATGCAGAAGGTCCAACCACTTTGTTTGAAAGAATATATATAGGCTATAGCTATACACCGCTTGGTAGCGTTATTGGTGCCGCTTATGGTTTTGTTGATTTTGGAATTGCTGGTGCAATTTTTGCCTGGTTATATAATTTAATTAAAAAAAAAATAGGTTAATTTAATCTATTAGTATTTTATTTAGCATTGCTGGGACAATTTAACTCTTGTATTTTTCGACAATCTTTAGGATAGTGAATTTTTATGGATTTAGAATTTTTAATTTTGTTTCTCTTGAAAGTTCCTTAAGTAAATCAGACTCCTTAGTAGAGTGATTTTTTATATAATCATTTAGTTTTTCAGAAATAAAGTCCATTAGTTGTTTTCTATTAAATGATTAAATTGATTGCTAAATTTTTCAAATCTTGGGTTAGAGACTTTGATTATATAGATATTATTCTTATTGTTCTTTTTATAGTCTTGATGATAATCTTCTCCAATCCAAAACTTTTGAAATGGATATAATTCAGCTGCTACATTTAATGAGAATTCTTCTTTAATATATCTGATTTTACTATTAACTATTGTTTTTTGTTCTTCATTTTGAAAAAATATAATTGATCTATACTGTGATCCATTATCTGGACCTTGACCATTTATTTGTTCAATATTTTGAGACCCAAAATAAACATCAACTAATTGACTAAAACTAATAATCTTAGGATTATAAATTATTTCTACAGTTTCAGCATGTCCAGTTGTTTCGGTATTTACCAACTGGTATGTTGGATTTTTTGTAAATCCACCAGAGTACCCACTATTGACTTCGACTACACCTCTTAAACTTTCATAGATAACTTCAACGCACCAAAAACAACCACTTGCAAAATATGCTTTATGAATTGTATCATTATTTACAGCATGGGGATATGATTCCTTAATAGTATTTAGTTTGGATGTATAGTCCTGAGCACAACTATAGTTTATGTATAGGAATAGAAATAAACAGAATTGTATTGATAGAGATTTCATTACATAAAAAAAGCTTCTAAATATAGAAGCTTTTTTTAAATTATAATAGTTTATAATAGGTTTTTACAATTTAGAAAATAACTTTTCCATTTTTTGTTTTTGCTCATTTGCGAGAACTTCATCAACTAAAATTCTACCACTATGTTCATCAGTTATAATTTTTTTTCTAGAAGCTATTTCCGTTTGAATTTGTGGTGGAATGGTAAAATATGATCCACCAGCTGCTCCTCTTTCAATAGGTACTATTGCCAATCCATTTTTTACATTAGCTCTTATTCTGCTATAAGCAAAAATCAATCTATCTTCAATTTTTTTCTTATAGGTTGCAGATTTTTTTAGTAATACATTTTCTTCTTTCTCAGTCTCTTTTAGGATTATATCTAATTCACTTTTTTTGTGTTTTAAGTGTTTAGTCTTTTCAGAAGAGATAGATTTTATTTCATCAATTGATTCATTTTTTTGCTCGATTTGGGCTTTAAACTCATTAATATTTTTTTCAGCTAATTGAATTTCAAGTTCTTGGTATTCAGTTTCCTTTGTTAATGAATCAAATTCTCTATTATTTCTTACATTTTTTTGCTGTTCTGTATATTTCTTTATTAATGCTTTTGCTTCAGCAATTAGATTCTTTTTAATTGATATTTGTTCATTAATTTCTTCAAGTCCTTCTTCTAGTTTCTTAATTCTATTTTTTAAGCCTTCTATTACATCTTCTAAATCTCTAACTTCTAGAGGAAGCTCTCCTCTTATATCACGAATCTTATCTATTTGTGAATCAATCAATTGTAAATTATATAGAGATCTAAGTTTATCCTCTACTGTTATTTCTTTCTTTTTAGCCATCTTAACTATACATTATTGGATTAGTATTTGTTTTTGATAAAACGATCGCAAAATTAGGGATTTTTTTTGTAAGAAAGTTAAAGATTAAATTTTTTGTGTATTGTTCACTTTCATAATGACCAATATCTACTAATAATATCTTATTTTCTGCCTTAAAATAATCATGATATTTTAAATCTGATGTAACAAATGCATCAGCACCACTATTGATTGCATTTTCAATTGCAAAACTTCCTGATCCTCCTAAAACAGCTATTTTAGCTATTTTCTTTCCTATTTTTTTTGAATGTTTGATCAATTTAGATTTCATTTTTTTCTTTAAGAAGCTTAAGAATTTATTTTCATCCATTGATGAGGCTAACTCACCAATCATTCCCATACCTATATTCTGGTTAGAATTCTCTAGTGTATTAATTTCATATGCAATTTCCTCATATGGATGATTCTCTTTTAATGCTTTGACTACCTTCTTTTCAAGGTGTTTAAGAAAAGTTATATTTACACATACTTCTTCTATTTCAGTATATGTTAGTTTGTTCCCAATTTTTGGATTTGACTTTTTGTTACCTTTAAATGAGCCCAATCCCTTATAGGAAAAACTACAATTATCATATTTTCCTAAAGAACCTCCTCCAATTTTAAATATTTCTGATTTAAGTTTAGCTACATTTTCAGATGGAATATAGGTTGTCAATTTTTTTATAGTTCTTTCTTTTGGAATTAAAATTTTATAGTTTTTAATGTCTAGTTTCTTGCATATAGCACTATTTACACCTTTTATTGAATTATCAAGTGAAGTGTGTATAGCAATTATTGATATATTATTTTTTATTGATTTATGAATTACTCTTTCTACATACGTATTAGTAGTAATGCTTTTAATGTCATTGAAAATAATAGGGTGAAAACTAATAATTAGATTACATTTTGATTTTATTGCTTCGTCAATTACTGATTCTGTAGAGTCTAGAGTAACTAGTATTCCGTTAACTTTTTGAGTATAATCACCTATTATTAGGCCTACATTATCAAATTCTTCTGCATAACAAAAAGGAGAGAATTCATCTAAATAGTTTATTACTTCTTTTACAATCATATATATTTATATTTTTTTCAAAGATAAATAATTACTTTAGTTGCTGTGAAAATGATTAAAAAAATATTGTTTTGGATATTAAGCATCCCTTTTTTATTAGTTACATCAATAAGGAATTTTCTATATAACATTGGAGTAATAAAATCACACCAATTTAATATTCCAATAATATCTATTGGCAATCTAGATTTAGGAGGATCAGGTAAAACTCCATCAATTGAATATTTAGTTAGGCTACTATCAAATAATTATAAAGTTGCTGTATTAAGTAGGGGATATGGCAGAAAATCAACAGGTTTTATATTGGCTGATTATAATTCAGATGCAGGCACAATAGGAGATGAGTCAATGCAGTATTATAAAAAATTTAAAAACATTATTGTATCAGTAGACTCTAATAGAGTTAGAGGAATTAATAAGTTAATTAAATTAAACTCAAAACTTGAAATAGTGTTATTAGATGATGCTTACCAGCACAGGAAAGTAAAACCTGGAATGTCAATATTATTAACAAAGTTTAATGATTTATATTCAGATGACAATATTTTTCCTTTAGGCAATTTGAGAGAGTCAAAAAGAAATGCAAACAGGGCTGACATTATAATTGTAACAAAATGCAATAGTGATATAAATGAAGATCAAAAAAAACAGGTTATTCAAAAACTTAATATTGGTGACAATCAAAAAATTTATTTTAGTTCTATCAAGTATTCTAAAATGGTATATGATAAAGAAAGCTCAAAACCATTAAGTGAATTTAAGAATATAAAATTTACTCTTGTTACAGGAATAGCAGATAGTTCTCATTTAATTAATTATTTAAATGATAGTGGATATAATTTTAATCATATCCTTTTTAAGGATCATCATAATTTTTCTGATTCAGATATAATAAAAATTGATCGAAATAATTTAATTATTACCACTGAGAAGGACTATGTAAAATTATTTACAAAAATCACAAGCAGCTTATATTACTTACCCATAGAATTTGTTATAAATAATGAGGTAGACTTTAATAAGCAAATATTAGATTATATTCAGGAAAATTCTTAATTAATGTGTCTTTGAGCCCTATAGGATGACCTTACTAAGGCACTGCTTTCTACGTGCCTAAATCCCATTTTTAAACCAATTTCTTCAAATTCTTCAAATTCTTCTGGGGTTACAAATCTTTCAACCTGAAGATGTTTTTTACTTGGTTGAAGGTACTGACCAATAGTTATTACATCAACTTTTGCTTCTTTGAGCTCATTCATCGTTTCAATAACTTCTTCTTTGAATTCTCCAAGTCCAAGCATTATCCCTGATTTTGTTCGTCTTTGTCCAGCTTTTTTTAAATACTCTAAAACTTCCAAACTTCTATCATACTTAGCTTGTATTCTTACTTGTTTTGTCAGCCTTCTTACGGTTTCTATATTGTGTGAAATTACCTCAGGTTTTATATTTACTAATCTGTCGATATGCTCATGTATCCCTTGAAAATCAGGGATTAATGCCTCAATTGTAATTCCAGGATTATATTCCCTAACTTTTTTAATGGTTTCAACCCATAATTTACTTCCCATATCGTCTTTTAAATCATCTCTATCTACACTAGTTAATACAGCGTGCTTAATCTCCATTATTTGAATTGATTTAGCGACTTTTTCAGGTTCTCCCCAGTCTACAGGGCCTGGTCTTCCTGTTTTAACTCCACAAAATTTACATGAACGGGTACATATGTTTCCTAGAATCATGAATGTAGCAGTGCCTTCACCCCAACATTCCCCCATATTTGGACAACTTCCTGAAGTACAAATAGTATGCAGATTATATTTGTCAACTAGATTTCTTAATTGAGTGTATTTGTCTCCAATAGGTAGTTTCACTCTCAGCCATTTTGGCTTAGGCTGATGCTTGACTTTTTTCTTTGAAAGGTCAACTTTATGCCAAGTCGAATTTCCTTTAATTTCAGTTGAATTTCCGGGTATTTTATTTTGCTCTATCATCAACAATGTAAAGATATAAACTATAAATTGAAATTATATGCCTTTTACTAAAAACCATATACTAAATCCTATAAGAAATGCAATTCCAAGTATACTTAGTATATGCAATTTTATTGAAGGCCTATATTCTTTAGGCGTATGCTCGCTACTTATTAAAATATAATTAATTATAGCATAAAAAGGAGCTGTTAGAAATGATAGGATAGTAGCAATTTTAACAAGTAGTCCCATTTTTGATGAAAATAAAAAGAATATAAAAATAGTTCCAACAGATAAAATTGTCAACCAAAACAGGTATCCATGCTTAAAATCTTTATTAATTAAGAGTTTAGTTGTTCTATTCATAGCTCTTGGGGAAGCATCTAGAGTAGTAATAGTAGTGCTTAGCATAGTGGTAAATGCAGCTATCCCAATAATATAATAGGACCATTCACCAAGACTTGAAGTATACATTTCAATTAATTGGTTAGAAAAAAGACTTGCAGATGGACTAAAGGATGTATCACCTCCAAACATTACTAGATATCCTAAAGACATAAATGCAATACCCAGTATAACTGTTCCAATATAACCAACATTAAAATCAAATAGTGAAGATTTATAAGTGAAATTTTTATTAGTTTTTTGTTTTTCTAGGGACCACAAGGAATGCCAAACAGAAATATCTAATGGAGCTGGCATCCATCCCATAAATGCTATAAGAAAAGCTATTTCTACAGTAATTTCTGGTAAGAACTGCGATAAAATTATTTCATTAGTATTATTATTGAATGCCATTAAAGTAGCTAAGATTGTACTGATAGCTAAAAGAATAATTACATATTTTATTAATCTGTCAAGGAGTTTATATTTACCAAAAAATAAAACTACTGAACAAATTGCAATAATGATTATTGTCCATACTTCAGTACTAAAAAGCCCATTAGTAAGGGATGCAGCCAATCCTGCTGTAACAATTGTTACAGCAGTTTGTATTGTAAACATTGTGGCTATAGTAATTATAGCATATGCAATTAGGATGCCTTTACCTAATTTATAATACCCATCTAGCAGACTTTCTCCCGTTGCACTTGCATATCTAGGGCCATATTGAAAAAATGGATATTTGAATATATTTACAAGGATTAATGCCCAAAGCAATCCCATACCAAATTCTGCTCCTGCTCTTGTTGATTGTACTAGATGAGAAACTCCTATAGCTGCTCCTGCAAATAATAAACCTGGTCCTAATTTTTTTAGAAGTTTATTAATTTTTGACATCACAATCTTTGAATTGATCTGGAGTTTTCCCACAAAACCCACATGATTCATTAGATTTGTTTAATAATGGATTTTGACTTGCACAGGTTCCAGAAAATTCACCACCTTTCTTTGCCCATATTTTAATACTAATTCCAAGAATACAGAATCCAAGAATAATTATAGTAATTAAGGCTAGTTCCATATAACAAAGATAGATTTTTTATATAATACTCACTTCAGCTTCTAGCTCAATATCAAAAATTAATTTAACAGCTTTTTGTATGCTAATTGACAAGTTCAATATATCACTTCCTTTAGCAGATTTGTAATTAACTAAAACTAATGCTTGATCTTTATGAACCCCATAATCTCCAAAAGTCTTTCCTTTAAAACCAGCTTTTTCGATTAGCCATGCTGCAGGTATTTTATATTTATTTTTATGGAAACTATAGAATGGTACATTATTAAAATTAGCCTTGAGTTCTTCAATTTTATCTATGGAAACAATGGGGTTTTTAAAAAAACTACCACTATTTCCTATTTTATCAGGATCTGGTAATTTCTCATTTCTAATTTTAATTACTGCACTAGAAATATCTTGTATAGTTGGGATTTTTATATTTGATTCATCGAGCTTATCCTGAATTCCTTTATAACTTAAATTTAAATTATGCTTTTTGTTAGTTAACTTTAGTTTAATGCTAATTACGATGTAATTAGCATTTTTTTTGAAAATTGAAGTTCTATATTCGAATTGACAATCTTTGTTATTAAATGTTTTTATCTTTCCCGTTTCTCTATTGATTGCATCACATGAAATTATCACATCCTTTAACTCTGTTCCATAGGCTCCAATATTTTGAATGGGTGCCGCACCAACACTGCCAGGAATTAAAGATAAATTTTCAATACCTCCAAGATCTCTTTTCAAACACCATTGAACAAGAGAATGCCAATTTTCACCAGCGAATGCTACTATTTCTGTAATATTATTTTTTTTACTTTCTTCATGAATTCCTTTAATATTTATGTGAATTACTAGTCCTTTAATATTTTTAGTTATTAATATATTACTACCTCCGCTTAGGATATATTTGCTTGGATATTCTTTCAATTTTAGGACTTCAACTAATTCATCTATGCTATTTACAGAAACAAAATTTTCTGCAATAGCATTAATCTTAAAACTATTGTATTTCTTAAGAGAAAAATTAGTTAGAATTTCCATTAATTATGATATTTAATTAATGCTTCTTTTAAAATATTTATAGCTGATATTAAATCTTTCTCATTAAGAACATAAGCAATTCTTATTTGATTTTTCCCAATATCTTTTGAGGAGTAAAATCCCTGAGCTGGAGCAACCATTACAGTTTGACCATTTAGTGTGAAACTTTCAAGTAGCCACCTAGCAAAATCATTAGAATCATCAACAGGTAATTCAACAATACAATAAAAAGCTCCTTTTGGATTAGAGACTTTGATTCCAGGTATTTTATTAAGTTGGTTAATTAAGAGGTTTCTTCTCTTCTCATATTCTTCAATAACATCATTAAAATATTTTTCTGGAGTATCTAAGGCTGCGAGGCTGGCGATTTGAGCAAAAGTAGGAGGAGATAGTCTTGCTTGAGCAAATTTTAAGACAGTTTTAATTAATTCTTTATTTCTAGAAACCACACATCCAATTCTAGCACCGCACATACTATATCTTTTTGAAACTGAATCAATCATTATTGCGTTTTGATTTATAGATTCTTCTTCCATGATTGAATAGTGTTTACAACCATCATATGTAAATTCTCTATAGACTTCATCTGCAATAAGAAATAAATCATATTCTTTAACAATTTCAACCAACTTTTTAATTTCATCTTTTGAATATAGATAACCAGTTGGATTATTTGGATTACAAATAAGTATTGCCTTGGTTTTGGGTGTTATAAGTTTTTTAAACTCACTGATTTTTGGTAGAGAAAAGTTGTCATCAATTGTTGAGGTGATAGGTAAAATTTTAATTCCATTTGCAACAGAAAACCCATTATAATTAGCATAGAAAGGTTCAGGGATAATTATTTCATCTCCAGGGTCCATTATACTACCCAGAGTAAAGAATAATGCTTCGCTAGCTCCAGTAGTAACTATTATATCATTTTTATTTACTGTTATACTTTTTTTTGAATAATATTCAGTTAATTTCTTCCTGTAATTCTCTGATCCCTCAGATCTACTATAAGCTAAAACTTTTATCTTTGAATTTTTTACTGCTTGAATTGCCTGTATAGGTGTTTCTATATCTGGTTGACCAATATTAAGCTGAAATACTTTTATACCTCTTTTTTTAGCATCCTCTGCATAGGGTACCAGCTTTCTAATTGGAGATTCAGGCATTGATTTTCCTTTTATAGAAATATTTGGCATTTGAATAGTTTTTAATCTAGTTATTAATTTATGGAAAATAAAAAATAAGTAAGCTTATTAAAAGTCTTCTTCAAGCAGGCTTTTCGATTTTTTTTCTAAACCATTATTATTAATCTTATTAGTAACTTTTCCAGTAATTTTTAAAATTACAGTAGAGTTTTGAGCATTTGAACTTACGATAATAGATTTTCTAATAAAACCAACCCTATTAGTGTCATATTTGACTTGTATTTTTTCTGATTCTCCTGGTAGTATAGGCTTATTAGGCTTCTTTGGAATTGTACAACCACATGTTGATTTTACATTTGTAATTATTAGGGGAGAATTACCGTCGTTTGTAAACTCAAAGTCTCTAATTCCATTTGAGCCTTTTTCAATTACTCCATAATCAATTTCAGTTGTTTTAAAATTAATTTTAGCAGTTTTTTCTTGGGAAAATGTATTAAAATTAAAAGCTAAAACACAAACAATTAATAATATTTTTTTCATTATGTTTTGTTAAAAAATTAGGCAGATAAATATAATTATAATTACTCAGATAAAGAAATATGAGTATTTTTGTATTCAATCATAAATAGAGAAAATGGGTATCAATTCCAACTACAATTTTAAAGATATTGAAGATAAATGGTATTCATATTGGATTAAGAATAAATTTTTTCATTCTCACCCAGATAATAGAGAGCCTTATACAATAGTAATTCCCCCACCTAATATTACAGGGGTTTTGCATATGGGGCATATGCTAAATAATACTATTCAGGATATATTAATAAGAAGAGCTAGGTTATTAGGAAAAAACGCATGTTGGATTCCTGGAACAGACCATGCATCTATTGCTACTGAAGCAAAGGTTGTAGAAAGTTTGAAGGAAAAAGGCATAGATAAAAATGATATAAGTAGGGATGAGTTTATAAAACACGCATGGGACTGGAAGGATAAATATGGAGATATTATTCTAGAACAATTAAAAAAAATTGGTTGTTCTTGTGATTGGGATAGAACAAAGTTCACTTTGGATGAAACTATGAATAAATCTGTGGTTTCTGTTTTTATAGATCTATTCAACAAAGGTTTAATATACCGTGGATATAGGATGGTTAATTGGGATCCTAAAGCACAAACAACTCTTTCAGATGAGGAAGTTAATTATTTTGAAAAGAGAGATTTACTTTATTATGTTAAATATAAAATTGAAGGAGAAGAAGGTTATTTAACTATTGCAACTACAAGACCTGAGACAATTCTAGGGGATACTGCAATTTGTGTTAATCCAAAAGATACCCGATATAAAAAATTAAAAGGTAAAAATGCTATAGTTCCTATAGCAAACAGGAAAGTGCCAATTATTTTTGACGACTATGTAGATGTTGAATACGGTACTGGATGTCTAAAAGTAACCCCAGCACATGACATAAATGATAAATTAATTGGTGATAGACATAACCTGCAATTTATAGACATATTTAATGATGATGCTTCATTAAATAATTATGGGCTTCATCATGAAGGAAAAGATAGATTCAAAGCAAGAAAAGACATTATAGTTGAGCTAGATAAATTGGGTATTTTGGAAAAGCGTGAGGAAATTACACATAATGTTGGAATAAGTGAAAGAACCAATGAAATTATAGAACCTAAATTTAGCTATCAATGGTTCTTAAAAATGAATGATTTAGTTAAACCAGCAATTAATTCAGTTTTAGTAGATAATGAAATTAAGTTACATCCTAATAAGTTTGATAAAACGTTTAGAAATTGGATGGAAAACATTAGAGATTGGAATATATCAAGACAGCTTTATTGGGGGCATCAAATTCCAGTATATTATTATGGAGATGAAAAGGATGATTTTGTAGTTGCCCGAGATATAGATCAAGCTCTTGATTTAGCAAAAGAAAAAACAGAAAATAAAAATTTAACAAAGAGTAACTTAAAACAAGAAGAAGATGTGCTAGATACATGGTTTTCCTCATGGCTATGGCCCATTAGTGTATTTGATGGAATAAACAACCCAGATAATGAGGATTTTAAATATTATTATCCTACTTCAGACTTGGTTACAGGGCCTGATATATTATTCTTTTGGGTAGCTAGGATGATAATAGCAGGCTATGAGTTTAAACAAAAGAAACCTTTTAATAATGTTTATTTCACTGGAATAGTTCGTGATAAGCAAAGAAGAAAAATGAGCAAATCTTTAGGAAACTCACCAGATGCATTGAAATTGATTTCAGAATACGGCGCTGATTCTGTAAGAGTTGGATTAATGTTAAGTTCATCAGCTGGAAATGATTTATTATTTGATGAGTCTTTGTGTAACCAGGGCAGGTCTTTTGCTAATAAAATTTGGAATTCTTTTAGACTAATTGATGGTTGGGAGATAAAGGACATTGATCAGCCAGAATATTCCTCCGTAGCATTGGACTGGTATGAGAATAAATTCCAATTTGTATTATCTCAAATTAATGATCATTTTGATAAGTTTAGAATTAGTGATGCATTAATGTGCGTATATAAATTGATATGGGACGATTTTTGCTCAGTATTGCTTGAAATTATTAAACCAGAATTTTCTAAGCCAATTGATAAAAAAACACATAAGTCTCTAATTTTAATTTTTGAAAATAACTTAAAATTATTACATCCATTTATGCCTTTTATTTCAGAAGAATTATGGCAATTAAACGGGAAGAGCTTGAGCGTATTTGACACAGATTGGCCCAAATACAACGAAAATAAAATCCAGGTAAGTGAAACCAAATATGTTATTCAGGTAAATGGTAATGGCTGTTTTGCGCCATTGGCACAGGCAGTTGGCTTGCCTTTGTTAGCGGATGCAACTGGCAAGATTGGTATCGCGGCTCTGTCACTTGTTGGCATACATCATTTTGCTGCGCTCTGGCCGGAAACTGAATATATGGCGGATCGGGGCTTTGTTGGTCTTGCTTGTACCGCCTATATGCCGATGGTAGCTCCAGCTGGAAGCAAAGAGGCCTTGTTTGGC
>ERZ651768.2678-NODE-2678-length-12181-cov-1.791722_pt1 | contig 12181 bp, 12 predicted proteins | sample MGYA00514754_ERZ651768 | MGnify/ENA metagenome assembly ERZ651768 | reverse complement strand
TCGAACTCACGACTTCAACCTTGGCAAGGTTGCGCTCTACCCCTGAGCTACGCCCGCGCCGGGATAAACCCTTTGAATTCAGGGCAGGCGGTTATATACGGCATTTGGCCAATCTTGCAAGTGCCTGTGAGGGCAAACAAAATATTTGAGGGAGTGTGTCCATGCCCACATACCCGGAAGAGCTATTTCAGCGTCTGGATGAATTGGGTATCGCCCATAAAACAACCCATCATGAAGCATTATTTACGGTTGAGCAGAGCCAAGAAATCCGTGGAAAAATTCCCGGCGCCCATAACAAGAACCTGTTCCTGCGCGATAAAAAGAAACAGAATTGGCTGGTTTGCACCCTGGAGGACAAGTATATTGATCTAATAAGTTTGGCAGGGCTTATTGGTTCGGCCCGTCTTAGTTTTGGATCCGCCATTCGTCTGGAAGAAACTCTAGGAGTAAAACCGGGCTCGGTCACTGCATTCGCGCTGATCAATGATCCTGAATGCAGGGTCAAAGTGGTTCTCGACAGAGCCATGCTAGCGCATAAACAAGTTAATTTTCACCCACTTGATAACACCATGACCACCACCATTTCATCCCGGGACCTCCTCCGCTTTGTAGCCGCTTGCGGCCACGAGCCCCAGACACCAACACTATAGGGGGAATTTTCAGCTGAAGCGCTTGACGCAGAGCTCTGGCTGTCATTGTATGCGTTATCAATTCAGATACGCCTGTCAGGCGCCAGCAAAATGAAATGCCCCTGAGGAATGTTGCAATGGAACCAATAATTGGCGATATGTCAGCGCCACCCGACACCGTAAAGGACGGGGATACTGCCAGCTTTGCCCGGGATGTCATCGAGACGAGCCGGGAAGTGCCCGTCATTGTTGATTTCTGGGCGCCATGGTGCGGGCCATGTAAGACGCTCGGCCCGACCATCGAAAAAGCGGTTAAGTCGGCAAGTGGGCAGGTCAAGTTGGTCAAAATCAACGTAGATGAAAACCAACAACTGGCAGCGCAGTTACGGGTGCAATCGATCCCCGCCGTCTTTGCCTTCAAAAACGGCCAGCCGGTAGATGGCTTTGTTGGCAACCAACCAGAAAGCCAGATCGCTGCCTTTATCCAACGCCTCACTGGAGACGCCGGACCCTCGCCCATAGAAAAAGCGGTGGAGCAGGGAGAAGAGGCCTTGTCGGAAGGCGATGTCAGTACGGCAGCCGAAATCTTTGGACAGATCCTGCGAGCTGACCCTGAAAACGGCCGGGTCATTGCTGGCCTATGTCAATGTTTGATAAAAAGCGGTGACCTAGAAGAGGCGCGCGCCATGTTGGACGGCTTAGAGGGTAAGGTGGCGACCGACGCTGCAGTACAGTCAGCCCGTGCCGCCTTGGAATTAGCAGAACAATCGGCAAGTGCTGGCGATGCCGGAGAAATGTCGGAATTCGAGGCCCGGATTGCCGCCGATGGCAATGATCACGAGGCCCGCATAGAGCTGTCCAAGGCCCTTTTGGCAGCTGGACGCCGCGAGGATGCTGTAGATCAGTTGCTTGAATCCATTCGTCGCAACCATGACTGGAATGATGACGCTGCCCGCAAGCAACTCCTGACCATGTTCGAGGCGTTTGGCCATGCCGACGAATTGACGGTTTCCGCCCGCAGACAACTTAGCTCGATCCTGTTTTCCTAAGGGGTACGGGTTTCGTTCATGTTAGAGGATCAATCAACGGAAGAGACCCTACCGGCCCGTATACCCATATTTCCCTTGGGCGGAGTTCTGTTGCTGCCCAACGCCAGATTGCCTCTGAATATTTTCGAACCACGTTATTTGGATATGACCCGGGATGCTATGGCCGGCGACCGCGTCATCGGTATGGTGCAGCCTTCGTCTCAAAGCCTGAGCACCGAAAGGCCTGCAGTCTACGGCATTGGTGGGGCCGGCCGGATCACCGCCTTTCAGGAAACCAAGGACAAACGTTTAGAAATCACTCTGACTGGCCTATCTCGTTTCGCCATTATCGAGGAATTGTCGGTGACCACGCGTTATCGGCAGGTGAAAGCCGATTGGGATCGTTACGACGCCGACCGGTGGGGCGAGGACGAAACCGCCGGTATCGACCGAAACCGCCTCTTGATGGCTCTGCAGGCTTATTTGGAACTTGCTGAAATTCCCGCCGATTGGGATTCAATTGTCAAGGCGGAAACAGGGCCGCTAATCACTTCACTGGCCATGATCTGCCCCTTCGGTCCAGCGGAGAAACAGGCTTTGCTGGAGGCGCATGATCTATTCGAGCGCAGCCGCATAATGACCGCATTGGTGGAGATGTCGTTGTTACATCGCGCTAGCGGTGGAAGGGAGGATCAGGATGGCGATGGCCATAAAATACATTGATTGGCGAGATAGGAATCCATCATGACCGACAACAGCCCTGGTGAAAACGAAATGGGCTGCGTGGACCCAAAATTATTGGAAATTTTGGTTTGCCCTCTGACCAAGGGACCTCTCGAATACGACCGGGAAGCACAGGAATTGATCAGCCACCAGGCGCGCTTGGCCTATCCTATCAGGGCAGGTATTCCTATCATGTTGATCGACGAGGCCCGAAGCCTGGACAATTGAAACAAAGGCTCGTTTAACTAGACTTGTTTAGGGCTGTTGCTTGATGAAGCAACCGGCCAAAACAGGACTGCAACAATGTTTTCTGTGCCAACAACGCCAAACCGGCATTTCCCGATACAGCACTGGAAGGTGCGCTATGGACGGCCTCCACATGTACCACGCGACGGGAGCTATTTGCCACATCACGATAAAGGAAAAGGTGCAGCACACAATTGGCAGTTCGGTATTGCCAGACCTCCACCTCCGCTTCTTGTCGCAGCAATGCGGGTTTACCCAGCAGATGGTTTAGGCCGTCACCATTCAGACCGACTAATCGCCGGGCATCCGGCGCTGGCCGCGGCGCCGCTTTCTGCCCAGAATTCATGGTGGGTGGCGCTATTCTCGCAGCAGGTTTGACGGCGCCCTCTATATCACTTGGGCGGGATGGCTGGCTGATTTTAGAACGTGCCGTCGCGGCTGGCTCCAGCGGGTTCAAAACGGCACTTTTGTCCTGAAGAATAGCGCCTAAACTGGAGATATCTTGATGATCCGGACCTGTCGCTTTTTGTCCCGTACACGAAGCCAAAGCAATACAGGTTGTGGCCAAACAAACAGCCACACTGCGGTCAAATTTGGTCAATTGTCCTCGCCCGTCGTCACCACCGGCGTTACCGAAGCCACATTGCTGGGAGCAAGCACCGCGACAGTACCAACAATCTGACCACCTGATTCGATACAAAGTTTGCTATAGCGAATTTCACCTTCAATCCGTCCAGTGGACCGGATGGTCAACTCGCCTCGAACCGTGAGTTCGCCTTCGAATTTGCCGCTGATAGTTGCTTCCTCTATGACAGCGGATCCCTTGAAAAAACCCGTTTCCAAAATTTCAATGGACTGGGAATTTTCCAATTCCGCCTCTACCTGTCCTTCTACCACTAGTTGGTCGCATGACATAATCTGACCGTTCAGGACAATGTCCCGACCGACAATCAATTTGTTGCCGCTTTCATTATCGGCGACTGATTGAATATCCCGTAACGGACCGCCGGGAAAATCAGGCCGGCGCCGAGTGATCTCAGGCCGAAAAGCTGATGCGCCCGATGTGCCCTCTTCATTAGCCATATTTGTTTTCCGTTTCTAAAAAATCTGGTCTTCATTGCCCGTGCGACGCATCAGGAGACCATTTTAGCCAATGCTCGACCTTGCAGAGCCTTGAAAATATGCAACATAAACGCGGTCGCCAGTATAGGTACGAATAGATTAACGATTGGTACTGTAATCAGAAAGGCGATCACAACACCTGCGACAAAAACTCTGATGCCATTGGTTTTGCGCAACTGCCGAGCCGCATTTGCATCCTGATGTCTTAGACTTACAAGCTCAAAATACTCTCGAGATAAGAGATAACCGTTTAATCCAAAGAAAATACAGGCAAAAAGTGGAGGTATGAATAACGCAATCAGATAAAAAGGCAAGGCCAGGATGTTAAGTAGGATCGTCACGCCGACAAAACGGACGGAAATGGCAAAAGTTTTGGAAAAATGGGCCGATTGACCAGGTGGATCATTGTGGTAGTGACGTCTCTCCACCGCATCCGCCACCTCATCCAGAAAGACACCGCCGATCAAAGTTGCCATCATGAAAAATGTCAACACCAAAATAGCGAAAAATACTAGGAAACCACCAACCTCCAGTGCACTGTTCAGCCATTCCCATTCGAAATATGTCACGTCTGGGCGGGCCATATAAAATATTAGCGTCAACCCGGCAAACAAACACAAAGTCAATATAACACTCTTGATCACCACGCCCCGGAAAACCGGATCAGCGATTTGGCCGAAGGTGAGCAGCGCGGAGCGAACCAACATTTAGGGCCCTTTTTTGCTAGCGATCAACGTTGCCTAGGAATTTAAGCATTTCCGCCCAAAATAGAAGAGGCGCCATCATTTCACACGCGGATTAATCGGTGTTTGCCACTGTAAAGACTGGTTGGCTTCAAAGGCGGCGGCGGCCGACAACAACGCCGCCTCTGCGCGGGGCGGTGCTACCAATTGTAAGCCAACCGGCAAACCGTCATTCGTAAACCCACAGGGAACGGACACGGCCGGGCAACCCGTAGGCGTGATCAAAAAAGTGTGCATGAGCCAATCCACATAGTTGGTAAATTTGACCCCGGCGACTTCACTTATATAACGAATCTCGACGAGTGAGGGTGCCGTCATCACCGTGGGCGTGACTAAAAGATCATAGGTCTCAAAAAATTCACACATGTTGATATGGATGCGGGCGCGGGTCATCTGGGCCTGGGCGATGTCTTCAGCGGATAGCCCCAGGCCATAGTTATAGTTCCAAATAACCTCCGGCTTTAGCAGGTGGCTGTTCTCCGCCATGTGCCTGCCCTGGGCAGCTATGTAACTCACGCCGCGCATGGTCAGAAACATTTCGTGAGCATGGGTGAAATCTGGGCAGGCCTCATCCACGTGGGTGCCAAAATCCGCGAAGGCTTTTGCCGCGGCTCCGCAGATTGTAGCGATCTCCGGCTCCACCGGGGCGACGCCCAGAGAAGCGCTCCAACCAATACGTTTTGGAGGCGTGGCCATTTGCGCGGCAGTTAAAAATGGTACGTTGGGTATGGGTAACGAGATGGGATCAGCAGGATATTGACCGACCATGGCATCTAGCATCAGAGCCACATCCGTGACATTTCGGGCCATCGGTCCGGAAACACTCATGTCATTGAATCGTCCCAGAAATTTTGAATGGCCGCGCGGACAACGCCCCGGGCTGGGACGGAACCCGACCACCGAGTTGAAGGCGCCGGGAATGCGCAAAGAGCCACCCAAATCACTGCCCGTCGCTAGCCAGCATTGCCCCGTCGCCAGATTAACGGCTGCGCCACCCGACGATCCGCCCGCATTCATGCGAGTGTCCCACGGGTTACGCGTGGCGCCAAAGACTTCATTGAAAGTATTGGCACCAGCACCGAATTCCGGCGTGTTAGATTTGCCGATGACAATGGCGCCGTTGGCTTCCAGGGTTTTGACCATCAAGTCCGATTCTGTGGAAATTCGGTCCTTGTAGATTGGAGAGCCTTCTGTACACAGCACTCCTTCAACATGAGCCAAATCCTTGACTGAGATCGGCAGTCCATAAAGATAGCCTGCGCCCGGATCTTTCGGGTGCCCTTCCGCCTCTAGGTGCGCAGCATGTTTGTGGGCCCGTTCGAAACAGCACGTGACCATGGCATTGACTGCACCATCGGTAACCTCGATCCGTTCGGCAGCAATATCGATTGCCTCGCTTGGTCGTATTTCGCCGGCCTTCAATAGACCCACCATTTCCTGCGCGGATTTGCGCCACAATTCGGTCATGGGCTCTCCTTAGCTCAATTCACTGGCACAGCTTGAGCCCTGCGAAGTGCCTTCTATACTGCCCGGTCCCATTATCGCAATAGTGTGAGCATATAATGGCAGAAATCAGTTATGACGTGCTTGGCATCGGCAATGCGATTGTCGATGTTCTTGCGCCCGCAAAAGACGCATTTTTGAAAGAATATGGCATGGTTAAGGGGTCTATGGCCCTGATTGATGCCCAGAAGGCGGAAGAACTCTATGCAGCCATGGGTTCAGGGACGGAGGCCTCTGGCGGATCTGCTGCTAATACTGTTGCCGGGGTCGCCGCGTTAGGCGGTCGGGCCTGTTTTATTGGTAAGGTGCGGGACGACCAATTGGGCCGGACATTCTCACACGACATCCGAAACATTGGGGTAGATTTCCCCTCAGCACCGGCCGCGGGCGGGGCGCCAACGGCGCGTTGCCTGATCGTGGTTACGCCAGACGCAATGCGCACCATGAATACCTTCCTGGGCGCCTGTGTAGAACTGGGCCCAGATGACGTGGATGAGGCTCTGGTCGCCGCCTCCGCCATTACTTATCTGGAAGGCTACCTTTGGGATCCACCCCGCGCAAAGGAAGCCTTTCTAAAAGCTATGGGCGCCGCCCGGAGGGCAGGACGTCAGGTCGCCTTAAGCCTTTCGGATGGCTTCTGCGTGGACCGGCACCGGGATGAGTTCGTGGATCTGGTGCAACATCAGGTGGATATACTGTTCGCCAATGAGCAGGAGATCATTTCTCTTTATGAGGCGGAGACGTTTGACGCCGCTATGCAGTCCGTGCGGGGGCATTGCGAAATCGCCGCCGTGACCCGCGCGGAAAAAGGCTCGGTAATTACGACCAAGGACGAAATTCATATCATTGACGCCGAACCGATAGACAACGTCGTGGATACCACTGGCGCCGGTGACCTATATGCAGCTGGATTCCTAATGGGATATGCAACCGGGCGCTGCCTGCCGGAATGCGGTCGCATGGCGGGCATCACCGCGGCAGAGGCCATCTCCCACATGGGCGCCCGTCCAGAAACCGATTTGAGAGCCCTGATGAAAAAAAATCTGGTCTGAACGTTCGAGGCTAGACATTTCCTGTTAGGATTGGCATTTAGCCGACCACGACCCCAACGAATGTCCATATTGTTGGGTCTAGTGCCGTAGACGAGGTTTTTTGCTATGCGTGATTTGCAACTTCCCGGTCGTTCCACGGTCCATTCACGGAACGGCGTGGCAGCGACATCCCACCCGCTCAGCACATTAGCAGCGATAGATGTGCTGCGCCGTGGCGGCAACGCGGTGGATGCTGCTGTGACTGCTTGTGCCGTACAATGCGTGGTAGAGCCCATGTCCACGGGCATCGGTGGCGACTGTTTCGCTCTTTACGCCCCCGGCGGTGGCCCAGATGTCATTGGGTTAAACTCATCTGGTTGGGCCCCCAAGGGGGTGACCGCCCAACACCTGCTGGACCAAGGCATCGATAGTATTCCCATCACGTCACCGCATGCAGCCTCGGTCCCTGGTGCCATTGACGGTTGGGATATGATTTTGAGCAACCATGGCACCATCGATCTAGACCAAGCCTTACAGCCCGCGATCGATTATGCCGCGAATGGCTATGCTATCACCCCGCGTGTGGCAGTGGATTGGAAACGTAATGCGGCCAAACTGGCGGCCAATCCTTCATCTACCGCCAAATATCTAAAGGGTGGACGGGCGCCTAAGGCCGGAGAGGTCTGGCGTTTGCCGGAATTGGCCGAGACTTTGCGGACCGTAGCTGCCAAGGGACGCGAAGGCTTCTACGAAGGTTGGGTGGCAGAGGACATCGTGGAATTTCTCGTCAGCCTAGGTGGCTGTCATGCTCTGGATGACTTCGCCGAGATGCACGGGGAATGGGTGACGCCGATCTCCACGGATTACCGTGGCTATACGATTTATCAGATCCCACCGAACGGTCAGGGGATAACCGCATTGATGATGCTGAACATCCTGCAGGATTATGATTTGGCCGACATGGACCCTAACGGCGTGGAACGCCTGCACCTAGAGACGGAAGCATCCCGCATGGCCTTTGCGGCGCGGGACAAATTCGTCGCCGACCAACGTCAGGCAGATGTTCCGGTGAAACTTATGTTATCGGCAAAATTCGCAGCCAAATTGCGATCACAGATTAAGGCGGACAGCGCCATTAAGGCGCCGGAAGCGACGGGTCCCGTTTATCGTGACACCATCTATTTGACCGTGGTGGACAAGGACCGCAACGCCTGCTCCTTCATCAACTCGCTCTACATGCCGTTCGGCACGGGCTTGACTTCACCAAAATCCGGCGTCTTGCTGCAGAACAGGGGAGCCGGTTTCGTCGTGGATCCGGATCATCCCAATAACGTCGCCCCGCGAAAACGGCCTCTACATACCATCATCCCAGGCATGTGCCTTCGAGACGACAAGGTCGCTTACTGCTACGGCGTCATGGGCGGTGGCTATCAGCCCGTGGGGCATACCCATCTGCTAACAAATTTGATCGATTTCTCCATGGACCCACAGGAAGCCATGGACAGCCCACGGGTTTTTCATGTGGAGGGCCGTCTGGATGTAGAACGGGGCCTGGGTGACGCCGTCATGGCCGGGCTGGAAGCCCTGGGACACAAGGTGGGCCGGCCTGAGATGCCATGGGGCGGCGGCCAACTAATTGAAATCGACTGGGACAATGGCACATTGGCCGGTGCCTCTGATCCTCGGAAGGACGGTTGTGCCATCGGTTATTAGTTATTTCTAATTGTGAAATTTCTTTACACAATACGCCCATTGGCACGCATCATTTACCAATTCATGCCAGATTTCTATCAACTGGCCAACCTAGAAAAATCTGCGTTTTCGAATGCGTGAGAATTCTTTGTTGGCATTGTACGTTTACGTATCCATGTCATCTCTTCCCCCCGTTATGCCCTTTTTTTCGTTAATTAATTTGCGCATCTTCTGAACCGTTGCGTCGGGTTCCTCCCGAATAAGATAATGACCCGCTCCATCCAGAACATCGATTCGAGCGCCATCAATTCGGTTCCACAGATCTTCGCCATATTCCAGGGCGCCGAATTTATTTTCGGTTCCGTCCAATAGCAATTTCGGAACATCGGTGCGGCCCCAATGGCTAGGAGAAGGGCTGACCGTTGCATCCCACCTGGCGCTCCGGCTCGACGACTTATTTAATAATTAGATCGTAATTTGCCTTGAAACCATCGGGATTGTGGGTCTCAAAACCAGAACTGAAATACATGTCCTATAACTTGTCGATTCAGGCACCCCTGTCCGGCGCCTTTGCCGCCCGCGTTGTGAGAATCAAAACAAATAGTCCTGAAATTTGCTGCCATGGCGTCCGCAACTATGTTCCAAATACTCTGGGGGCAGGCTTAGCGATCAAGAATAAGCAAAGCCTCGCTGCTACCCTGGTCCGTGTAGAGAAGGCTGCCTGCTTGCAAAAATTCAACATACTCATGGCCGATGATAATTTAGGCTTTGGACATGCCAGACACCACGGGTAAAAATCCACTCGAAGAAATAAGGAGACTGTTTTGGAATTTGCCCCGCGTATGAGCCGCTTTAAGCCATCGCCCAGCCAGATTGCCTCTGCCCGTGTGCGCGACCTACAAGCGAAGGGCCGAACAATTATCAAGCTGACGGCGGGGGAGCCGGATTTTCCCGCCCCCGATAGCGCCAAGCAGGCAGTGACTGAACTGATGGAACGAAACGAAATCCAATACACGCCGGTGAACGGCACCTTAGCCTTGCGCCAGGCGGTACAGGCCAAGTTCCAACGGGACAATGATCTGCGCTACGATCTCGATCAAATCGCCGTCGGCACCGGCTCGAAACAGGTGTTATTCAATGCCCTTATGGCCACTGTGTCAGCAGGGGATGAGGTGATCATCCCCGGCCCCTATTGGACCTCATACCCGGACATGGTCAAGCTGGCTGGAGGCACGCCAGTGTTCGTGGTGGCCGGACAGAATGAAAAATTCAAGGTTCGCCCGGAAGAGCTAGAGGCTGCCATCACACCCAAATCAAAATGGCTGATGATTTGTTCGCCAAGCAACCCAACCGGAGCGGCCTATTCCTGGGATGAGTTGGAGAACTTGGCAGATGTGCTGTTGCGTCACCCACATGTGCATGTGTTGACCGACGATGTATACGAGCACCTAATATTTGATAGCCATAAATTTGCCACCCTAGCCCAGGTGGAGCCAAAACTTTATAGACGCACAGTGACTTGCAATTCGGTTTCCAAGGCCTATTCCATGACAGGCTTCCGCTGCGGCTACGCCGGCGGGCCAAAGGAGATTATCGCCAAGATGTCAAATATGCAGTCGCAAAGCACCGCGGGAGTAAGCGCTATCGGCCAGGCAGCCGCCGTAGGCGCTCTGAATGGCCCCCAAGAATTGCTGATGGAGCGAGCCGCGAACCTACAGCTTAGGCGTGACATTCTATTCGAGAAACTCAACGCAGCACCGGGTCTGAATTGTGATCTGCCCAATGGCGCCATGTACATCTTCTGCTCCTGCGCCGGAACTGTTGGCAAAACGAGGCCGGATGGTCAAGTGATCGAAACCGACACGGATTTCACCATGTATCTGTTAGAAAGCGTGGGTGTCGCGGTAGTTCAGGGCGAAGCCTATGGTTTATCACCCTATTTTCGCGCAAGCTTTGTCGCCCCTGAAGCGGACTTGGTTCGTGGCGGTAATCTCATTCAGGAAGCTTGTGCGGCGCTTAATTAGAGGGCGTTTTTAAGCAATTGTGCGATGTGTAATGCTGCGCGGTTACTACCGTGCTTGATTTGCTGCCGGCAAGAGGTTCCGTTGGCGACAAGTACGGTTTCCTCACTTGCGTCTCGTATGGCAGGTAAAAGCGCGGCCTCCGCCATGGCCTGAGATACTTCATATGTCTCTACGCCGTAGCCAAAGGCACCGGCCATGCCACAACAACTCGAAGTCACCGTATCCGCCTCCACATCTGGCAAAAGACCCAGGACCACGTCCAACGACGACATGGTCTGATGAGCTTTTTGATGACAATGACCATGCATCAATATCTTACCTACCGGCTTCAAATCCAGTTCCAAGCGCCCCGCCTCGTGTTCCCGCGCCAGATATTCTTCAAACAACATCGCCCGCTTCGCCAGGGCCTGAGCGGCGTCGTTATGTAGGACAGAGAGGAATTCGTCCCGAAAGGTCAGCAAGCATGAGGGTTCCAGCCCCACTACCGGCACCCCTCGGTCCACGAATGGTTGCAGAGCAGACAGCGTGCGTGTCATTTCCGTGCGCGCCTGATCTACCAGACCGGCCGACAGGAAGGTGCGGCCGCAACACAAACCTCGTCCACCATCTATAGGTCTTGCCAGATGCACCCGCCTTCCTGCCGCCACCAAAACGTCTACCGCGGCTCGCAAGTTCTCCGCCTCAAAATGACTATTGAAAGTATCTGCGAACAGCACAACTTCTGGCCCATTCGTTGGCCCAAATGCATCCGCCGTCGGATTGAAAATATCGTGACGCCATTTTGGCAAAGGGCGCTTAGCTGTGAAACTAATTAACTTTTCGCTGAGCCATGCGAGGCCTGGGATCTGATCGCGTAGATTCAATATTGGCCCCAGGCGTGTTGCCCATGGCGCGTACCGTGGCAAATAGGCCACCAACCTGTCGCGAAGAGAAATGCCAGAACGTTTAGTGCGCTGATACTGCACCTCTATCTTCATGGCCGCCATATCAACGCCGACGGGGCATTCCTGCTTGCAGCCTTTGCAGCCCACACACAGGGACATGGCATCGGCCATAGCGTCGGAATGCAGCGCATCCGGCCCTAACTGGCCGGATAACCCTAGGCGCAACAGATTAGCCCGCCCCCGGGTTAGATGAGCCTCGTCTCGGGTCACCTTGAATGAGGGGCACATAACGCTGGCTGAATTCAGATTGCGGCAAGCGCCGTTGTTGTTACACATCTCCACGGCCCTGGCAAAGCCACCCCAAGGGGACCAGTCCAGCCCGGTTTCAAACGTTTCGGTGGTGTAATTCGGCTTGAAACGGAAAAGACGGCGGTCATCCATTTTTGGGGGATCGACTATCTTGCCCGGATTGAACAGACCCTTGGGATCTAGGATACGCTTCACCTCAGTGAAATTATCCACCATTCGCTTACCGAACATCGGCAGGTGGAACTCC
>ERZ651768.2677-NODE-2677-length-12184-cov-25.711241_pt1 | contig 12184 bp, 11 predicted proteins | sample MGYA00514754_ERZ651768 | MGnify/ENA metagenome assembly ERZ651768 | reverse complement strand
TAGCTCTCCTTTCGAAAAGTTGTCCCAGACTGAAGGGCAGATTGTCTACGCGTTACTCACCCGTGCGCCACTTTAATCACCACCGAAGTGACTTTCTCGTTCGACTTGCATGTGTTAGGCATGCCGCCAGCGTTCGTCCTGAGCCAGGATCAAACTCTCAAGTTTTAATCCTATGCTTCATTACTAAAAATTAACGTCTATCCATCCAATAGATGGATAGGAACAGGCTTTCTGTCTCTTCTGATTCCCTTTTCAAAGAACTTGCGTTCAACTCCTGCAATTCTGATAATGGTAGCCTCTATTGCTTTTACTGTCAATACTTTATTTACACCAATTATCTTTTTTTCATTAGCTTCATTGCTTTCATACCACTCAGCACTTTTTCTTTAATCTCAGGCAGCATTCTATTGATCGTCTGGACAATAACTTTTGTTGTGTGGTCGAATTCTAGATTTACGTTTTCACCGGCAATTTTCTGTCCTAATATCGTTTGTTCCAGAGTTTCTGGAATAAGTGATGTTGAAAACCAATCATCTCCAATATCAACCACTGTTAGGCTTATTCCGTCAATAGTAATCCAGCCTTTGGGAATTAAATATGCCATCCATTCTTTACCGCATTGCACTTCAATATCGCGGTTATTAGGTGTTTTCCTGACTTCTTTAATAGTTCCCATGCAGTCGACATGTCCCGTAACATGATGTCCGCCAACTTCGTCTCCAAAGCTACACGCGCGTTCAATATCGACATAATCTCCGGTTTTGAGTCTACCAAGGTTGGACCTGTTGAGGGACTCATGAATAATATCAAACTCAACCCAGCCTTTCTCCATACTTACAGCGGACAAACACACGCCATTCACTGCAACGCTTGCTCCTTGTCCTAAATTATCAGCCAAATCGTCGAGTTGGACTCGTAATCTTCTTCCCCCCTCGATATCAGTTACCTCAGAGATTTTCCGGATTCCCTGTACAATTCCTGTAAACATAATTTTTTATAAAGATTGATTAGTTTAAAAAGGTCACACTACATCATTAATAAAATCTCATTTATAATAATTGTCGCACACTGCCTGTGTGCAAGATTTTTTATCCGGTCAAACCTGTAAACCTGTCAAAAAATAAGCTGCTATTTTTCCAATTGCGGGAGCCCTAAAGATTCCTGCATTCGTTTTCTGAGCCATTGAATACTTTCCTGCCGCACCGCTGGTATAAATATTACCAGTCCAAGTGCATCTGTTAAAAACCCAGGTACAATCAGTAAAACACCACCACCCCAGAGCAGTAAATCTGCCAGTACCTCTTCTGTAGGTACCCTCCGGTTCCGCAATTCACTTTCGACCAAAGTCCACAACGAAAAATTTTCCCCCTGCATCAACCAGGCACCAGCGGCAAGTGTAACAACACACTGTAGAAAAATTGTGCTGAGTGGCATGAGATAAGTTAGCTGCATAAGCAACCAAATTTCCAGACTTGGAACAACTAATAATACTAGACTCAAAATCCACCACATTTAGCACCGATCTTGAGAAGAAATTGGTTCCGGAGGAATGGAATACTTGCAGGTTGCATGAGCCACTGGCTCCTGATCATGTTCTGAATAGATAATAACCTTTCCCACGATTAAGCGTTTCCCGACTTTCATCAGCTTCGATTCTCCAAAAAGGCTTCGGTGCGGTTCTGGTTTGCGCAAAAAATTGATATTCAAATTAGTGGTCACAGATAGAACAACAGCCCCCATTGTACTTAAAATTGCAGCATAAACGGCTGTATCAGCCAGTAACATCATCGTCGGTCTCGATACTGTTCCTCCCGGACTTAAATGGGTATGATCGACGTCCAAGCGCAATCTGGCATGTCGATTTTCACAGGACTCCACGGCCATCGGATTCTCGGGAAACTCCCTCTGCAAAAATTATTGTATTTCTTCTGCAGTCATAAGTATTTTTTCCGGCAACAATAACTTAGGATAAAGCACCAAGATTGAAATGGCTTGCTGAAATACTTGAGTTCGATTAACAATATCTTATCACAAATCAAGCAAAAATTTTATCGATCTTTTCTGCATTTCATGAATTCATCATCATTCTTAAACTCACAGCAAAAGGAAGCCGTCACAACAACGCAAGGCCCTGTATTAATTCTTGCAGGTGCAGGTAGCGGTAAAACTCGCGTCATCATACAGCGCATTGCACATCTGATTCAAAAAAAGCTGGTTCCTCCTCAGCAAATTTTAGCTGTCACTTTCACCAATAAAGCAGCAGAAGAAATGCGGGAACGCTTACAGGAAATACTCTCAGGAAAACATGAAGGAGTACATTTAAGTACTTTCCATGCACTGGGCGTCAGTTTGCTTCGGAAATCTATTAATCACCTGGGATATCTCCCAAACTTCATTATTTACGATAAAAAAGATCAATTCTCAGTCATCAAAACCATCATGGAAGATCATGATTTTGACGATACAGGATTGATTGATGCTAAGTCAGTACACTTTGAAATCGGCCAGGCAAAGTCTATTGGAAATGACCCGGAAGTATTTCTTGATCAACAAGAGTCGCAACAAAAACAAATAATTGGTAAAATTTATCGTCACTATCAGAAAACGATGAAGGGCTGCAATGCCATTGATTTTGATGACATCCTCAACCTCACGTTGTCTCTTTATGATAAGTGTCCGGAGGTCATGGACTCTTTAACAGAACGTTTCCGATACATTATGGTTGATGAGTATCAGGACACAAATCGTATTCAGTACAAACTTTTGCGGCATCTCACAAAGCAGCACCGTAATCTCTGTGTGGTGGGTGACGATGATCAGTCAATTTACGGTTGGCGTGGTGCAGAAGTTAGAAATATTTTCGAATTTGAAGAGGACTTTCCGGAAGTAAAATTTATTCGCCTCGAACAAAATTATCGTTCTACTCAACTTATTTTACAAGCCGCCAATCAGGTGATTTCCGAAAATACTCAGCGAATGCCCAAAAAGCTCTGGTCAGAAAAACAGGGTGGTGAAAAACTTGATTGGCTTATGTCTGAAAATGAAGCAGAAGAAATGGAAGCGGTTACTAGGCGTATTCGCACAAAAATATTGCAGCATGGCCGCAGATATTTAGACTTCTCAATCCTATACCGTTCTAATTTTCAATCTCGTGCAGTTGAAGAAGCATTGCGGGAAGCAAAAATTCCGTATCGTCTAGTGGGTGGTATCAGTTTTTATGATCGACAAGAAATTCGTGACGCACTTTCTTACCTGAAGGTGATTTATAATACAAATGATGAAGTTAGTTTGCATCGAATTATAAACACACCTCGACGCGGAATTGGTAAAACAGCACTTGTGCAGGCCAATACATGCTGTCAGGAAATGCATCTGCCTTTGTTTAAGGTGATGGTCCAAGCCAGAAAATATGAGAGGATTCACAAAGTTTCAGCATTCACTATGGAATTGTTTGCAGGAATCATCAACAGTTATCAGCAGCGTTTTGCTAATGAACCGTTGGGAGAAGTGTTCAAAGAATTGTTGGATGAGGTCGGCTACATCAGATTTCTTGAAACTCAAAGCGGGGAACCCAAGGTGCGAAAGCGTCGGGTAATGAATGTGCTGGAATTATTGCGTAGTGTCCAGACGTATTCTGAACAGAATCCCGAAGCCAGTCTTCAGCATTATTTAGAGCGGGTGACACTTTTTACTGAAAGTGACAGTGATACCGACGACAAGGCCAATCAGGTAGCGATCATGACTCTCCACAGTGCAAAAGGCTTGGAATTCCCTTTCGTGTTTATGATTGGCATGTCTGAAGGCGTTTTCCCGAATCAGCGTTCGATCGATGAGGGTAGGGAAGACGAGGAACGTCGTTTGTGTTACGTCGGAATCACTCGGGCACAGCAGGAAGTGATTTTTTCCATGGCCAAATATCGCAGGCGCTTTGGAGAAAACATCCACCAGCAACCATCAAGGTTTCTTCTAGACATCAATCCAGAATTGTTGACAGTTCCAATCTTTGGCGAAGCTACTGAAGAATCAAAAAAAGAGAGGCGTCAAGAATCACGCTCTGCTTTTTTCACACAGTTTAAACACCTGGAAGCCAGTTAGAATTTTATGAAATTTATTAGACGAAAGTTTATTGGACTTGTACTAGTTATTTTTGGAGTAACGGCTTTTTCCGGAATTACATATGCCCAAACTCTAATAGTTGCACTTGGAGATTCTTTGACAGAAGGATTTGGGGTGGCCAAGGAAGAAGCCTACCCGCATTTGCTGGAACAGAAACTCCTCCAAAAAGGTCATGCAGTAAAGGTGATTAATGCCGGAATTAGCGGTTCCACCAGCGCAAGTGCAGCTTCCCGTCTCCGCTGGTACATCCGGACCAATCCTGACATAGTTATTATAGCACTTGGAGGAAATGATGGTTTGCGCGGTTTGAGTGTGGAACACATGAAGAGTAAATTAGCTGAAGCTATTGAGTTAGCCCTGTCTGAAAAAATACAGGTTTTACTGGCCGGAATGCAAATTCCTCGAAACTATGGTACAGAATACACAGAATCTTTCCGGAATGCTTTTTATGAATTAGCAGAGCAGTATAACCTGCAGATGATACCATTTCTGCTCAAAGGAGTAGGAGGTGTTTCCAGCTTGAATCAAGCTGACGGCATCCATCCCAACCCTGAAGGACATCAAATCCTGACCCGGACTGTAATTGAATATTTGGAACCGCTTTTACCAAAAAGGCAGTAAATATTTTTTTCGTAGGGAATCCGAACCTGTCTTACTAGGAGTGAATCTTAAGCTAGACTCAGCACTAGTTAAACGAACTTTTCATTGACTTGAGGGCTTTCAGGATTTGCCTTTGTAGTTTGAGGTAAGCTCGGTGGCCAGACTTTCCTATGCTTGGTGCAAGAACATCCACGGCTTTCTTCCCCATTTCGAGAATTTTGAAAACTCCATGATTTGCCAGGCCAAGCATTTTGCGCTGTTCATAGGCGTAATATGAGATTTGTGCAAATTCTGCCAGCACAGTGATGTCTGCACTTTTAGGATTATTGAACGATGCTCTTTTTAAAGATTTATGGTAAGCGACAATGGCTTTGTTAAAAGTTGGTGTCATGGATGGTCGGGCTGTAGAATCTTTCATCACTACGCGTAGAGCAAGAATCTGTAATGCCTGCATATGAAACCGAGCTTCCATGAGATAAGGAATAGGCAACTTACTGTCAATTTCCTGTAGCTTGGAAACAACTTTCATGCCGATTGAGTGCAGCACCGGAATTCGTTTAATAATCTCAAGAGCCGCAAGTGTTTTACGGCTCACGAGCATGTATTTGTTTTTGGATGTTTTAGCACTCCGCAAGCCGGCAAAAAAACTCTTCCCCTTTCGTTTTGGAGATAGTTCATCCAACTCATCTAAATGCATAGGCATGGCAATGCTGCCGCGGGTGTCTTTATCCAGAGAATCTGTGTATTCTATTAATTTTAGCGTAATTTTTATTTCCTGAATCACAAGCTTCTCACTGTCATCAATCTTTTGATCTTCATCTATTCTAATTAGGTCTTTGACAGTTATTAAATCCAAATTTACATTTTTTAGCTGTTCTGAATGAACTACGAGCAGTTCTTTTTTACGTGTGCTGATGATTTTTTCTAAATACAAACGATATGTTTGTCCAGCAATTTGCAGTGTAGCAGGTGTGATATCTCCCAAATAAATAGTGAGAGCTGCCTGTATCATGAGGTTGCGGAAAAGCGACAAAGGAAAATCACGTTTGTCCTGCAAAACTGTTCGCACCAGCTTGACCCTTGATGCGCTTGCGGTTGGTTCACTACTGATTTTTGCAACCAAAGAAGAAGTTGCTTCACTTTTTATCTGATTGCCGATTATACTTGCGTCTACATGGGTCCCTTTATCTTCGGTATCTTCCGAAAGGATCGTTTTGCGCATCTTCAGCATAAAGGAAAAGTTGCTGAGTTTTTTAACATCTTCTGTTGCCTGAATTATTTGCTTTTGAATTTTAATAAAATCGAGGCTTGGAATCGGGTTGGTTGACTTAGATTCCCCCTTTGTTGATTTTTTCAGAGTCCCCCCTTATTTCTGAGAAATAGCAGCTTTCTTTTTCATTAAATCTTCCTTTTCTATCATTAATGATGTCTTGCTGCAATTTAGGTGTTATTTAAGAAAACAATGTCTCGACAAGTTGTTAATGGAGAAATGCTAAAACCCATGAACTGTTTTTACGCTTCAATCAACTGCATATTTCAGGCAAAAACGAAAGATTGATATTTTTATTATTTAATGAACAGGATCTATAGACTCATGTTTCAGCAGGACAATAGTGGATATCTTAACCTGTGTCTCAGTGTTTTATTTGCTGAATAAATGGTAGTTCCGCATGATTTATGCATTTTGCAGGACTTTGGAACGTATATGGCAGAATCCTCTCAATTCGCCTTTTACTGATAATACCTTGCTGAGTATTATTTTAGAACAATTATTATTTGATGAGTCAAAGAAAAATTCTTGAAAAATAAAAAGGAAGCACTCGATGTTTCTATTCAGAAGGAGTATATTTGTCAGCCAGAGAGTGGACACTTCAAAGATGATCACTTTTCTCCAGAGAACACGTGCTGACAAACACGATAAATTTAGTTGATTCCAGCAAAATTATTTCCGGGACATCCAATTAAAATGTGTGAGAACCGATACCTTGCAAAGTGGGTTCAGGATACTCAGAGTTAATTAATTATCGTTGACCAAAACTCCGCAATAGAGATTTAAAGCTTCCATGTCACAGACTTACTCTCCAGTAAAAATAGGAGGTACGACAGATGGCCTGCTTGTTTTAAGGAATGGTCGTTTTTTTCGTGGTAAATTGAGGGGTGCCCATGTTGAAGCTACCGGTGAAGTAATTTTTAATACGTCAATGACAGGTTATCAAGAAATTCTTACCGATCCGTCTTACACCGGTCAAATAGTGACAATGACATACCCACAGATTGGCAATTATGGTGTGAACTTGGATGACATGGAGTCAGAAACCACACATGCTTCAGCTCTGGTGGTTTGCGAACTCAGTAATTTGAGTAGTAACTGGAGAGCAACTCAATCCTTGGATGAGTGGTTGATAGAACGCAGGATTCCTGTTTTGGAAGGAGTAGATACACGTTCTTTGGTGAAAGCTATTCGCTCGAGCGGTGAATGCTCGGGATTACTAGTGCCATCAGATTCTCGTCACACTTTGGATGAGCTTCGTGAAGAAGTGCAGGGTTTGCCATCAATGGTCGGTCAAAACCTGGCTCGGCAAGTGTCCACCCGTGAATCATATTTTTGGCCGTCTGAAGCAGAGTCGAAACCGCTGCCGATTATCGCTTATGATTTTGGGATAAAGTACAATATTTTACGGATCATGAACAGTCTGGGAATGAGTGTTACAGTGGTACCGTGGAATACATCAGCTGAAGAAGTGCTGGAAATGAATCCAGAAGGTGTTTTCCTGTCCAATGGTCCGGGTGATCCTGCTGCAGTTACGGAGGCAGTTGACGCGATTCGAAACCTGCTTGGTAAATTACCAATTTTCGGAATTTGTCTGGGGCATCAAATATTATCACTGGCATTGGGCTGCCGGACTTATAAGTTGGGATGCGGACATCATGGTGGTAATCACCCTGTGATGGATTTTGCAACAAATAAAATTGAAATCACTAGCCATAATCACGGCTTTTCTGTAGAGGAAGATTCTCTTCCAAAAAATGTCCGGGTAACTCACCGCAACCTGAATGATCAAACAATAGAGGGTATTGAATCACTTGTTCACTCTGCCTATTCTGTGCAATATCACCCGGAAGCGGCTCCTGGACCAAGAGATGCATCATACCTTTTTGGCCGGTTTCTTGAAATGCTGAGAAGCTGATCCTAAATTTCAGCTTTTGGGAAGTGTACTTGAAGCTAATAAATGTACTAAAATCATAAATCAAAAAATAAGCAAGTGAGGTTAGATGAGCGTAGGTAAATTGACGGGCCCCAAAAAGGCTGCAATTCTTTTACTTGCCCTGGGTGAAGATGCAGCAGCAGATGTAATGAAAAATTTGGAAGAGTCTGAAATCCAGCAGGTTGGCTATTATATGAGACGCTTTACAGATGTTTCAACGGAAGAACTGGACGCTGTTCTCGAGGAGTTCTACCGCAATTCGGTGATGTCTGAAGAAGGTGTGAGCATTAGTTCCTCACCTGATTTTGTGAAGAATGCTCTGACGAAAGCTTTGGGCGCAGACAAGGCAAAAGAGCTTAGCGATAATCTCCGTGCCGGTGAGGAAGAAGCAGGTCTTGATGCTTTGCGCTTTGCGGAACCAATCATGATCTCGAATTATATTCGCAATGAACACCCGCAAACAATTGCCCTTATTCTTTCTTATATGAACAACGTTGAACAATCTTCAACAGTCCTGAGAGAATTGCCTGAAAGTGTACAGGCTGATGTCCTGTATCGAATGGCTGTGATTGAAAGCATTCCTCCGGGAGTTGTTTCGGAAATGAATGAAGTTTTAACCGAAGAAATGAAAACTGCAGGTCGTATGGCAACAAGTGTGGGCGGAGTTGAACCAGTGGCAGAAATCCTAAACTCTGTGGACAAGGCTACAGAAACCAGAATATTGACGAGCATCGAAGAAACAAATCCTGATCTGGCAGAACAAATCCGGGAATTGATGTTCACCTTTGAAGACATGGCACTCATTGATTCCAAGCAAATGCAAATCGTTATGAAAGATGTTGATCAGGCAGACATGGTGCTTGCGCTCAAAACAGCAAGTGATGCAGTCAAAGAGCTTATCTTCAGTAGCATGTCCTCCCGGGCTGCAGAAATGGTACGGGATGATCTTGAAAACCTTGGCCCGGCCAAACTGTCTGATGTTGAAGCTGCACAGCAAAAAATTATTAAGGTTGTCAAGAAGCTAGAAGAAGATGGATCGATCGTAATTGCTGGTGCAGGCGGCGGTGATGTAGTTTGATTCAACTTTGATGGGGCTGCAGCAGGGTTTCTGTAGCGAAATAATTACTTTTGAGCTATTGACCTCACAGGAGAAAATACTTTTATAATGGCTTTCTGTGTCACTGTCATAATTTAATATCATTGGCTGGTGGATTTTTCATTAAACCTCCTTTTTCCTTTAATCAAAAGGTTTATTTACTGCTAAGGTCCCTGTTTCGGAATGTGTATTTAAAATATTGATTTAAAAGTGAGTTAGTAATGCCTAAGACAATGTTTGAAAAAATTTGGAACGCTCATCTCGTGGACGAACAGGATGGAAACTCGATCGTTTACATTGATCGTCATTTGGTGCATGAAGTTACTTCACCACAGGCATTTGAGGGATTACGCCTGGCAGGGCGTACTGTACGGCGTCCAGAAACAACGTATGCAGTTCCCGATCACAACATTCCAACTAAAAATCAGGATCAGCCGATTGCAGATCCAATTTCCGCATTACAGGTTGAAACATTACGCAAAAATTGCAGAGAATTTGGTATTACTCTGTTTGATTTGGGAGATGAACGTTCAGGAATTGTTCATGTAATGGGTCCGGAACAAGGGTTGACTCTGCCGGGCGCAACCATCGTTTGCGGAGATTCCCATACTGCAACTCATGGTGCGTTTGGTGCGCTGGCTTTCGGAATTGGCACCTCTGAAGTTGAACATGTGCTTGCCACTCAAACATTGCAGCAGAAAAAACCTAAGAATATGTTGGTTCAGGTCGAGGGGGTGCATCCAGAGTTTGTCACACCTAAAGATATAATCCTTGCAATCATTGGCAAAATCGGCACTGCAGGTGGCACAGGTTACGTGATTGAATATGCTGGAGAAACAATACGTTCCATGTCGATGGAAGGGCGCATGACTCTCTGTAACATGTCAATCGAAGCTGGTGCACGAGCAGGTATGGTTGCACCTGATGAAAAAACATTTGAACATTTGAAAAACCGCCCTTTCGCGCCAAGTGGAAATACGTTTGATGCTGCAGTGTCCGCCTGGAAAGAACTGCCATCAGATCCTGATGCAAAATTTGATGTAACACTAAACATAAATGCAAACGATGTTTTGCCACAGGTAACCTGGGGAACCAGTCCGGGAATGGTAACTGACATTAACAGCAGAGTTCCGGATCCGGCAAAAATTCAAAATTCGATGGAGCGAAAGTCGATTGAACAAGCTTTGGAGTATATGGATCTCAAAGCAAATATGCCAATTCAGGAAATTAGTATCGATCGTGTGTTTATTGGTTCCTGCACAAATTCCCGTATCGAAGATTTACGTTCTGTTGCAGAGTTTGTCAAAGGTCGCCTGGTAAATGAGAGCGTGTCTGCCATGATTGTTCCTGGAAGCGGAATTATCAAACTTCAGGCAGAGAAAGAAGGGCTGGACAAAATTTTTACTGCTGCAGGATTTGATTGGCGTCAGCCCGGATGTTCCATGTGTTTAGCCATGAATGATGATGTGCTCAAACCAGGTGAACGCTGTGCCTCGACAAGTAATCGAAACTTTGAAGGCCGCCAGGGGAAAGGCGGTCGCACACATCTTGTCAGTCCATTGATGGCCGCCGCCGCTGCGATTGCAGGACATTTTGTGGATCCAAGAAATTTGTAACATATTAACTTTTTTTGATTTTATCGGCAGGTTCGTACTCCCGCCCTAGCCGGTAACGAACCTGAAACCTCGAACCTGAAACCTGAATAGTGGAAGTATTTAAAACTCTTTCTGGAATGGCCGCTCCACTTGACCGAATAAATGTGGACACAGACCAAATTATTCCAAAACAATTTCTGAAAAAAATAGAACGTACAGGTTTTGGAGTTCACCTTTTCCATGATTGGCGCTACCTCGATGATGAAGGTACTCAGTTGAATCCAGATTTTGTGTTGAATTACCCTCGCTATCAAGGGGCTCAAATTTTGTTGACTCGGGAAAATTTTGGCTGTGGTTCAAGCCGCGAACATGCTCCTTGGGCTTTGCATGACTATGGTTTCAAATGTGTTATTGCTTCCAGTTTTGCAGACATATTTTTCAACAATTGCAGGAAGAACGGAATTTTGGCGGTGGTACTTCAGCCGGAGGAGGTGCAGGCCTTATTTGTGGAAGTTGAAGCCCATGAGGGATGCCAGCTGACAGTCGACCTTCTGCAGCAGTCCGTCATTACTCCTGAGGGTAAAAAGTTTTCCTTCGAGGTTGATCAGTTTGCAAAAAACTGTCTGCTTAACGGTTTGGATGATATCGGATGGACCTTGCAGTTTGAGGAAAAAATTGAAGCTTATGAACAAAAAACCAGGAGCCAACAACCCTGGTTTTTTATTGAGGCCCAGTCTTAGCCAGTTCAAGCAATTATGTCAGTTTTACGCTTCTTAGCCCTGATTATTTTTATTACAACTACTTTTGGAGCTTGTGGTCGTTCTGATTTGATTCGTATTCGTCTGCTCTCTCCCATAGCCGAGGCCAAAAAGAATCATGCCATTTTCTCCGACTCAACCTCGGTTTCTACATCAAAAGTTACAACTACCGATCCAGAGAGTAATGGCGCCAGCTTATATTTTTTGTTAAAAAGCATCGGTCTTGGTTACACCACACTTACTACCAAAATTGAGAAAGAAGCCAGGAGTTCAACAAACGACACTCTGATTCTCAAGGAGAAAACAACGCTCGTGACAAATTTTGCTGATTTAGTTTTTGGAATCGGCGAAAACTATTCGTTGATGTGGGGTGCTGGGGTTTTGTCGGGAGGAAAGCTAGACACCTCTCTCAATTATGGTTATAGTGGAGTAACGGATGAAACTCTCAAGCACAAGGATCTTTCGGGGCATTCTATGTTTTTAGTCCTGGGGCACCACGGATTCGGTTTTGAAACGCTGTTGGGTTTTCGTACAAACTATATAAAGGCAGAATTAGATGATAGCAGCAGTTCTGCAAAGACTCTGAAGACAGCTAATTCGATCAGCTATGAAAGTACCGGCATACGTTTAACAACAACTCAGGTGCAACTGGGAATTGGAGTTACGTTCTAAATCTAACTAAAAGGAGTTTTTGAGGAACGAAAATTAAGCAATTTCGCCAAAGCATTTGCTAGCTTGCTGTCTGTTATGGCTCTTGTATTCTCCTCTTCTTCTCCAAGAGAAGATAAAGAGGCAACTATTGCTACTGCAGAT
>ERZ651768.2675-NODE-2675-length-12187-cov-3.798101_pt1 | contig 12187 bp, 8 predicted proteins | sample MGYA00514754_ERZ651768 | MGnify/ENA metagenome assembly ERZ651768 | reverse complement strand
TCCTGTATCCATATCTTTAATGGTTACTTCTTTTCTTTTTAATTCTTCTTCACATAAAATTGTTTGATCGAGCAATACCCCAGATATAATAGATTTGATGTTCAATTCCGATTCCTTATCGGTAAGGGTCACCAAATTGAGGTTCCCCTTTAAATTAACATTTTTTGGCTGATCTAATGCATAAAAAATTATTTTTGCAGATGAATGGGCAGCATATTTTTCTACTTCTATAGTTTGATTATATTGAGACAATAATCCTAAGTTTTATTTATATGGTTTGTGTTCCACTGAAAAATATTCTTTTGTCATCTTTTTAAGAATTCCAGTTAGAAAGAGTACTCCAATCAGATTAGGAATTGTCATCAGACTCAGTGCAATATCTCCAAAATTCCAAACGAATGAGAGGGGAAGGATTGCACCTAAAAAGTTGAAAAACACATAGACCCATCTATAAGGTTTAATTGCTTTTGGTCCTATGAGATATTCAATTGAACGATCACCATAATAACTCCACGCAACCATCGTAGTGTATGCAAATAATAATACAGAAAAATTTACGATAATACTGCCAAGCTCAGGGGCAAAGGTAAATCCTTGTCTAAATGCTTCTCGTGTAAGTTGCGCTCCCGTTAGATCAGTTGATTCTAACACACCAGTAGAAAGAATAGCAAGACCGGTCATTGTACATACGATAATTGTATCAATAAATGGACCCATCATTGCGACTGCACCTTCTCTTGCAGATTCCTTTGTTTTGGCAGCAGCATGAGCGATAGGGGCAGAGCCTTGTCCGGCTTCATTTGAATATAAACCTCTGCGAACACCCCACATGATGACTGCGAATAAACCACCCCAACCTGATTTAAGGGAAAAGGCTTCACGAAATATACTTTCCAGACTATGTATTATATTTTGATAATTGACCAGAAGAATCAACAATGCACCTGATACGTACAATACAGCCATTGTGGGTACAATACGACTTGCAACAGCAGCAATTCGTTTGATTCCACCAATTATCACTAAGCCAACCATAAAGGCAATGAATGCTCCTGATATCCAAATTGGAACGTTGTAAGAGGCAAATGTCTGGGCAATGGTATTGGCCTGATTCATATTGCCTGTACAAAATGAACAAATAACAGCGCAGGTGGCAAAGAAAATCGCAAGAGGTTTCCACTTTGGACCAAGTCCTTTTTCAATATAATACATGGGACCGCCTGATACAGACCCATCTTCATGGATCACTCTATATTTGTGAGATAGTGTACATTCTGCATATTTTAATGCCATTCCAAACAAAGCTGTCACCCACATCCAAAAAAGAGCTCCAGGTCCTCCGAGACGCACTGCTAATGCAACACCGGCAATATTTCCGATACCGATTGTAGCTGACAACGCAGCGGACAACGCTTGAAAGTGTGTGACATCGCCCTCATCATCAGGATTATCATATTTTCCTGAAACAACATCAAAACTATGTTTCAACCTGCGAACTTGAATGAATCCCAGTGATACGGTTACAAATAATCCTGTTCCAATCAAAATAAATGTTAGAGGCATAGATATCCAACCGCTGAATATCTCCATAAAATGTTCTAAGTTTTTAGTAAAATCCATATTGTTTGTTTCCATATAATAATTCTTTATTTAACTGAAATGAGAGATAAAGTTTATTATTTTTTGAGATTCAAATCAGAATATTTCTGATTGATGGAAAGAATTTAATTTATTGAACGGGAAATAAAACATATTTTCATTTCATTTTTTTAAAGAAATTAATTATGAAAAAATGTTAGGATAGAATCAATCTCAATAGTTTTTTGATTTCCTGTTTCCATATCTTTAATGGTTACTTCTTTCCTTTTTAATTCTTCCTCACCTAAAATTACTGTGTATCTGGCACCCATTTTATTGGCTTCTCTCAATTGTGATTTCATACTGCGGCGTAGGGAGTCTATCCTCACTCGAAATCCTGTTTGACGTAATTGGTCGGCAATGACCATTCCTGTTTTTATTGAATCCTGTAGCATTGTAATAATATAAATATCGCACTCATTTATTTCAGTTTGGGATATTACCTCATTCAAGGAAATTAGAATCCGTTCTACTCCTGCGGCAAACCCAATTGCCGGAGTTGGTTTCCCACCCAATAATTCCACCAGATTATCATATCTTCCACCACCGCAAAGAGCATCCTGTCCTCCCAGCACCTCTGATGTTATTTCAAATGTTGTCCGGCAATAGTAATCAAGCCCGCGCACTAAGTGACTGTCCCAGGTATAAGGTATTTTCAAAGCATCCAATAAACCCATTACATCATTAAAATGGTTTTTATCATCATCCGACAGAAAATCTGAAATGACCGGTGCATCCTTCAGGATATCTAATTCATAAGAAAATTTTGTATCCAGAATTCGCATGGGGTTAGCTTTAAGTCGTTTTTGACTTAATTCAGATAATTGGGCCTTCAAGGGATTTAGAAATTTAATTAAAGCATCACAGAACTTCTTTCTGGATGTCCCCGAACCAATACTGTTTAATTTTAATGTTAGTTCCGTTAATCCCAGTCCTGTTAAAAATAAATATGCTGAAGCAACAACTTCTGCATCACATTCCGGATAGGGGGAACCAATAGCCTCAATCCCAAATTGGTGGAATTGCCGTTGGCGTCCTTTTTGGGGTCTTTCCCGGCGGAATAGTGAGTCAAAATAGTAAAGTTTTGTGAAGGGTGATTCTCCGGACAAATTGTGCTGAATGTACGCACGGACCACCGGAGCTGTAAGTTCCGGTTTTAGTGTCAGTGATTCTCCCGTTCGGTCTTCCCACGTGTACATTTCTTTGGTGACGATATCGGTATCTTCGCCCACACCCCGTGCAAATAATTCTGTTTTTTCAAATGCAGGAGTCCTGATTTCACGGTATCCGTAAGCCTGAATAAACTTCCGGAATGATGATTCCAAATCCTGCCATTTTTGGGATTGATTTGGAAGGATATCTTTGGTTCCCTTAATTGCTCGAATGATATTTTTTCCCACGGTTCAGTTGCCAGTTATATCTTCAATAATTTTGTTTGTTTTTTCCTGAAATCCTTCTGGAACAAACACAAACACCTTTGAACCGATCATATTCCCCGATTGAATACCCAAGGCGGATGTAAGAAAATCAGCTTTTAAATAATGGGGGATTTTTTTTTGTGAGAGCACATCCGCAATCATATCTGCAAATATTTTCCCGGAAACAGGACCTAATTTTATCCATGATATTTCTTTTAATGGTTTATCAACAGGTAAATTGAAGACTAAGCTCACACCGCAATCAACACATATTTCAATGCCGTTTTGATATTCCGATTTACATTTCGGACATTTCATTTAAAACGCTCTGCGTCCATATAGTCCGCTTTTTTGTTCAATTTTTAAATCTCTCAATGTAGGTGATTTTACATTGATTTTCAAATAAACTCCCTGTCCAAAACCAGATGGAGTCCAATTCAGTGATAATTCCCAGCAATGCAAATCCCGATAAACCGAAAAACTTTGACTGACCAGTTCCTTTTCAAGAACATCAAATCGTGCTGAATATTTAACCTTCCAGTTTGGGGTTACTTGAATATCTGTATTTGTATTGATCCAGAAGGTTTCTCTGGGATTTAATGGATTTGACTTATTTAGCGAATAACTGAGATTGAGTGAAGTAGACCAAAGTTCGCCCGCATTTCCGGTTGAAAAAAATGAGGGTGTCACATCTTCCGTTGCGGGTGAAAGGTCCAGTTCATCAAGTTCAAGGGTGTCGGTCCCGGTTTCCTCAGTTTCATATTTTTTCAAATCCATTAATTTTCCGGAAAAACGAAATCCAGTGGAAATTCGTGCATTAATCAGCCGCGGTAATCTGTTCAATTCATTTATTCGTTTGAATTGACCGCCCTGCTCCATCAATTTGTAAAAATCATGGGTCATGGAAAGATCAAGATTCAGTTTTTTCCCAAGTTTTGTTCTAACAGACGAACGGAGGTTCGCCAGATTCATGGAATCTGCAACGAAATTATAGCTTGAGGACATATTCCAACTGAACAGGTCGATTTTTTTTTCTTCCTCATTTTCTCCTATTTTTGCCTGGAAAACATTGTTCAGGGAAAGGCTCATGCTCTGTGATTTTGATTTTGGAGTGCTTCCAGCCGGAGTTCCTTTAAAATGATCGTGGAGTAAAATTTGTCCGGAAGTATCCGGGATTTCCTGAAAATAGTTGAAGGAATACCCAAAAAGCGGTTCAGAGAAATCAGGAGTAAAAGAATAACCAATTGAGGGTGAAGCAACATGCCTAAAACCTTTTAAACCACCAATTTTCACAGGGAACATCCCATATAATTGGGTACGTAAGCTTAGCCGAAATGATCCTGTAGTCCGGGAGGAAAATCCCTGTTTTTCTGTTGTAATAAGTGAATTTGTTGCTGAATCTATTCTGGCATTGAATGTTTTATTTACCCAAACATGTTTTATAGATAAGCTGGGATTTAGGGATATATACTTGAATATTTTTTGGGGAGCGCTCAGGCTAAAATTGTGTGCAGCAACAGGGTTTGATTCAGTTTTTATAATTCCGTCACTTCCATCCATTTTCCACTGAAAGGAATATGTGGAATCTGTTTGCCATAGTGTGTCCGACTCAAAATCGGTTCGCAGTTTGTTATTGAAATTGGATGAGTAATTCCAGGAAATATTATTATACCATTTTTTCAGGGTTGATTTTTCCGGGAATAATTGACTTTGACCATGTCTAAAAGATAGGGATGGCAGGGTATTGTTGGTGATATTTATTTTTTGTCCGGCTCTATAGGGTTCCTGATAAAAGACTGAAGAAGAATCGATTTTTTCATCTGCCATAAGGTCCCTTGTTGAAGACAGGTTTATACTCAGTGAGTTCTTCCATTTCTTCCATTGTTTGCTGTAGGTGGCATTGGAAACAGCTTGCTGTTTTAATCTGATGGTTGGATCAAGACCAGTATTTCGATTATATACGCCATTGCTGTAATATTTTGCCCTCACATTTAGTTTTTGATTATTTCTTAAGATATGGTTGTGGCTCCAGTTTAACACAAAGTCCGTCTTATTGTCTTCCCTGATTTGGGTTATATCATTCTGAGATGACAGTAAATAACGTGTTTCCATTCTCAGATTTCCACCGTAATTGTAACGTTTTTTGTATACATTGTATAGTTTAAATGTAATTCCCTGTTTATCAGCAAAGCTTAATAGGGCTTTGCTGTCCCAATAAGGATTGGGCGCCCAATAATAACCCAAACCGTCAAGAAACTGTCCTCGTGTGGTGGACTCACCATAAGTTGGCATGATCCAACCGGAGTGTCTGGCTCCACGTTGATGAGGAAAAATTGCAAAAGGAATTCCAAAAATGGGGATGCCTCCTACATGAAGAATTAACGGTCGAGCAACCACTTTATCTTCATTGATCATTTTCATTTTATCACTGGCAAAGTGAAAATGGGGAATGACTAAATCACAGGTTGTATAAATGCTTTCCTGGATGTAATAAGTACCCTCCTCGTGGTTTCGTATTTCTTCCCCATAATAAAAACCATCTTCCATTTTAGTTTCTCCCATAATGATTCGACCTTTTTTACTTTCAAGATTATACAAGATTTCATCCCCTCTCATGGGCTCTTTACCTTTCTCTTCCACGGTTGGTCTAATTAAAATTTCGGTTGTGTCATTAGGAAGTGTTGGCAGGGCATTTATTACATTTGATTTCATATTTAATTTCATATAACCTGCTGTCAATTTTGTATCTTCATGGGTTATGGATGCATTTTTTTCCAAATGAGTTATCTCTTCCTTTGTAAAATATTTGATTTTTTTGGATGTATAATTGATGGGTGTTTTTGTTTTTTGATTGGTAGAATCAGGGGTAAATGTTCCCTGGGCGCCACCGGAAATTAAAATCTCTTCAAAATCTTCTTTGTCAAACAACATAGTTATTGTATCTCCAGAGGCTTCGTTTATTCCTTTATAAATTGAATCTTCAAAAACGTGATAGACTGATGTTGCCATTCCTGACAAACGTAGTGAGTCCAACGCACCATCTATGAAAAATCCATTTAACGTTTTTCCCTTGAGATCATTTACGGTTTCCACAGAATCTCTTTGAATCAGGCTGTCACTGACAGTTTTTCTCCATCCAGATTGAGGCGACACCATATGTGCTCTTGAGGGGATGAAAAGGGTTTTAAGTTGTTCATTTTCATAAAAAAGGGATATTTCAGTTCCACTGAGATTCCGGTTGCCATCAATAATGTCAGGATTTACCATTAATACTGTTTTTCCCGCATCCCTATTGTATATTGCATGCCCACAGGTTGCAATTCGTGTGTCTTCTTTGATGATGACATTCCCAACTGCTTTATAGGATACAGCGTCTGATTCAGATTTTTTATGGTAATGGAGCGCATCGGCATTGATAGTTTGTTTCTTCTGAATCAATGTTGCATTCCCGTTAGCATATCCGCTATCTAATTTGGTCAAATAAATAACAGAATCAGCTGTAAGGTTGTAATCGTTATCCCATATGTGGACATTATTGAAATTTTTTAATATATCTTCCTGAGAATAAAACAAAAGAGAATCGCAGGTAAGATGCAGATCGTTTTTAACTACGTTTGTATTTCCTATCATAGTAGCAATTCCAGTAGTTTCGTTAAAGATGGCTTTTTGACAGGATAACTCCATTTTGCCTTTTTTGAAAAGTACGTCACCCTTGAGTTCCTGAACGGAGCCACCCTTTACCGGTTTATTTTCAAGAATATCGGCATGGATCAATCTCAAACGATCGTCTGAAAGAAGGAGAATGGGTATCAAAAAGATCAGAAAGTTTATGTTAGATCTGTAACAAATCATCCGCAAATCATTTATCCCTATATCGTTCCGGCCAGCATTTTTTCAACCGCTTTAAAATAAAAGATTCATACCCTTGAGTGGTAGGTTTATAAAATTCCGGATTCACCCCTTTAGGGAGATAATTTTCATTCACAAAATGTTCTGGAAAAGAGTGAGGATATGTGTACTCTTTTCCGTGATCCATTTTTTTCATCAAATCAGTTGGGGCATTCCGCAGGTGAATCGGTATATCAGGGAGGCTTTTTTCTCTTGCTTTTTTTTGAGCTTTTAAAATGGAATTGTAGGATGCATTTGATTTTTCTGCACTGGCAAGATAGGTTGTAACTTGAGCAAGAATGATGGCAGCTTCCGGCATCCCTATCATATGGACTGCCTGGAAACCGGACACTGAAAGGGGTAATCCCTGAGGATCTGCATTTCCAACATCCTCTGAAGCGAGGATCAATAGTCTTCGGGCAATAAATTCCGGTTTTTCTCCCCCTTCTAACATGACAGCCAGCCAATAGATTGCGGCATCTGGATCACTTCCCCGCACGGACTTTATAAAAGCGCTGATGGTATCGTAATGGTAGTCTCCGGTTTTATCATAAAGTTGGGCTTGAGTCTGTAATGCTTCCGTTAAAATTGACCCTGTAATTTTACCTTCACCATTTATCAATTTACAGGAAATATCGATGGTATTTAACATTTTTCGGGCATCACCTCCGGAAGCTTGAATCAATGTTTTTCTGTTCTTTCGGGAAAGTGATATTTTTTTATCACTGAGCACGATGTCATTGTTAAATGCCTGGGTTAAAATGGTGTTCTGTTCTTCATCAGTCATCGGTTTTAAAACCAAAACTTTGCATCGAGATAATAATGGATTGATGACCTCAAAGGAGGGATTTTCTGTTGTCGCTCCAAACATCACAAGTGTACCATCTTCCACGGCATGGAGAAGGGCATCCTGCTGCGATTTGCTGAATCGATGAATTTCATCTATGAACAGGATAGTTTGCCTGCCCATGGAATTGTTGGCTTCAGCTTTTTTAATGATTTGGCGTAGTTCTTTTACCCCGCTGGAGACAGCTGAGAGTTCATGAAGTTCTGCATCTGCATGACAGCTGATTAACCGAGCCAAAGTGGTTTTTCCTGTTCCCGGCGGACCCCAGAAAATGAGGGAGAATAATTGCTTACCCTCACACAGCATTGAGATTATTTTTTGTTTTCCTGTTAGATGTTCTTGTCCGATAAATTCTTCTAAGATTTGGGGGCGGACTCTTTCTGCTAAAGGGGGAAAATGAGCGTTGAATAAGGTTTCTTTCAGTTTCACATCTGGTGAAAATTTATTTTTGATTTGGTAGAAATGAAAGCAATGAAAAGATTAAAATATTTCACTTGAATACAGATTGGTTGTATAAATTAGGTGAGCAATGGTTCCAAAAAATGATTAAAGTACAGCATCTGACCAAAGAATTTACCCTGAACAGGAAACAGAGAAAAGAGTCAGGGAATTTTCATCTCCGGAAAGTAATAGCCGTAAACAAGGTTAGTTTTAAATGTTTACCCGGGAGAATTTTTGGACTCATTGGTCCAAATGGAGCGGGTAAAACTACCATTTTGAGGATGATTGCAACCATGCTTCGTCCTACATCTGGAACCATTCAAGTTCAAAATGAGGATTGTGCGAAACACCCTGATAAAATACGAGAAAACCTGGGATTTCTATCAAACAACACCGGACTCTATGACAGATTGACTGCAGAAGAAATGATCCGGTATTATGCAGATTTATACGCAATGTCCCCGTCAAATTATTTTAAACGGAGAAACGAATTATATACCCTGTTGGACATGAATGATTTTGCCCACCGCAGGATTGGGAATCTCAGTTCGGGAATGAAGCAAAAAGTGTCTATTGCACGGACGATCATCCATGATCCGGATGTGGTTGTTTTTGATGAACCGACAACCGGGTTGGACGTTCTGTCATCCCGTGCCATCGTTGAGTTGATATTGAGATGCAGGGATGAAGGAAAAACCGTCATTTTTTCATCCCATCGTATGGCTGAGGTTGAGAACTTATGTGACGATATTTCAATCCTCCACAAAGGGAAAATATTTTTTAATGATACTTTTGAGTCTTTCAAAGAACAAATGAAATCTTCCACTCTGGAAGAAGAATTCATTCGATTGACTGGGGGGTCTGCATGAAAAAAATCGGAATTATCTTTCGGAAAGAATTGAAAGATACGTTGAGAGACCGACGGACACTTTTTTTCATGATTGTGTTTCCTATTCTCATTATCCCGTTAATTATTGGCGGACTTCCTAAGATTATGATCAGCATGATGGAAAAGAAAATGACGGAAAGAATAACCATTGCAGTCATCGGAGAGAGAGAAAGTCCTGAATTGATGGAGATGTTCGGATTAGCAGATTCTATTGATGTGATTTTTAATGTAGAAAAAGATTCAATTGAAAGATCGATAAGGGAGAAAGAAATTGACGGAGCAGTAATTATCCCGGATGGATTCCGTGAAATGGTCAATTCAATGGAGACAGGTCAAATCACCATGGTGTATATTTCTTCGGATGATTTGGATGCTTCCAGAAAACGCATGGAATCAGTGATAAAAAGGTTTAGTGAAACAAAAACAAATCAAAGACTTGAAAGGTTGGGGATTCATTCTGCAACACTTGAACCTGTGAGAATAAACCATAGAAATATCGCCTCCGAAAAGGAAATGATTGGGAAATTAGCTGGAGGATGGCTTCCTTACATGTTTATCCTTTATTGTTTTATGGGAGCTATGTATCCTGCACTGGATTTAGGGGCAGGTGAAAAAGAAAGAGGAACTATTGAAACCCTGCTTACATCTCCTGCAGGAAGGATGGAAATATTGCTGGGGAAATTTGGTGTTATTTCCCTGTCGGGATTTTTATCAGCAATATCGGGAATCATTGGGTTGTTTGTGGGATTACAGTTTATGACAGAATTACCTTTAGAAATCATCACAACAATGAGGAGTATTATTGAGGTCAAAACCATCGCTTTGATTTTATCATTAATTGTACCTGTGTCTATTTTCTTTTCTGCAATTTTATTATCCATTTCCTTTTATGCAAAATCTTTTAAGGAAGCGCAGAGTCTTGTTACCCCTATTAATATTCTTATCCTTTTTCCGGCTCTCATCGGATTGATTCCCGGTGTTGAGTTGAATTGGAAAACCGCATTAATTCCCATTGTGAATATTGCCCTCGTGACAAAGGAAATTATTGCAGAAACAGTTTCGGGTGTTTTACTTTTGGAGGTGTATGGCTCCATGATCATTTTAGCTGTTGTTGGCTTGTTTTTTACCCGGTGGTGGTTTAATCGGGAGGAGGTAATTTTCAGAGGATGAAAATTGTGTCTCAGAACATACAGGTAATCCACAACTTAAGTCGTGGGTTTATATGGACTTTACTTTTCTGCATCTCTCCCATATTTTCTCAACCGGATTCACCCATGCCGGGATACACACTTTTTTCTCCCGGTGGACCGACTCAAAACCCGGGTGATCCTTTCTATACATTTTTGTTAAATACGGAGGGAGAAACAGAACATATTTGGGAAAACGTATGTCATCCTGCTAGTATGCCCTATCTTTTTCCAGACAGTTCTATTCTTCGCCCATGTCGAGTTCCGGAACCTACAATGATAAATGGGGGTGCCGGAGGCAGAGTTCAACACATAACCTGGGATGGTGCAGTCCTGTGGGATTTTGTCCTTTCAAATGAAACATATCAGCATCATCATGACATCCAGCCGTTGCCAAATGGGAATGTCCTTCTCATTGCCTGGGAGAGAAAAACAGCAGAAGAAGCCCATGCCCTGGGTCGACTGGTAATCAACAACCCTTTAAACGAATTCTGGGCGGACGCCATTTTTGAGATTCAACCGGATGGATTTGATGGGGGAGTTGTCATTTGGGAATGGCACGTATGGGACCATCTCATTCAGGAGGTGGATCCGGAATTGCCAAATTATGGTATCATTTCAGAGCATCCAGAATTGATAAATATAAACTATACAACTGTTGGAGGTGGTGGCGGAGGAGGAGGTCAACCTCATGGAGATTGGATGCACCTGAATGCGGTTGACTATAATGTGGAATTGGATCAGATCATTTTTTCCTCTCCCCGAATGAATGAATTTTATATAATTGATCATAGCACGGAGACAGAAGAAGCTGCGGGCCATACCGGAGGGAATAGCGGAAAAGGCGGGGATTTTTTGTACAGATGGGGAAATCCCAGGGTTTATAACCGGGGAACACAAGAAGATCAGAAAATATTTGTCATTCATGGAGTAAACTGGATTCGGGAGGGACTTCCCGGATTTGGAAATATTCTCTACTTTGTGAATGGGAATAATCGACCTGATGGTCTGTATTCAACAGTCGAAGAGTTGGTACCTCCTTTAAATAATGAAGGATTATATGATATCAACCCGGGACAGGCTTTCGGTCCGGAATCTCCAGTCTGGATTTTTGATGATAACCAGGGATTTCATTCACAGATGCAGTCTGGAGCTTTTCGTCTTCAAAACGGGAATACACTGGTGACTGTTGCTCAGTTTAGGCGAATATTTGAGGTGACCATAGATGGAGATATTGTGTGGGATTATACACATCCGGGAACAGAAGGGATCATACCCAGAGCCCAGAAATATGGAGTTGATTATCTTTCTGACAATATGTCTTTGAACATACCCTATTTTGAGGGATGGAATCTGGTGGGACTGCCCCTGAATGTTTCTGATCCTTCACAGAATACAGTTTTTCCGGGATCTGTGGAAGAAACATTATTTGGATATGATGGAACCTATTATTCAGCTGCTTCATTAACTTCCGGATCCGGTTACTGGCTCATGTTTGGAGAGGAAACAAATACTCAAATAACAGGAACAGAAATAAGTACAGCTGAAATACAATTGTTTGGGGGATGGAATTTGGTCACCGGAATTTCGACACCTGTTCAGTTGGAAAATATTGTTGATCCTGAAAATCTCATTATTTCCGGAACGGTTTACGGTTTTCAGGAAAGCTATGTTCAGGTGGAAATCCTCTATCCCGGAAAAGGGTATTGGTTAAAAAGTAGTGGGAATGGAATAATCATAGTGGAGTGATAAACAACCTTTAGGATATTTTTAAATAAAATAATTATTGCCACCGTAGCTCAGCTGGTAGAGCAGTTCATTCGTAATGAACGGGTCGGAGGTTCAAGTCCTCTCGGTGGCTCAAAAGGAGAAATAGATT
>ERZ651768.2674-NODE-2674-length-12188-cov-6.446866_pt1 | contig 12188 bp, 12 predicted proteins | sample MGYA00514754_ERZ651768 | MGnify/ENA metagenome assembly ERZ651768 | reverse complement strand
TATAATCCTGTTTTTCTTCCCCATCCTGTTGGGATGGCAATTAAGACAGGATAAAAAAAAGGCAAAAGAGAAAACCCAATGATCCATGGACTCTCTCCCTTTCATATCCATTCTGGTCCTAGTGTTTGCGGTTGTGATAATCGGTGAAATGATGAAACTTAAAAAAGAGGTTCGGCGCCTCACCAAGTTGAGTCAGCATTTAAAGGATGATATAGAAAAACAAAAAGAAGAGTTAACGCAGGGTCAATAAATTAACTTTTGATTTTGACCCAAGCCTAGGAAAAGAAATAAATTCATAGTTTATTGGGAACAAAAATGAACTATAATAAGCAAAATAATATAACAAAACAGGAAGCCAGCAGGGTTTATGTCCTGTTTTATTCCTTCTTCTTGATTCCCTTCATGATCGCTGTCTTTGGTGCAATATTTTTCCTTCTTTTCAAGTTTATAACCTTTGAAACGGATGATGCTTCCGAACTGTTGAACCAAGTGAAAATTGGGTCTGCATCCAAGCGGTGGCAATCCGCTTTTGAATTGTCTAAAGTCTTTAATACACCTGAAAAAATCCCTACTGATCCATCCTTCAAAAACCAGATGGTTTCTGCATATAATCATTCTATACACGATGATCCTCTTGTCCGAGCTTACCTTGCCCTGGCCATGGGAGTCACCCGTGATAAATTCTATAGTGATGCACTTTTAACCGGCCTTGATGATGATAACCGGGAGTCACGTCTTGCTGCCATTCAAGCTGTGGGGATGATTGGAACCAAAACTGCCACCGCGCATCTCCAGGAATTAGCTTCTAAAGCTGATTACCCTGATGAACGTCTTGCAGCTACTATCTCCCTTGGACTGGTTGGTGACAGTAAATCAATTCCTTTACTTCAGAAATTATTGGACGATGAAGAACCTAACATTCGATGGGATGCAGCCATTGCGTTAGCCAAAATGGGAGATACATCCGGGGCATATATAATTGCCAATCTATTAGACAGAAATTATCTAAATGCTTTCCCTGAAGTGGATGAAGTAGAAAAAAATCAAGCACTTATGATTGCCATCAAAGTTTCATCACAATTAAAAGATGATCGTTTTGTAACAAATTTAGTTGGATTAGCTGAGTCTGACATAAATTTAAAAATTCGGGACGCAGCCATGAAAACCCTGCAAACTACTTATAGCGTAGTCATATAAATTCAAATGAACGAAAAAAAAATAACGCCAGAAGCTTCTGTCGGTTCATCAACGAAGGATTCCGGTAATAATTCAAGAATCGGAAGACGAGGGTTTTTTACATGGCTATCCTTAGGATGGATAGCCTTTGCTGGAGCAACAGGTGGGTTTTTTACTGTCATGATCCGGTTTCTATTCCCGAATGTATTATTTGAACCGCCTCAAACATTTAAAATTGGCTTTCCGGATGATTATTCAAAAAACAGTGTTGATATTAAATTTAAAAAACAGTTTAATATCTGGGTTGTTAGAGATGACGAAACCATCTTTGCATTGTCAACAACTTGTACGCACCTTGGATGTACACCAAATTGGTTACCGACTGAGGTAAAATTCAAATGCCCATGTCATGGAAGTGGATTTAGAATGACAGGAATTAATTTTGAAGGGCCAGCTCCGCGCCCTTTGGAAAGATATAAAATCTCCTTAGCCAATGATGGTCAGATTCTTGTAGATAAAACGAAAAGTTTTAAATGGGAAAAGGGAGAATGGGAGAACCCTGAATCTTCACTGATAGTTTAATTATACAATTGTATTAATATGGCAAAAGAAAATAATCAAAAATCATTTTTAGAACGGATGGGTGAATCCCAGGTATGGAAATCAATAATTCGATCAGGAGTACCAAAAACACGCCGCCAAAGAATGCATGCGATTCTGGGAAGTGTTTTTCTGCATCTCCACCCTGCTCGATTACCGAAGCACGCTGTGAAGGTTGGGTATACTTGGTGCATGGGCGGATTATCCTTTTTCCTTTTTGTCTTGCTTACTATCACAGGTATTCTGCTTATGTTTTACTATAGACCTACTGTAGAATATGCTTTTACTGATATCATTGATCTAACAGAACAGGTTCCTCTTGGGATGATGCGTGAATTACACCGTTGGGCGGCCCATGCTATGGTGTTAATCGTTTGGTTGCATATGCTTCGTGTATTTATGACCGGTTCTTACAAACCCCCTCGAGAATTCAACTGGGGTGTGGGAGTCTTGTTAATGACTATGACCATGTTTCTTTCTTTCACTGGTTATCTACTACCATGGGACCAACTGGCTATCTGGGCTGTTACAGTGGGAACAAATATGGCTCGGGCACATCCCTTTATTGGACATGAAGGACCTGGAGCATCTCTTTTGGCTATTGGTGACATCAATTTAGTACACAGTGGATCAGATGTGAGATTTGCCTTATTAGGCGGAAGATTTGTTGGAGAAGCAACCCTTTTACGGTTCTACGTTTTGCATTGTATTGCTATCCCATTCATTATGATGATATTTATGGCATTACATTTTTGGCGTATCCGAAAAGATGGCGGTATATCTGGACCATTATAGAAATTAAAGGATTTATATACCTTGATTGATACATTTAAATCTGTAGTAGATACATTATCAGCACCTACGATCAGTTTTACAATTCTGACAATTCTGACACCACTCGTTTTTCCACCAACGGATAGATTAGATAAAATTAGTCGAAAACTAAAGATCCATCTGTTATGGACTAAGGCTGGTTGTATTTTTGGTCTTTCTTTAATCACATTCTTTTTCATTATTGGTTATTTAGATCCTAATTTTAATATTACCCTTACAAAACCAGATAATTTCCCTATCGTGTTACTGATATACTCTATGTTCTTTTTTATCTGGCTTGCGATGCATAAGGCCTATCAGAATGATGAAAGGATAGAGCAAGGATTAAAACCAAATGAATATAACGATCCAGATGATAAAGTACTTGTCTGGCCAGATTTGGTATATATCGAATTTATCGCATTGATTCTTTTTATGGTCTTTCTCATTGTCTGGTCCATTTTAGTAGCTGCCCCCCTTGAAGAGCCCGCCAATCCTGCTTCAACTCCCAATCCATCGAAAGCACCCTGGTATTTTCTAGGCTTACAGGAAATGTTGGTTTATTTTGACCCTTGGATAGCAGGTATCATTTTACCGATATTCATTATAATTGGTATGATGGCGATTCCATACATGGACATCAATAAAAATGGAGATGGTTATTATTCATTTAAAGAAAGGCGTATTGCTATTTTCATTTTCATGTATGGATGGTTAATTCTATGGCTTTTCCTCATTGTTATCGGGACATTTTTCAGAGGTCCAAACTGGAACTTTTTTGGACCATTTGAATACTGGGACCTCCATAAAGTTGTTGCTTTGAATAATGTAAATCTATCAGAATATTTCTGGGTAAAACTATTAAATACTGGATTACCAGAAAATATAATGCTACGCGAGTGTATGGGTTTTATTGCTGTATTTTTCTATATGTTTATCCTACCAATCGTACTCGCACAAACCTGGTTGAAAGATTTATTCGAAAAACATGGTCCAGTGCGTTATACTTCTCTGATGGTATTAGGACTCACAATGTTCGCCTTACCCATTAAAATGTATCTAAGATGGATATTTAACCTTAAATACATTATTGCAATCCCTGAGTGGTTCTTTAACATATAGTTATAATAAATGCTTAATAACGACGAAAGATACTGGGATATAAACCTCTTAAATAAGTGGTTTGCTATATCTTCAGTTGTTTTCCTTGCCAGTATGGTCTGGACATTCGTTGATGATAATGACGATGAATTCAAAGAATACCAGAGAGACTTTCGAAAGCTCGAGATTGAAATTTCCGAGGCAAAACTTGAAAAAGAGCTTGAAACTATTAAATCTGAGAGAATTGAATATGAGAAAAGGCTCGAAATTGCACAAAATAACTTTGAAAATTATAAAGAAGAACTTGACAAACTTGAATCCAAGTTAAAAACACTCAATGGGAAGTATTATAACGATAATATGATATACCAGGGGCAAAAAGCTGAAATTGATGCCCTAAAATACCTTGTAGAGGCAGATAACGCACATGAAGGTCATGGCCCTTCACATGATGATGAATATATTAAAGCGCAAGAACATTTGAATTCCTACAGGCTTGCAAAAGAATCGACTGAAATTGAGATAGATGTCACTGAACAAAATATCAAAGAATTAAAATCAGATTTAAAACAAAAACAGAGTGAGTTGGAAGGATTCACGAAGGAAGCTGATCTTTTAGAGAATAAATTGTCAAAGATTGACCGGGAAAAAATGAGTTTCGCTAATAAAATTGCGGATTTTGTGAGGGATTTACCAATACTTGACTTTATGGATCCATATTACAAAGTGAATCAAATTGTTGTTTCCGAGGTTAAATATGATGTGAATTTTGCTACTGTCCCAAAAGTGGATCGTTGCACAAGTTGTCATCTTGGCATAGATAATCCAGATTTCTCTGATGCACCGCAGCCTTATACAACCCATCCTAATCTGGACCTCTATATCACATCTGATTCACCACATCCTATGAATAGTTTTGCTTGCACAAGCTGTCATGATGGACGGGGTCGTGGAACTACTTTTATATCATCGACACATACTCCAAATACTGATGAAGATAAAGAACGCTGGAAGGAAGAATATGATTGGGAAAAAATGCATCATTGGTTGCAACCAATGCTGCCAACACGGTACACACAGGCAAGTTGCTTTAAATGTCATACGAATACAAGTGATCTAGCCGGTGGTAAAAAATTGAACTTTGGCCTGTCACTGATTGATGCTGCTGGCTGTAATGGTTGTCATAACAACGCAAATTGGCCAAGTCTGGCAAAAACCGGTCCCGACCTCAGAAATATCAACAAAAAATTGACAAAAGATTGGGTCGAAAAATGGATTAAGAATCCAAAACATTTTCGCCATAATACTCGGATGCCAGCTATTTTCGAACAGGAAAACCAAGAAAGCCCTGAAGTCGCCGCGTATAATGATGTTGAGATTGCAGGAATCACGGAATATCTTTATAATAATAAAGAAATAGATCGGGGGAAAAATAGTAACCGATATATTGGAAATGCAGAGAATGGTGAAAAATTATTTAACGCCATTGGCTGTATGGGCTGCCACGTTTCCGAAAATGATCCATTATCTGCCCCGCTAATAAGTAATTATGAGAACCTAACAAAAGTTCATGGCCCAAATCTGATCGGTCTTGGCTCAAAAGTCACAGCTGAGTGGCTGTATAAATGGCTAATGAATCCTCAGGAATATATGCCAACCACAAAAATGCCTAACCTTCGACTTTCGCCTGACCAAGCAAAAGACCTAACAGCTTATTTATTGAACCATAGGAATAAAGAGTTTGAAGATTCACCATCACATAACTACGATCCATCAGTGCTTGAGGATCTAACTGTCAACTGGTTTAAAAAATCTAACCCTGAGAAATTTGCAATGGCAAAAGCAGAGAAAATGGATCAACAAGAAAAACTGAATTTTATTGGTGAAAAAAGTATCCGACATTATGGATGCTTTGGCTGCCACCATATAGACGGATTTGAAAATGCAAAACCAATCGGTGTAGAAATAACAGAAGAAGGATCTAAACCAGTTAATAAATTTGATTTTGGACTTTTTCATGATATCGATCATACTAATTATGCCTGGATTGAAAATAAGCTTAGAACACCTCGGATATATGATAGAGGCAAAGAAAGCAAACATTTAGATCTTTTAAAAATGCCTAATTTTTACTTCTCGGAAGAAGAAATAGAAGCAATTACAACTGCAGTTTTATCGTTTAATGCCGATAAAGTTGGTGAAGCATTGCTTGCCCATCTAAAAGAACCAGACATTGTTAAAAATGGTCACCGTCTTGTTAAGCAATATAATTGTCAGGGTTGTCATCAGATTGCAAACCGAGGTGGTCAACTTGTCAATATAATAGGCGCTCCTGAATATGCTCCACCAAATCTTAACTCTGAAGGCAGAAAAGCACAGCCAGATTGGTTACTATCATTTTTTAATAATCCATCTATTATAAGACCTAACTTGCAGGTAAGAATGCCCAGCTTCCATCAAATCCCCGATAAAGAATGGAATACAATTATTCGTTATTTCCAATATATTGATAGCGAAAAGATTAGCTATAGGGGAGAATTCGCTTTTGATAATAACTCCACAGAATACCATGCCGGAGAAAAACTCCATGAACTTGGTGCCTGTAACAATTGTCACTTTTATGGTGAAACATTCCCAACGCAGGAGGCATCTACCTGGGCACCAAATCTGGCCATGATGAAAGAAAGGTTAAATCCAGAATGGGTGAAGGAATTCCTCCGTGATCCTCAGGCCATTATGCCGGGAACTAAAATGCCTGCCCCATATTTGCCTGATAAGGATATACTCGCCATGGATGGAGCTGAGAATGACTGGGGCAAGGAACTCGTAAAGCTAGGTGGTGATTCAACCGCAATGCTTAACGGTCTAAGAGATTATATGTGGAATATAAAAGGCAAAACCAATATTGACGATATTATTAAAGATTATTTTGACGAAAACGGCTACGAATTCGCTGGTGATGAGGACGACTTTGAAGATGATGAAGACTGGTAGCAAACCTTAAACTCGGATTTAGATTAAAGGGAGAGCCCTGATTTCTCAGGGCTTTTACTTTTAATCGTTTTCTTTTATTCCATTAACAAATCTATAGCATTTTTCACCTGTCCTGTCTGCCATTTATCACCCTGCCAGGAACCAAGTACGACCCGATCTGGTCCAATCAGCACAGAACTTAGTGTATGACCAATCTTTCCTTCTTCCACACCCCAAAAATCACCGCCAGACTGTTTTATTAAAGTATATACATCCTCTATTCTCCCTTTGCTGGACCAGACATACCAATTATTATGACCTAGTATGGTTGAACCGTAAAATTCTTTTAAAACGGTTGGAGTATCATACCTATAGTCAAAGCTGACCATGATGAAATCAATATTCTCATTATTTGAAAATGAATCTGCGAGATAGTTATTTTTTATGACTACCGCCGGACACATATTTGGCATGGGACAACCGGTAAAAATAAATGAAATAAACCTGTATTTACCATCTGAATCCGATAATTGTATCAATGAACTGTCCAAATCCAATAAGGTTACATTATCCAAAGTTTGACCAATTCTTTTCACAGAATATTCATCATCAAAAAAACCATTCTCTTCACCCGGTAAAATGCCCCTTCCCACAGTTTTGAAATTCCTTGCAAAAGCAAAGGTATCCAACAATACAAATTCAAAATGAACACTGTCCCCGATCACAAGGTTGGTTATCTCGTCTAAATCAATAATCTGAAAGGGCATGACCATGGGCATCATGAGGTTTGGAATTGTATCGTGGGCAATAGTGATTTTCATGGAATCAGGTAAAATTCCATAAATCGTTCCTTTGACAGGATATGCTTTTTCCGGTGAACTGCAAGTCAATGAGAGAAATAAGACAAATAAATAAAGCGAAATTCTCATTCTTGAAATTAGGCAACAAAAAAGGCGGAGAATCTCCGCCTTTTTATAAACCTTTTTATTACGGTTTAATTATTTCTTTTTCGGACGAGTAAAGGTGAAATCCTGTACCGTTTCACCATCCCCAATTTTTACTGATGCTGACAAAGGTTTCTTTTTAAATTTTTCCTGCCAGCAAACGACCTCATAGGTTCCTGCAGGCACACCGTCAATTGAGAAATTTCCTTCCTTATCCGTAATAGCAAAATAGGGATGATCAGAAACCAGGACCCATGTTTTCATCCAGGGGTGGACATCACACTTGATATAAAATGGATCCACTTCTGCTTTTGAAAATGTAGATTTCTTTTCTTTCACCACTTTTGGCATGGCAAAGTTGAATTCTTTATTCACTTTTGGCATAGAGTGGATATTGTGAAGTGTCGCATCACTGTTTTTAATTAATAACTGCTGACCAGCTATCATACCAAAAACATGGGGTTCATATACACATCCTTTCTGATCAAGAATAGTCGGTTCAGAAGGAACACCCTTTGAATAGGATACGTCTTTGATATAAACAAGTGCTTCTTCCATTGAACCATCTGCAGCCATTTTAAAATTCTCATTGTAAACAGAGCCGGAATGAGCAGCACCACATACGGGATCGGCATCCATTCTCAACCTTTTTTTCTTTGGCGGCTTGCCATCGTATTTTACATGACCTTTTAATGTTCCGGCTTCAATAAATAAGGCAGACACAAAAAACATAATGCAGGTAAAAATTATTTTTCTTTCTTTCATGGTATATCCTTTATACATCTGATCAACTAGGGCAGCAAATTTACCGGTTTTTATTCTCTATTCAATAATGTAATTGGACGGATAATCTTATGACATTATGTAATTGATTTGGGTAGTTTCTCAGCCATTATTTAAAAATATAATAAAGAATTTCAATGTATATCTTCATGCTGACCTGCTATGGATTTATGTTGCTCAATGTAGTGAACATAGTATTAACAGGATTGATGGGACTTTTTAATATTACAATTTTCGGCGCAACCCAGATGCGTTTTTCCTTATTTATGATATTGATATTCCTGATTACCGAAATAATCGTAATGTATTTTTTTATCACTACTGGCAAAAGTATTAAACAGGCTATTGAGAGTGGATTGGGTCAAGAGATTCTCTGGGACCGGGAGAAAATATTAAAAATGAAACTTTTCCCACACCTGATGTTGACCATAATGTTGTTCAGCACCTGGTTTATTTTATGGGGTGCAGTTGATAATAATCACCAATTTGGGATCCTACATAAACCCCTATTTTACCTGGCCTTCTTTCACCATAGTTGGACCCTGATAATAAAAAATCGTTCCTTCCAGGAACAAATCAACATTATTTCTGAACTTAAACAGGTAGAAGTAAACTAGTGTATTATGCCGCAAAAGGGCTGGAGCTTTTAGGCATGACTCTCATCGGTGTAGGATTCATAGTTGAATTTCCAAAACTCATGAACCCTCGATTGCTATTATCGGGTATTATTTGTTTTGCAACAGGGTGGGTTATTGAAAAATACGTTCTGGATTAAAAATCAGGTCTGGTTTTTTAACTTACTTGCGTAAATTATTAGTATAATATACCTTAATAGTCATGGCCAGAATATACAATCATTTAAAAGGAATTCCGGAACTGCCGGATACACCCAATATTAAGAAAAAACGGCCGAAAATGATCGCTGTTGTTGATGAGGATAATTGTACTGGATGTCAGGCTTGTGTTCCCTTTTGTCCTGTAGATTGTATAGAGTCCGTTGCTAAGGATAAATATGATTTCCCTGCTATTCCGCCAGTCCAAGTAAGGTTTGATGAATGCACGGGATGCCAAGTCTGTGCCCGAGTATGTACAAAAATGACCTGGGATGCAATTCGGATGTTGAATACTGATGTTTTTGAAGCAAATTACGACCTAACTATTAGTTAATTTTTAATTATTTATCACAAGAATTACAGGAGTTGAGCGATTGAGCTACGATTCTCACCATAAAAAAGAGAATTTTATTCAGAAATATATTTTTTCTGTTGACCACAAAATTATTGGCTTACAATACGGCATTACATCCTTATTGTTTCTATTATTTGGTTTCTCTTTAATGCTGATAATGAGATGGCAGTTGGCGTACCCAGAAACACCAGTTCCATTGATTGGTAGTTTATTGGGAGAAACTGGAATCCTTCTGCCAGAAATTTATAATTCACTTGGAGCCATGCATGGCACCATCATGATATTCTTAGGGATTGTACCCCTAGCTGTAGGCGCATTTGGAAACTTTATTGTTCCATTACAAATTGGTGCGCCCGACATGGCATTCCCAAAGTTAAACGCAACCAGCTATTGGTCTTTTTTTGTTGGCGGTGTGATCATGCTTGCTAGTTTCTTCACCCCTGAAGGAGCAGCACGATCCGGGTGGACTTCTTATCCTCCCTTATCCGTTTTTGAATCCGGGCAGACCATGTGGTTGATAGGTATGGTTTTCCTGATCACTTCATCTCTGCTGGGAGGTATTAATTTTATTGTAACCATTGTTCAGCTTCGTGCCCCTGGCCTGTCATGGTTCCGATTACCCTTTTTTGTCTGGGCACAATTTGTCACATCATTTTTATTGGTATTGGCTTTTCCGCCTTTGGAAGCAGCGGCAGTATTACAATTAATGGATCGGGTGGCTGACACCAGTTTCTTTTTGCCCAGCGGATTGGTGTATGCAGGAGCCCCTGTGGAAGTCTATGGGTCGGGTTCGCCACTGCTCTGGCAGCACCTTTTCTGGTTTCTTGCTCATCCAGAAGTGTATGTCTTAATTCTCCCCGCCATGGGTATTGTTGGCGAAATACTGGCAAACAACACTCGTAAACCACTCTGGGGGTATAAATCAATGGTCTATGCCGCTGTTTTTCTGGGATTCATGTCTTTCGTCGTCTGGGCCCACCACATGTTCCTTACCGGAATGGGGACAACTATGAGTGCCTTTTTCCAGACCACAACCATGATTATTTCGATCCCGTCTGTCGTTATTTTAACTGCTTTCTTCATTTCACTTTGGGGCGGATCAATACGGTTTAATACTCCTATGCTTTTTGCACTGGCGTTCTTACCCATGTTTGGTATTGGCGGTCTTACTGGTTTACCATTAGGTTTTGCAGCTTCTGATATTCACCTACATGATACTTACTATGTTATCGGCCATTTTCATTATGTCGTTGCCCCTGGGACAATCTTTGCCCTTTTTGCAGGGATCTATTACTGGTTCCCAAAGGTCACGGGGCGCAGATTGAGCGAATCATTGGGTAAACTTCATTTCTGGCCGTCTCTCATTTTTATGAATGGTGTCTTTATGCCCATGTTCATCCAGGGTTTTGCCGGCGTTTCCCGTCGTCTTTATGACGGAGGGCAAATCTATGCTCATGCACAGGACGTTCTGCAATGGAATGAGTTTATGTCCATTTCAGCTTTTTGCCTGGCGGCAGCTCAAATTCCATTCATCATCAATATTTTTATGTCTTTATTTATGGGTCAAAAAGTGGACCGAAATCCCTGGGGTGCAACCACGGTTGAATGGTCCGCTCCTTCACCACCATTACCCCATGTAAATTTTGAAGCACCCATAGAAGTTTACCGCGATCCTTATGAATACAGTGTTCCTGGAGCCGAAAAAGATTTTTCACCACAAACTGTTAAATAAAAGGATCGTAGGGTGCAAATTCCATATATTGTTGATGAGAGACCAGACACTGGTCTAATTAATTCAAAATTAGGAATATGGGTGTTTCTGGCTTCCGAAGTGATGCTTTTTGGAGGCCTTTTTTCTGCTTACGTATTCTTAAGAATGGCAGCACCAGAAGGCGACTTCGCTTATTGGGGATCAAAACTAAGTATACCGATGGCAACATTTAATACTTTGATCCTGATCACATCCAGTGTCACCATGGTCATGGCCTGGGCATCTTTGAAACTAAAGGATTTTGAAAAGTATAAAATATATATCGGTGCTACACTTCTGTGCGCCTTGATCTTTTTGGTCGTTAAGTATTTTGAATATACTGGAAAATTTCACCATGGGATCTACCCTTCTTCCAGTACGTTTATGGGAATATACTTTACCCTGACTGGTCTTCATGGATTACACATAATTGGTGGTATGATTGTCATGGGATATATGTGGCTCCCAATAGGAGCAAAACTATGGGATACTGATCCAGAACATTTTACTAATCTTGTAGAAAATGCAGGACTTTATTGGCATTTTGTGGATCTGGTCTGGATTTTCTTATTTCCAATTCTGTATTTACTTTAGAGGCAAAATATGAGTGGAAACGATCAAGCATACATCCAAGAGCATATAAAAGTTTATTTAACCGTTTTTGGTGCCCTTGCAGTATTAACTATTCTTACTGTAAGTGCCAGTTATTTGGATGTATCCACCACAGAAGCAATTTTTATGGCTTTAACAATCGCTACAATAAAAGCAAGTTTAGTTGCAGGATATTTTATGCATCTTATTACGGAAAAACAGACAATTGTATGGATATTGATCCTAACATTTTTCTTTTTTCTTGTACT
>ERZ651768.2673-NODE-2673-length-12191-cov-3.477959_pt1 | contig 12191 bp, 8 predicted proteins | sample MGYA00514754_ERZ651768 | MGnify/ENA metagenome assembly ERZ651768 | reverse complement strand
TCGAGTAAATCTTTTGTGTATTGGCTAGTTGGGTTTTGAAAAATTCTTTTTGTTTCGCCCTGTTCTATTAATTTGCCCTGATGCATAACAACTACGCGATCACATATCTTGTTGACTACAGCTAGATCATGGGCGATAAAGAGCATTGTTAGTTTTTTGTCCTGCTGGAGCTTGAGCAGTAGTTCAATGATTTCAGATCTTATGGAAGCGTCAAGTGCGCTAACTGCCTCGTCACAAACCAAAAGCTTCGGTTCGCTAATCAACGCTCTGGCAATTGCAACCCTTTGGCACTGCCCCCCAGATAATTCATGGGGATACCTCCCTAAGAAAGATGCATTCAGCCCAACATCTTCAAGACAACTGGTAATTTTCTTTATTGAAAGGTTTTTTGTTGTCTTTTGGAAAAACACCTTAAGTGGCTCTAGGAGAGTTTCTGAGACTGTCATTCTAGGGTTTAAAGAAGAGAAGGGGTCCTGGAAGACAATTTGGATGTTTTTTCTGAATTTTTTAGTTTGTTTTTTATTCATTTTCAAAATGTCGTTGCTAAAAACAGAAATTTTCCCGCTTGATGGTTTTTGCAGCTTCAAAATACACCTGGCCAGTGTTGACTTACCGCTCCCAGACTCACCAACAACCCCCAGCACCTCTCCTTCTTTAATATCAATGCTTAGGTTGTCTACGGCTCTTAGGTATTTTTGTCTTGAAAAAGGGCCATCTTTGGGAATGGGGAAAAAGACGGACAGGTTCTTGATGTGGGTGTTTGGTTTTTCTATTGCTTCTTTTTTCGTTATTACTTGGGGATCATTAAGCTCTTTTGATTTGAAAAGAAGTTCCTGTGTGTGCTCCGCCTGGGGGAAATAAAAAATTTGATTGATGTTTCCATACTCTTGCTTGGTGCCGTTTTTTAATACTAAAACATTATCACATGTTCTTGCCACAACCCCGAGGTCGTGAGTGATGAGAATAACCGACATTGAAAACCGCTCCGTTACCTCCAAAATCAGGTCTAGAATTTTTTCTTGGACGGTAACATCCAAGGCCGTGGTTGGCTCATCTGCAATCAAAAGATCGGGGTTAGTAAGAAGCGCCGTTGCAATCATCACCCGCTGTCTCATGCCCCCGGAAAGCTCAAAAGAGTAGCCGTCTATTCTTTTTTCGGGGCTTGGGAGCCTAACCGCGTCTAGCATTTCAATACAGCGCTCCCTTGCTTTCTTTTTGTTTTGTTTTTTGTGTTGTTTTAACACCCCTGTCATTTGATCTCCTATAGTGATATATGGGTTTAAAGAGCTCATAGGGTCCTGGAAGATCATTGCGATCTCGTTACCCCTAATTTTATTCAGCTCTTTATCGGGAAGCCCGAGTATTTCTTTGTTGTTAAAGGTTGCGCTGCCTATTGCCGTGCCGTTTGATTCAAGAAGGCCCATTAAGGAAAGCACGGTTTGGCTTTTGCCCGAGCCTGATTCGCCGACTATTCCTAAAACTTCGTTTTTTTGAAGGTCAAAACTAAGGTCATTAACAGCCTTAATTATTGTGCCTCTTGTGTTGAAAGACACGCTCAGGTTGGCTACTGAAAGAACTTTATCCACTCTCTCTGGTCCTGTCTTTGGGGTCCAAGGCATCCCTTAGCCCGTCACCAATAAAATTAAAACAAAACAATGTTGTAGCCAAAAATGCTCCGGGGAATAAAAGCATCCATGGAGAGGTTTCCATTTGACTAGCGCCTTGGTTGACTAATGCCCCCCAAGATGTCATGGGTTCTTGCACCCCTAGCCCTAAAAAGCTCAAAAAAGACTCTACTAGGATCACTTGTGGAACCGTGAGAGCTACATATACAACAACCAAACCAAGAAGATTAGGAACAATGTGCTTAAAAACAATTCTTGGTGTGGATGCACCTCCTGCTCTTGCTGCGTCAACAAACTCTTTGCTTTTTAGATTGAGGGTTTGTCCTCTGACAATCCTGGCAATGTCCAGCCAATTAACTGCACCAATGGCTACAAAAATCAAAAAAATACTCCTTCCAAAAAAAACCATTAACAAAATAACAAAAAACAAAAACGGCATGGCGTAAAGAACATCAACAAGTCTCATCATAATTGCGTCTGTTTTTCCACCAATAAATCCTGATATAGAGCCGTAAGAAACGCCAATTATCATGCTAACCATTGTTGCTACCAAACCCACCATCAATGAAACCCTTCCTCCGTGCATAACTCTTACAAATAAGTCTCTTCCCAAATCATCGGTCCCAAAAATATGACCGCTCGCCAAGCCTGGTTGTGTCGAAATTTGGTACCAGTCAGTTTGGTCTAAAGCAAACGGGCTTAGCAAAGGCCCGACAATCACCATCAGGCCCATAACAAACATTACCCAAGCAGAGGTTGCGGCAGCTTTGTTTTTCTTCAACACCTTCCAAGCATCATTCAACAAAGAGTTGCTTTTGTTTTGTCGGTCTGAGTTCATCTGTTTGCTTTTATTTTCGGGTCGATAAACCCATAAAGAATATCAACAAGGAGGTTAAAGAAAATAATCAAACAACCATAAAAAACCACCACGCCAAGCACAAGGGTATAGTCTCGATTAAGAGCCCCTTGGACAAAATATCTACCCAGGCCTGGGAGTCCAAAAATTTGCTCCACTACAACTGACCCAGTGATGATTGCGGCTGTTGCCGGGCCCAGATAAGAAACAACAGGAAGAAAAGTTGGTTTTAAAACATGCCTAAGAACAATATCCTTCATGGGGATGCCTTGGGCTTTTGCTGTGCGAACAAAGTTGCTGCTAAGAACTTCTATCATTGAACCCCGAGTCAGCCTAGCAATGTAAGCAACTTGGGGGAAAGCAAGTGCGGTAACTGGCAAAACCATATTATTGATGCTGCCGTCACCCAGTCCCCCTGCTGGAAGTAGGTTTAAAAAAATCGAAAACAATAAAATTAACAAAGGCGCCATGACAAAGTTTGGTATTGAAATCCCTGTCATTCCAAAAAACATAATCAAATAATCAGTTTTTGTGTTTTGGTTAAGGGCCGCAATGATTCCTATAAAAGCGCCAAAAAAAAGTGCTACCAAGATAGCGGCAGCGCCTAGTCTTAGTGAGACAGGAAAGCCACTCATGATTAATTCCGTAACATTAAAGTCTCGGTACTGGAAAGAAGGTCCAAAATCACCCCGCAAGATGTCCCCTATATAGCTAACTAGCTGTTTGGGGAGGGGGTCGTCAAGATTATAGGCTGCTCGAAGGTTTGCTTCAACTTCTTCTGGTAAAGACCGCTCCATATCAAAGGGCCCGCCGGGTGCTGCTTTGACCAGAAAAAAAGCTAAACAAATTAAAGCCAGTAGGGTAGGGATCGCACCCAACAAACGAGAAAAAACAAACCTAAGGCTTCCCATTGTTACTCACGGTTTCTGTTTTTAATATTCTCACATATTTTGAATAGTGATGGTCCATCACGTTGCCCTCTAAACCAGAAACTCGAGGCTTAATTAAGTGTTGGCTGACATAAAAATATATAGGGATAATGGGCATGTCTTCAAGCATAGCTTTTTCTGCTTGTCTTAGGACGTCCAGCCTGTTCTCTCCTGCGTTTTTTGTTGCCGCAAGGTTGATAAGTTCATCGTATTCTTCGCTGGAGTATCCGGGGTGGTTCATTTCGTTTTCCGAGTGCAGCAGTTGCGAAAAAGTGTATGGGTCATCGTAGTCTCCAATCCAGCCAGCCCGATAAACCTGTGTTTCTTGTTTCAGTCTTCTGGTCTCTAAAAATACTTTCCATTCTTGGTTTCTTAGTGTTGTTTTGACGCCAAGAGTCTGTTTCCACATTGCGGCAATAGCAAGGGCTATCCTTTTGTGGTTGTCGCTGGTGTTGTAGAGAATCTCTACTTCCAGTGGGTTTTCTTTGCTAAAACCTGAGGCGCGATAAAGCTTTTGAGCTTCTTGGTTTCTTTGCTCTTGGGTCCACTGGGACCAGTTGGTTGGCACGGCCTTGAATGTCTTAACCGATGGAACAAGACTGTAGGCAGGAATCTGTCCCGCCCCAAGAATAATGTCCGTGATAACACTTCTGTCTACGGCCATAGAAAGGGCGGTTCTTAGTTTTGGTTTGTTTTTAAAGGGCGGTCGTGTGTTGTTAAAACCGTAATAATAGCTTCCGAAGTATGGGGAGATTTTTAGGTCGTCTGGCAAGCATTGCCGTATCCAAGGCAACTGCTCTGCCAGAACGGTCTCTGTAAAGTCTAGCTCTTGTGCCCTGTATCTTTTAAACGAAGAATTTACATCGTCAAGCGGATAGTAATAAACCTCCTCTAAGGTAGTGTTTTTGTTGTCCCAATACTCTGTGTTTCTTACTAGTTTTATATGCGACTGCACTCTCCACTCTTCCAGCTTAAAAGCGCCGTTGCCAACCAGGTTGCCTGGTCTTGTAAATCGGGCACCAAACTCCTCAACACTAGGGCGGTGCGCGGCATAGGTGGTTGAGTGTGTTAGTAGGCTTAAAAAATAAGGCGTTGGCTCATCAAGCTCTATGATCAAGGTTGTTGGGCCGTTGGCCCTAACTCCGAGTGTTTCGGAGCTCTTTTTTCCCAACACGATGTCTCTGGCATTTTTGATTGGGTATAGCATGCTTGAGTAGTTTGACAGCGTGGCCGGATCTACGCTCCTGCGCAGGCCATAAACAAAGTCTTCTGCCGTTACGACGTCTCCGTTACTCCATTTGCCGTTTTCGCGCATTTTAAAAACATATGTTTTAGCGTCCTCGCTAAGGCTCCACGATTCCGCTGCTCCCGGAATATACGCTCCTGATGGGTCTTCCATGACCAGGCCTTCGAAAAGATCTCTCAATACATTTGAGGCTGGCACGCCCTCTGCTCGATGGGGGTCCAGGGTTCCTGGCTCCGTGCCGTTGTTTTTTCTAAATACTTGCGTCGGTGAAAGTTCTTGCCCAGTTTGACCTCCCACAACTGTTTCGGCATTGCTAACAAGACATTGAATTTCTTGCTTTTTTCCACAGCCAGAAACAAGGAAAACCAGAATCAAAACCAGGTGCTTTGTCCTCATAGGCCTTCTGCTTTTTTTAGTTTATGTTTTTTTAAATGTACCAACAAAACAGAAAGCGAGGCGTGTGTAATCCCTTGTATTCTGGCCGCGTGTCCAATGGTTTCAGGCGCAAACTCAATGAGTTTTTGTTTGGCCTCGTTGGAGAGCCCTGAGAGACCTTGGTAATCAATGTCTTTTGGAAGCGTTGTGTTTTTGTATGCTTTTTGTTTTTCTATTTCGTTGTGTTGTCTGCGCATGTACCCTTGGTATTTTGCGTCAGCTTCAATTATGGAATCTACTGTCTCTCTCAACAGCTCTGTTTCGTTTTCATAACCGCTTCTGGGCTCAATTTCTTTCAATAAATCTTTATATAAAACACGCGGTCTCTTTAGTAGTTGGTAGGCTGTTTTTGCACCGCTTTCTCTTTTTGCTTTGTTGTCGATCCCTCGGATTGCGCTGTTTGAAAGCGTGGTTTTGGAGAGTCTTTTCTTTTCTTTAAGAATTGTTTCTTGTTTTTTACAAAAAGCCTTCCATCTTTTCTCAGTGATGAGATCCAGCTCTTTGGCTTTTGGCGTCAGTCTTGCGTCGGCGTTGTCCTCTCTCAGTAGTAGCCTGTGCTCTGCTCTGCTTGTAAACATTCTATACGGCTCATTGGTTCCTCTGGTGACTAGATCATTTGACAATACGCCAATATAGGCCTCGCTTCTGTCTGGAACCCATTTTTCTTTTCCCTCTATAGACAAACCTGCATTAATTCCTGCCAAGATCCCTTGTGCTGCTGCCTCCTCGTAACCTGTCGTGCCATTTATTTGACCTGCAAAAAACAGGCCTCTAATTTCTCTGGTCTCAAGCGTCGACTTTAAGTCTCTTGGGTCAAAATAATCATATTCTATAGCGTAGCCTGGTTTGGTAATAACGGCGTCCTCAAAGCCCTTTATAGACCTAACAAAGCTTTCTTGGTTTTTTGGGCTCAAGCTAGTAGAGATGCCGTTTGGGTATACTTCTTTCGAAAGCAACCCCTCTGGCTCGATAAAAATTTGGTGCCTGGCCTTATCTATAAACTTGGTGACCTTGTCCTCAATAGATGGGCAATATCTTGGTCCGGTTCCTTCTATAGCTCCGGTAAACAAGGGAGAGGTGCTGAGTGATTTTTTTATGATCGAGTGTGTGTGTTTATTGGTGTACGCAATAAAACAACTTACTTGTTCTGGTTGATCCTCTCTGCTTGAAAGAAAAGAAAAAACAGGTCTTGGATTATCGCCTGTTTGTTCTTCTAGCACAGAAAAGTTTATGCTCCTCTTTAAAAGCCTAGGCGGGGTTCCTGTTTTTAGTCTGCCTGTTCTGGGCGCTACCTCTCTTAGTTGGTCAGCCAACATTATTGATGGCCCGTCACCTACTCTGCCGCCTCTTGTTTGTTTTTCCCCAATGTGGATCTTTCCATTTAAAAAAGTTCCAACGGTTAAGATTACGTGGTTTGTATAAAAGCTTTGGCCTCCTTCGGTTTCCACGCCTGTAACAATGCTGGCTTCAAAAATAAGCCTTGCCGCCATTCCCTCCAGTATGGAAAGCCCGGGTAGGTTATTTAAGCGGTTTTGAATTGCTTTTTTGTAGAGGTCTCTATCTGCCTGAGCGCGGGTTGCTTGAACGGCTTTGCCTTTGCTGGCGTTTAGGGTTTTAAAGTGTATTCCTGCATGATCCGCAGCGAGAGCAATTACCCCACCAAGGGCGTCTATTTCTTTTACGAGGTGTCCCTTTCCTACGCCTCCTATCGCTGGATTGCAACTCATTTGACCAATGGTTTCTTTGCTCTGGGTTAGCAGCAAGGTTTTGTGTCCCATTCTTGAAAGCACAGCAGCAGCCTCGGTGCCAGCATGACCACCACCAACGACTATTGCATCAAATTTATTTTTGTTTGTTTTCAGTTTATTTTCCTATGCAAAACTCATTAAATATTTTTTCTAGCAGGTCCTCGCTTGTAAACTCTCCTGTGATCTCTGAAAGAGAGTTTTGTGCCTGGAGCAGATCCTCTGCAACCAAGTCGGTTATTCTGCCGGTTAATATTTTAGCTTCTGCTTCTAAAAAATGCTTGTTTGCTTCCTTTAAAGCGCTTAGATGTCTTCTTCTTGCTGTTAGGGTTTCTTCTACCAATAGCCCCTGGTTAAAATAATTACTTATGTGGTTAAGGAGATCACCAACCCCTTCTCCGGTTAAGGCGGAAAGACGAAACGTGTTGGCTTCGTTTTCTACCTTACCTGGGACGTGTCCGGTAAGATCGTTTTTGTTTAAAACCACAATGTCGTTGGCCTTGGTTTTTTTCTTTGTTGGCTGGTCTGCGCTGCCATCAATCACGTGAATTACTATGTCTGCATTTTGTGCTGCTTTTATCGCTCTGTTGACGCCCTCTTTTTCAATGGTGTTTTCTGGCTCTCTTATTCCTGCCGTGTCTATTAGGCGAACCTTATAGCCATCAATCAGAGCGTCCTCGTCTAGAGTGTCTCTTGTGGTTCCTGGGACCTCGCTCACGATCGCTCTTTCGTGTCCACACAGGGTGTTCATCAGGGTTGATTTACCGACATTGGGCTTTCCTGTTAGAGCAACAACAACCCCCTCTCTGATTCGGCAAGCTAGTCTTGTGTTTTTAAGAAGCGTTGAAAAAATGTCTTTTGTCTCGTTCGTTTTAAGGATGAGCCCATCGTGTTGCCCTGTCTCTTTAAGGTCTTCTTCTGGAAAGTCTAATGATGCCTCAACGTTCACTCTGATCTCAGAAAGAAGCGCGCTTAAGCTTAATGTTTTTGTTGAGAAAGCTCCATCCAGCGACCTTTTGGCGGCTCTTGCTGTTGCTGCTGATGAGCTTTCTATAAGATCAGCAACGGCTTCTGCTTGGGTAAGGTCCATCTTGTCGTTCAAAAAAGCTCTTTTTGTAAACTCCCCCGGGCCAGCGAGCCTTGCTCCATATTCAATAAGCGCTTGAAGAATTTGATCAACCACAGCGCTTCCTCCATGACAGGTTAGCTCGAGCGTATTTTCTCCTGTATATGACTTTGGGCCCTTAAAATATAGTGCGATACCGCTATCAATAATGGATCGACCCGGGCTTAAAAAATTACTGTATTTTGCCCTCATGGGCTTTGGAACAAGGCCTATTATTTTTTTTGCTATGGTTGCCGTGTTGGGTCCTGAAACCCTAATCAACGCAAGGCCCGAGCTTCCCGCAGCAGTCGCACACGCTGCGATTGTATCCGCTTGCTTATTAATCTTTTTATTCAAGATTATGTGTTAGCCCTGTTTATTCTCCATTGCTGTGCGATAGATAAAAGTGAGTTGGTTAGCCAGTAGAGCACCAACCCTGAGGGGAAAAAAGCAAACATTCCAGTAAACATTATTGGCATAGCTGTCATGATCTTGGCTTGCATTGGGTCTGGTGGTGCTGGGTTAAGCCTTTGCTGGAAAAACATTCCAAGCCCCATCAGTATGGGCAAAATGAAGTAAGGATCTCTAGAAGAAAGGTCCTGAATCCAAAGAAAAAAGGGCGCCTGTCTAATCTCAACGCTCTCCAACAAAACCCAATAAAACGATATAAAAAATGGAATTTGGATTAACATCGGCAAGCAGCCCGCCAGCGGGTTTACTTTTTCTTTTTTATAAAGCTCCATCGTCGCTTGGCTTAGTGCTTGTTTGTTGTCTTTATGCCTCTCTTGTAGAGCCTTGAGTCTTGGTTGAACCGTTCTCATTTTTGCCATGGATTTGCCGCTGGCTTCTGTGAGCGGAAAAAACACAAGCTTGATTAAAAACGTTACAAAAATAATTGCCAGCCCCCAGTTTTTTACTATTCCATGGGATTTTTCAAGCAGCCAAAACAAGGGGGCAGCTAAGAAAGTAAGGCGGCCGTAGTCCACTGCAAGCTCAAGACCTGGCGCGGTTTCTCTAAGTTGCTTTTGAACCTTGGGACCAATAAAAAAAGTAGTTGTTGTCGTTGTTGTTTGTCCCGGCTGTAGGGTGTTGGGTTGTTCTCCCACCATAGACACCCGATAAAGGTTGTTTGGTTTGTCTGCATCAACCCTATAAGTAAATGGCTCTCCTTGTTCTGGTATAGCCGCAACCAAAAAGTGGTGTTGGATGTTGGCCGCCCACCCGCTTGTTTGGGTTTCAACCGCGGGGCCCTCAAGACTTTCGGTTTCTTTTTTTTCGTAGCTTTCTCCGTTAAAAACTATTGGTCCGTTAAACGAGTAGGTTTCTACATCAAACATGCTTCTTTCTGTTTGGATATCTTTTTTTACAAGCCTGTTATAAAGAACAAAAGGGTAGGCTTTGGGGCCCTTGTTTTTTATTTCATAAACAAGCTGAACATCGTATCTCCCTCTTTTAAAGATATAGCTTTTAACCACCTCTATGTTTGTGTTTTCTTCCTTGGGCAGCCACCTAAAAGAGACCTTTAGGGTTTCTTGTTGTTCTCTTATAAAGGCGTGCTTGGTTTTGTTAGAAGCAAAGGCTTCTTGGTGGTTGGGTTCTGGCTGTCCGTTTAGTGACAAAAGCCCAGTTTGAAGATAGTGATAGCTGTTTTCCCCATAGGACAAAAGCTCGATGTTTTGGGTTTTGTTTTTTTTGTCTGGATAATAATTAAGCAGTCTTGCTTGAACAATGTCTGCTCCTTTTTTGGTGTTGATAGAAACCTCCATCACGTCTGTTGTTACAACAACCAAGTCAAGCTGTTGTTTTGTTTCTTGGGCGAGGCTTGGTCCGTTGTTCAGCTCGTTGGACAGTGCTGGCAAGCTGTTGGAAAGCTCTAGGGCAGGCCTGCTGGTTTGCTCTATTGGTGCGTTTTGTCGTGTTTGGGCTGTTGTTTTGGCTGGCTGTTCGGTTTTTATAGCGTAGTCTGCTGACCACTGGCTTATGAGAAGCCACGCCACAATAAAGAAGCCAGCCCAGAGTGGTAGCCTAAGGTTTTCCATTTGTTTTGTTCTTTTTGTTGTGTTGGCTCATTATCGCTTTCCAGTGTTGGTCGAGGCTTTGTAGTATTTTATCACTTGTGTTTGGTTGGGGCTCTTTCTTTGCTCTGACAACAACGTCTATTCCCTTTGTCTCTTGAAAAAACATATTAAAGCTGTTTTTTATTATTCTTTTTATTTTGTTTCTCTTTGTTGCTTTGGCGATTATTTTTTTTGGAAGGGACACCCCCAAACGACAGAAGTTTGCTTTGTTTTTAACAAAAAAAACCGAGAACAACTCATCTTCTGACCTCGTGTTCGAGGAAAGCACGTCATTAAAGTTTAGCTTGTTCGTCAACCGCTTGGCTCTAAACCGAGAGCTTTGTCCTGCCCCTTGCTCTCCTTCTGTTAATTACTTTTCTGCCTGCTTTAGTTGACATTCGCGCACGAAAGCCGTGTGTTCTTTTTCTTTTTATCCTAGATGGCTGGTACGTTCTTTTCATGGCTCACCAAATTTTATTTTAAAAAACAACACTATAGTTGTGCTGTGTTCGGGGTGAAAGATTATTGGAGGGGGGGCTGAATGTCAATGAAAAAACAACCTGTGGATAACAACAATAAGAAAGTATAGTATTATTTGGCTTTCCGACAATTAACTTGAACTCTTCTTTTTTTATAACCGCAATGCAAAACACTCTCTGGGACCACTGTTTAAACTCCTTAAAGGCTGGTCTCTCAGAACAAAACTACAACACCTGGATTAAGCCTCTTTATGTTATCGAAGACGAAGAAGGGCCGTCGCTTACGCTTCTTGCGCCTAACAAGTTTGTTGTAAACTGGGTTCAAAAAAACTACTTGGAGCAAATTAAAGCAGCCGCAGAAAAGAGGCTTCGAGCAAAGGCAACTGTTGCTATTTCTGTGGGGGGAGAGAAACAACAACACAAACGCTCATCAAGAAACGACAGTTTTAACAACGCTGCGGTTGGCTCCCCGATAAATGCATCTTATACGTTTGATAATTTTGTTGCCGGAAAAAGCAATCAGCTCGCCCATGCTGCTGCCCTACAAATTACTGAAAACCCAGGCACCTCTTATAACCCCTTTTTTATATATGGCGGCGTTGGTTTGGGCAAAACACACCTTATGCAGGCTGTTGGCAATAAGGTTAAAAACAACAACAGCAAAACAAAGGTTGCCTACATTCACTCAGAAAGGTTTGTTGGCGAAATGGTGTCCGCTCTTCAGCACAACACAATAAACTCTTTTAAGTCTTCTTACCGATCACTAGATGTTTTACTAATAGATGATATTCAGTTTTTTGCAGGAAAAGAGCGTTCTCAGGAGGAGTTTTTTCATACATTCAATGTTTTGCTTGAGTCAAACAAACAGATAATTATCACAAGCGATCGTTTTCCAAAAGAGATTCGTGGCCTAGAAGACCGCCTAAAATCAAGGTTTGGCTGGGGGCTAACTGTTTCAATTGATCCGCCAGAGCTTGAAACCTGTGTAGCAATTCTAAAAGTAAAATCAGAGCTAGAGGGGTTCGCCTTGCCAGAAGATGTTGCGTTTTTTATTGCCAGCAAAATTAGATCTAACGTAAGAGAGCTAGAAGGAGCTCTTAGAAAGGTAATCGCAAGCTCAACCTTTACAAATCAAGAACCAACCATAGCCCTTGCTAAAGAATCACTTAGAGACCTGCTAGCTATTCAAGCTAAACAAATTACAATTGAGAACATTCAAAAAACCGTTGCAGAATACTACAACATAAGAGTCTCAGACCTGTTGTCAAAAAGGAGAAATAGATCAATCACAAGACCAAGGCAGATTGCTATGTCCATTACTAAAGAACTTACCTCTCACAGCCTACCAGAAATAGGTGATGCCTTTGGCGGGCGTGATCATACCACTGTGATACACGCAAACAAGAAAGTTTTGCTTCTTAAAAAAGAAGATAACCGCTTTGTTGAAGATTGCGAGAACATACATAGGCTGCTTTGTTTGTGAAGAAAGTGTTAATAACCACGCCCACTCATTTTATAAACAGTTTATTAACATATTATAACACATGCCAACGGTTTCTTATTTTATATTGTTTTACTAAGTCTATGATATATAAGAAGAATCTTGCTTTATTAACATATTAACAGCACTAATAATAATAATATAGAATAAAATGAAAGTATTAATTAAAAGAGAGGAAATTAGAAAAGCTATAAGTTCAGTTATCGGTGTAGT
>ERZ651768.2672-NODE-2672-length-12192-cov-3.177548_pt1 | contig 12192 bp, 10 predicted proteins | sample MGYA00514754_ERZ651768 | MGnify/ENA metagenome assembly ERZ651768 | reverse complement strand
CCTGATGAGCCGCCTGATGACCCACCTGATGAACCACCTGATGAACCACCTGATGAACCACCTGATGAGCCGCCTGACATTCCACCTGATGAGCCGCCTGATGAACTACTGCTACTTCCACTTGAGCTCATACCGCTGTAACTCACAGCGCAACCACTCATAATTAAAATAATTGAAAAAATTAGAACATTAGAAACACTTAATGCTAAAAAATTAAAAAATTTGTCAATATATTTTCTCATTATTTAAATATCCTAAAATTACTGAGATTTATAAGTAAAAAAAGTATTGAGTCAATTAGAACAAAAAAATACAGTTTTTATCAATTTTCTATCTAAAACACCTTAATATGACGAGTCCAAAACAGCAACATATTAGGATAAGAATTTTTCCATTTAAATATAGAAAACCGGCCCATAAAGGGCCGGTTAGGGAGACCTCACAAGTAGGTCTAGGGGATATTTCTTCAAGAAGGTCTATTTGGTCTATTTTTTAAACGTCTTTTAGGTCGTCTATTCTTTTTATCAAACTTATCCATACCTCTGTGTTTTCGAGCGCCTTTATTTTTTCTATTTTTCTCGCCATGATTGCGGATTCCTTTTCTATCTTCTGGAATTAAGTCAATCTGATCTGGAGTAAGTTGCTGATTCACCCTTGATTTAATAGTGCCTTCTAATATCGTTTTTTCGGTTGCAATCTCTCCTCGTTCTACAGCGAGAGCCTCAAGTCTAGATTGATAATCCTCATCTCCAGGATTTAGCTGCTCCATTGCCATTTGGTTTTCACGGTATCTTTTACCTATATCTTCGAAATCTGATCTTGATTCATCAAAAATTTCTCTAATATTACTCTTTTGAGTATCATCAAGATCTAAACGATTAACCATTCGATCTAATCTAGAACGGGGATCATCTGACCTACCCATGGGAAAATCCTTTTTACCCATATCATGAGTTTTCTCGTGCCTTGGATAATCTTCAATGTCTCTTTCCTCTGGCTGTGAGAATACGTTGGTTGTGAGACCTAAAAGAAAAAAAACAAGAGTCATTAAAAAATACTTATTCATAACTTTTCTCTAATAAAAAATCCAAACAGTAATCGAAAAACTAAATCTAAAATCTAACGGTTATATCTTAATCCTAAATATGCTTATTTAGGTAAATCATATTTTAAGCTTTGTAAAGATTTGTTAATTAATTGATGGTTTTTATTGAAGCTTGCTTTTGAATAATTCAGGATATATATGCCAATACTAATAATAAAAAAATTGTGATGAAAAATAAAAAAATCGAAAATATTGCAAACATACTCATTATCGATGACGATGAAGAATTAGGGTCTATGTTACAGGATTTCTTTAAACCAGATAACATTTCCATAACAATTGCTCTAAGCGGAGAAGCTGGGCTTGATAGGATTGGTAAGAAAAATTTTGATCTCGTGATTCTGGATATCATGCTCCCCGGTATGAATGGGATGGAGGTCTTAAAAGCCATTCGCAAAAATAATGAAATACCTGTAATTATGTTAACAGCAAGAGGAGAAGAAATAGATCGCATTATAGGTCTTGAAATCGGCGCAGATGATTACCTTTCAAAACCTTTTAACCCCAGGGAGCTTAGCGCTCGAATAAAAGCGATCTTAAAAAGATCACAAAGTAGAGGTTTAACTGAAAAGAAAAAAATTGGTTCAATCACCATTGATGAACGATCACGAAAAGTTTATGTAAATAAATTACCATTAAAATTAACAGGTACTGAATTCGAGATTCTTCGTGCCTTGGTATCAAGCCCAGGTAAAGTAATAAGTAAAGATGAATTATCAGAGAGTATACTGGGTCGTAAACTTCTTCCATATGATAGAAGCATTGATACCCATATTAGTAATTTAAGAAATAAATTGGGAGAAGCAAGCAGTAGTGGTGTAATTATTCAAAATCAAAGAGGAATTGGGTATATCCTTATACCCGATGAATAAAAAGTAAAATAATGCGAAACTTATTTGCAAGAATCTTTTTATCTTTCTGGTTAATCATCCTTATAACAATAATTGTGGCGGGGATTTCAGGTTATTATTATTCCAATAGAATAGACGAACATATAACAAATTTTGAAGTGAGTGATACCGTCATTGAAGCAGGCGTTGTTCTTGAAAATCAAGGCTTAAGCGGATTAAGGTCCTGGTTGGGAAGAACACAATCCGCAACACTAATAAGGATATTTATCATAGATCGTAATGGCCATGATATTCTTGGTCGTCAATTACCCCAAGACATCGATCGATGGATAAAGAGATTTATTTCTTTTCCTCCGCCAAGAATGGATAGAAGGAATCGTATTGCCAGACAGCGAAATCTTATGCCGGCAAGACCACTAACTCAGTTGGTTGGGCCAGATAATCAAATTTATACCATGATTGTTTTACCTGAGCCCCCTACCTATGAATGGATGCTTAAACAATCAAGATCCTTGATCATTCTCCTTACCCTCTTGGTTAGTATCTCAATTTCATATTTACTGTCTAGAGCAATCATTCAACCTGTAAGACAGTTCCGTAAAGCAACTATAGCAATATCACAAGGTGACCTAGATTCACATCTAGGAGACACTATAGGAAAACGACAAGATGAGATTGGTAAATTGGCTCGCGATTTGGATGAGATGGCAAAAAAAATACAAGAAGCATCTGATCAACAAATAGAATTATCAAGAAATATTTCTCATGAATTACGATCTCCTTTAGCAAGAATGCGTGTTGCACTTGAACTAGCACAAAGAAAAACGGGTGAAACATACGAACTTTCTAGAATTGAATCTGAATCTAAAAAATTAGATAAACTTATCGGTCAAATTCTCAGTTACTCTAAATTGAAAGGTGAAATTGAAGAAAATAAAAAGAAAATTGATCTTGCTGCACTCGTGCATGAAATTGTTGATAATGTTAATTTTGAGTGTAAATCAACTGGCATCGATGATGTCGAGGTGATTTTCCAAAAAAATGCACAACCAGTCATTAATGGATTTACTTTTGCAATTACCGGTGCAATCGAAAATATAATAAGAAATGCAGTCCATCACAGCCCTAAAAAAAGTGTTGTGAGAGTTACCTTAGATGCAGAAAAACAAAGTACCATTATCAAAGTACAAGATCAGGGAAAAGGTATAAATAAGGGAGAATTGGAAAAAATCTTTCATCCATTTTATAGAACATCTGATGCCAAAAACGACAAAAATAAAAAAGGTTCGGGCCTTGGTCTTGCTATAGCCAAGCTTGCTATAAAGAAGAATTCAGGGAATATTGAAGCTTATAACCTTGATGAGGGTGGATTGTGTATACAAATATCCCTACCATTGGCGTGAGTATATTTTAAGTTAGACCTGAAATGACAATATCAATTATGACTGCGTACTCTGGATACCGCTTCTATCCAACGAGAATAAACTATATCTCTTTCTTTTTTATTCATTTTTGAAGTAAACATTGAATCATGTGACCAGATTTTCTCGATCTCATCAATAGAATCATAAAATCCTATGGAAAGACCAGTGAGAAATGCTACACCCATAATTGTAGATTCAATATTGGTGGGTCGTTCTATCTTAACTTGCAACATATCGGCTAGAAATTGCAAAAACCAACTGTTATTAGCCATCCCTCCGTCAACACGAATAACGCTCAGTTCTATACTATCATTCAGCATTGCTTCCGCCAGATCACATGTTTGAAATACTACTGACTGAAGTGTGGCTGTTACGATTTGATTTTTTGTCGTATCCCTTGTTAAACCTAGAATAGCGCCCCTTGCCTCAGGATCCCAGTGAGGCGCTCCCAACCCGGTAAAAGCTGGAACTATCTGAACATTTTCAACCATTCCTGTTGATTCAGCAATTGATTCAGTTTCATCCGCGGTTTTTATAAGCTTTAACTGATCTCGCAGCCATTGAATAGCTGAACCAGCAACAAAAATACTTCCCTCAAGACCGTAAGTAACCTTGTCATTAAGTCTGTAAGCCACGGTTGTGAGTAATTTGTTTTTTGATTCGATAGCTATATCACCAGTATTTGTGATAGCAAAGCATCCAGTACCAAAAGTAATTTTAGTCATTCCAACTTTAAATCCTGCTTGACCGATTAATGCTGCTTGTTGGTCGCCAGCGACTCCGCAAATAGGGACGCTAAAACCAAAAATATCCTTGTTAAGATCTCCAAATTCGGCATTAGAATCACGTACTTCCGGTAGCAATGAAGAGGGAATACCAAAAATTTTAAGCAACTCATCATCCCACTCCTGTGTGTGGATATTAAAAAGCATGGTTCGTGAAGCGTTAGTTGCATCGGTAGCGTGAGTCCGCCCACCTGTCAAACGCCATAACAAAAATGAATCAACCGTACCAAATGCAAGCCGCTTTTTTCTTAAAAGATCCATGGCGCCAGGCACATTTTTAATAATCCAGGAAATTTTCGTAGCTGAGAAGTATGGATCCAATCTCAGGCCCGTCTTTTTAATAACAATATCTTCCAGACCATTATTACGAAGTTCCTTACAAATTGAAGTAGTCCTCCTATCTTGCCAAACAATAGCATTATGAATAGGATCGCCAGTTTCACGATCCCAAATTAATGTAGTTTCCCTTTGGTTTGTAATTCCTATGGCTTTAATATCATTTTGATTGATTTTTCCTTTTGATAGGACATCTTTAGTGACATTAACAACTGAATTCCATATATCCTCGGGGTTATGCTCGACCCAACCTGATTTCGGATAAATTTGAGTAAACTCTTCCTGGGAGATAGAAATCAGAGATGCCCTTCTATCAAAAATTGCTGCTCTGCTGCTACTAGTGCCTTGATCAATTGCAATAAGATAATCCATAAAAAACTATTCCTTTTAAAGACTGTAAATGGGCTTCTTAATTATCATTTTTTTTCCAGCTTCCTCAGGATATTCTTTTCCTTGCTGATTGATAGTTATCTCACGCAATGCATCGAAAACATTATCTGGCCATTCTGAAACACACCGAGAATCCAAATCAACATGCAAATTCATCCATTCAGCAGTGGCGGCGAGAAATGCTTTTTTCTTATGAAACATCCTCTGAAACAAATGAATACGTTTAGCGTCATAACCCAGAATTAGGGATGTTATATAGAATTCCTCGTCTATTTTAAGCTCACGCTGATAGGTAATATGACACTCAACGGAAAATGTCGATGCTTTGTTGTTAGTAATATATTCAGCTGTAATACCTAATCCAGCCCACTGTTCATCTACAGCCATATCAAAAGCCCTTACATAATAAGCAACATTCATATGCCCATTAATATCTATCCATTCTGGAATAACAACTCCACTGGAAATGGATAATGTTTGTTTTTTGGAATTGCTCATAGTTCTCTCATATTAATCCGTTTTTAATTCAGGAATATCTGCAAAAAATTTAAGTGCTTCAGGATTTGCAAGGGCATCAGCATTTTTTACTTCTTCTCCGTGAACAGTAGAACGTACAGCAAGTTCAACAATTTTACCGCTTATGGTTCTTGGTATATCCAAAACCTGAATAATCTTTTCCGGAACGTGACGTGGTGTTGTATTTTCTCGAATAATTTTCGAAATTTTTTCTTTTAATGTTTCATCTAACTGAATTGTTTCTTTAATAATAACAAATAGTACAATGCGAATATCATCATTCCAATTTTGTCCGATTGCTATGCTTTCGATAACCTCATCTAATTTTTCAACCTGACGATATATATCTGAAGTACCTATTCTTACTCCACCAGGATTTAGTACGGCATCGGAACGACCATGTATTACCATGCCCTTATTATCCGTCATGGTTGCATAATCACCTTGCGCCCAGACGCCTTTAAATTTTTTAAAATAGGCTGAAAAATATTTCTCATTTCCGGGATCATCCCAAAAATAAATTGGCATAGATGGAAAAGATTTTGTACAAACCAATTCACCGTTTTCATTAATAACAGGTACACCGGAATCATTAAAAATCGAAACATCCATTCCAAGAGCTAAGCATTGTAATTCGCCTCTTCTTACTGGAAGTAAAGGATTTCCCGCTGCAAAACAACCAAGAATATCTGTTCCTCCCGAGACAGATGACAATTGCACATCATTGGTTATTTCACGATAAACGTAATCAAAACTACATGGAGATAAGGGTGATCCTGTTGAAAAAATTGTTTCTAAAGGTGATAAATTAAATTCACTGCCAGGTTTGATACCTGCTTTTTCCTGGGCAGAGAGGTATTTAGCGCTAGTACCGAAGATAGTAAATCTCTCTTCTTCTGCTAATTTCCACAGAATTCTGCCATCCTGATAAAAAGGAAATCCGTCGAAAAGTATTAATGTAGCGCCCGAAGCTAGGCCGCTCACAAGCCAATTCCACATCATCCAACCGCAGGTTGTAAAATAAAATAATCGATCATGGGAATTAATATCACAATGTAGAACATGCTCCTTCAAATGCTGAATCAGAGTACCTCCTGCACCATGCACGATACATTTTGGGACTCCAGTTGTGCCAGATGAATATAAAATATAGAGGGGATGGTTAAAAGGCAAAGTTTCAAAGTGAATCTTTTTTTCATCTTTTTGAAATTCAGACCAAAGAAAAGATTGTTTTTCTGTCGGTAAAATAAATTCTCTTTCAGTAAAAGGAATAACAATGACATTATCAATACTTTTTATCTGCTCTAAAATTCCAGAAATAATACCAAGAGAATCAAAATATTTACCGTTGTAATAATAACCATCAGCACATAACAATAGTTTGGGTTTTATCTGCCCGAATCTTTCAACAACTCCCTGAACACCAAAATCAGGAGAACAGGAAGACCATATAGCGCCGATACTTGTTGTTGCCAACATAGAAATAATTGTTTCGGGGCAATTCGGAAGTAAGCCAGCAACTCTATCCCCTTTGGCGATGCCAATACTTCTCATGCCAGCAGCTGTTTTAGCTACTTCTAAGTATAAGTCTCTGTAACTTATCTCTGTTCGTTTGCCATTCTCACCTCGAAAAATTATTGCAGGTTGTTGGCTTCGATGACGAAGTAGGTGCTCTGCAAAATTTAACTTACCTCCAACAAACCATTTTTCTGCAGTCATATCACCGCTTTCTATAAGAATCTCACTTGCATTTTCATGGAACTTAATATCACAAAAATCAACGATTGATTTCCAAAATTCTGCTCTGGAATCAATAGACCAATCATGAAGCTGAAAATAATTTTCACAGCCTTGCTCATGCATGAAACGGTACATGGCTGTTTCTTTTACTCGTTCCCCAGAAGGTTTCCAAATAATAGGATTCACTGATAATTTCCGCCCATAATCCTCAAAACTTTTAGAATAACTAAAATAACTATTGATGACTCCAATTGTCCAAATTGCCACTATCATTCGGTGATAGTCCTATTATGTCGCCTTCCTTATTTATCCCAAGCCCTAGAACCATTCGATTGGCATAATTAAAGTAAGAGACAACCTGATTAACTTCGAGTATTTCTCCATCGCTGAGACCTAATTTATGCATTGACTCGATATCTTGAGAAGAAATTTTTTCGGGGGTTTTGGTTAGTTTTCTAGCATATCTCATCGCTGCTAGATCTTGGTTTACAAAAACTTCTTCGAGGTTATTACTTTCAAGAGCATCTCTAATCTTATTAGAACGCTGGGCATCATTCAGCAATCGATTCATACCGGCGAAATGATGTTCAATACAATAATCACAACGATTAATTATGCTAACGTAAACTCCTAATGCTTCCAACAGCCATTTAGACAGGGTATTTTTAGAATTATGTAGGACATTCTTATAGATGGCCATATGGCCCTCCATTGTATGAGGCCTTAAGCTGTGAGCCATCATAATGTTATCGATGTTGTTATCTGGACCTTTTATTCGCTCATAAAGTTGCTTAACTTTTCCCGTAGCTTCTTCATAAGAGATAGTATTTATCCAAGTCATATTAACCCTTCCTTAGAAAGTAATTATTATAATTTTTTATGATTTTCCAATTGATATGATTGACTCAGCTTGTGCATCTGCAATCTCATTTGTTGGTTCTTTAAGTCTTTCTGCTTCTTTAAAAATATTGTTTAACCTTGGACCGATAGCAGACACTTTCTTTATCACTTGATCATCATCAGCATCGCCGTAATATTCAGCAGCGACGTTAATAATACCCCCACCGTTAATAACATAATCAGGGGCATATAAGATACCCCGCTCAAATAGTCTGCGTCCATCTTGATCACTTTCAAGCTGGTTGTTCGCCCCTCCGGCAATTATTTCGGTTTTTAATCTTGGAATTGATTGTTTATTTAGGATCGAGCCTAAAGCACACGGAGAAAGAACATCTACTTTTTGATATAGAATATCCTCATAATCAATTGCTGTGACGTTAAATTCTTTGATAACACGTTTTACACGGTTGTCGTCGATATCAGCGACTAAAATATTTACTCCAACTTTAGAAAGATATTTACAAAGGTGATATCCAACATTACCAACACCTTGAACAGCAATTGTCAAACCATCTAATTCGCTTTTTCCTAACTTAAATCTTACTGCCGCTTCTATTCCCTTCAAAATACCCCAACTTGTTTTTGGGGAGGGATCACCCCCGGCGTCACTACCCTCTTTTGGAAGACCAGTGACATGCCTAGTATTGCGTGAAATTAATTGCATGATTCTCATAGTCATACCAACATCTTCAGCAGTAATGTAACTTCCATTGAGTTGATCAACAAATTCGCCAAATTTTTCATATATTTCATCAGCATTACTAAAATCTTCTGTTTTTATGATAACTGCCTTTCCACCTCCAAAATTAAGCCCTGCCATTGCATTTTTATAACTCATCGCTTTAGAAAGCTTTAGAACATCAAATAAGGCTTCTTCTTCAGATTGATAACTCCAAAGTCTACATCCGCCTGCTGCTGGACCAAGTGCAGTAGAATGAATCGCAATAATTGCTCTCAAGCCAGTTTTATTATCGTTACAAAAAACAATTTTTTCATGACTATCTAAAGCAATGTTTTGAAAAACCATAAATCGATCCTTTTAAAACAAATTTAACTTTTTCAACACTGATTCTTTCCTTGCTCAGGATGAGGAAATAAATCAGATTCATCTTCATCTTCGCGAGGAGTTAGGCAGGCGAAGTCTTTTTCAATAAGTAATTTGAGAACATTATCATGGTCCAGTGATAGCTCATATAGAAGCGAAACTTCGTTGGAGTTAGCCCATATTGTTAGGATTTCTGTTGGTACAGAGATAGAAATTCTATTATCTTTGTAATCAATCTCCGGATTTTCGACTGCGGAACCCGCTAACAAGTAACTAACTCTTTCCCCTCCGGGAAAATTAAGGTTGTTATGGATTTGATCTCCATTACCTATTTGTTCCACTTCAGTTTGAGTTAATCTTAATCTTATTGAATTATCTTTGATTCTTAGCTTCATTGAGTAGCCTTAGTGTGACTTTGTTATTAATAGTTTCGTGATTATTGTATTGTTCCTTCAAGAAAATCAATAATTGAAATTATACGTGAATCATCAGGATAATAATTTCTAAGATCTAATGCTTCTGTTAATGCTGCTTCATTCTCTCCATGATCACGTAATATTGTTACCAATCCCCAAGCAATATTATAGTCATTAGGAAATAACTGACGACCTTTTCTTAAAATACTTATTGACTTGCTTGTCTTACCAACAGTATGGAGAGCTATAGCATACACATAGATATAACGCCTATTTTGAGGTTCTATTTGAACAGCCTCTTCAAAGGAGACTAAAGCCTCATCATACTGCCGAAGACGCACTTTCGTAAGACCTATAGAATGATGTAATGCAGCATTATTAATATCTAATAAGAGGCCTCTTTCAAGTAACAATTGAGCATCATTGTTTCTTTCAAGTTTACGATATAAATCAGCTAGATTTATTCTCGCTGCCGCTGAATTTGGTTCCATTTTTAATGCAATAAGAAAATGCTCTTCAGCAAGACTATTATCAAGTTTATCGCTAAATAAGTTCCCTAAATTAATATGCGCTTCTGGGCGTTCACTCATTAACAACTGTGCGCCAATATATTCATTTTCAACTTCTTTAAATAAAGCGGTGTTGGTATATTGGAGTTGATTTCTAACAGGAGACAATACTTTAAAAGCCTCTAGACGCACAGCGAGTATAGAATCTTCCAACATGGGTAATGCTAGAGGTGCTAGAAGGTAATTTCCAGTAGCATTTAATCCCCTCAATGCCCCCATGCGAATCAATGCATCAGAACTCAATAGACTCTCTTTAATAAGATCTAGTGCTGCTTGATTAAAAGGTGGACTAAGCAGTGATAATCCAGTTGCACGGATAATCCCAGAAAAATTCTCATTACCTATAACATCAATCAGAAAAGTATTAGCGCCTGGTTTTTGCTCTCGTCCCGCGTGGATAGCTTTAGCAAAATGTATATTATTTTTTTCGCCATACCAAAATTTAAGAGTTGAGTTAACCCATGTTTCAGTTTTATTGGTATGACAAGTACTGCAAACAATTGGTAAGCCTGTAACTTCACTTTCTTCAGGTCTTGGAATATGAAAACTGTGATCTCGTCTTCCATCAATTATCATATAATTTTTAGATGGCATATGACAGTCAACACAAGCAGTTTGACCTTCATCATGATTATGATGTTTTCGGGTGTTAAAAATAGATGGCAGATGACAAGTACTACAAATACTGCTTGGTTCATCGTTCGTTTTTAGTTTTGCAGAATGTGGGTCATGGCAATCGGAACAAGTAACTCCTTCCTGATACATTCTACTTTGTAAAAACGAACCCCATACAAAGACTTCATCGTGTATTTGACCGTCGGAGAAATATAGTCCTTCATCAAGTAAGGCGGGCATATGTGTATCAAGTAGAGATAGACCAAATTCATAATTTGCAGTAATTGAGGATCGTCTAGAATGGCATCGCCCACATGAATTAATTTCTGAGGAATGTTCAACTGAAGACTTTTTACGTTGTGCGATGCCAGTATTCATATTCATTATCCAGGGATTATTGGAATCTTTTCTAAAATCAATATTGAATCCTTTAGAATCAGATAGTTCGCCTTGATTCACGAGGCTGATATGTTTTTTTCCGGGTCCATGACATCCCTCACATCCAACGCTTATTTCTGACCATCTGGTATCAAATGTATCTTTTTCTATATCGTAATTTTTTTGAATATTCGTAGAATGGCATTCAGCGCACATGTAGTTCCAATTATGCTCTCGCCCTTTCCAATGCAGTGGATCATCCTTAGAAATATATTCATTTGGATATAAGTGGAACCACCTTTGACCTCCTTCATCCTTTTTTCTTGTATCCCAAGCGACAGAAAGAACTTGAATACGGCCATCTGGGAATTGAACCAGATATTGCTGCAAAGGCTTTATTCCGAAAACATAACTGATTTCATAATTCTCAATCTGATCTTGATTCGATTTTATGGAGACCCAAAAATGTCCATTTTTTTTATAAAAGAGATTCTCTTCGTCAAAATAACGAAACTCAAAGTTATTGAAATTGCCTAAAACAGTTTCATCAGTTGCTTTCTGCATTGCCAATCCATGATGGGATTGGGACCAGCTATTGTGTATTTCAGAATGACAAGTCTTGCATTGCTCTGACCCTACGTATGGAGCAGATTCCCTTACGATAGAATCACCAACAATCTGAATCGGCGCATTAGATTTATCACATGCTGGTAAAAAAAATAAAAAGAACGAGAGCACGAAACCAAGCTTAAAGTTGCTTCCATACTTTTTTGTAGAATAAATTTTATTTTTTAAAATGATTTTTTCGCATGATTTCATGCGTAATACTTTACAACAAAGAAGATTGTTTTTCGGTAAACAATACCCGAAACCTCGGCCTAATCTACAATTACATTCTCAGCCTGAGGGCCTTTTTCTCCTTGCGTTACTTCCATTGTAACGCTTTGACCTTCCTTTAAAGTCTTAAATCCTTCCATCTGTATTGCTGTATGATGAACAAAAACGTCTTGCCCACCTTCACGCTCAACAAATCCGAATCCTTTATCATCGTTGAACCATTTAACGGTTCCAGTCACTCTGTCTGTCATATCTACCTCAATAAAACCTGGCATAGCCAGTAAT
>ERZ651768.2668-NODE-2668-length-12202-cov-38.635629_pt1 | contig 12202 bp, 19 predicted proteins | sample MGYA00514754_ERZ651768 | MGnify/ENA metagenome assembly ERZ651768 | reverse complement strand
CTACCGCCCGCCGGGTCGAACGCTCATCGACCAGGGGATCACCACCGGGATCGTGCTCCCTGGCACAGGCTGGGCCATCTCGCGATTGTGTCAGAGGCTGCAGCGTTACCCTCAGACTTCCGGGTCGCTAGCTCATCGGGTAGAGCAGGGGACTTTTAATCCCAAGGTGCCGGGTTCGAGCCCCGGGCGACCCACAACCTGCTGGCCGTAGCCCCCTACTCGCCGATGTCCTCGTTCCACAGGTCTGGGTGTTCGGCGATGAAGGTGGCCATGAGCTCCACGCACACGGTGTCGTCTAAAACTTCGACGACGACACCGTGGTCCTTGAGGAGGTCCTCAGGGCCCTGGAACGTGCGGTTCTCTCCGACCACCACCCTCGGTATGCCGTATAGCAGCACGGCACCCGTACACATGGAGCACGGCGAAAGCGTCGAGTAGAGAACCGATTGTCGGTAGTCGGCTGCCGTTAGTCGGCCTGCGTCTTCCAGCGCTGCCATCTCGGCATGGAGCACCACCGACCCCCGCTGTACCCGCTGGTTGTGGCCACGCCCGACGACCTCCCCATCGATCACCAGGACTGAACCGATGGGCACTCCGCCTTCTGCAAACCCGAGGCGCGCCTCGTCGACGGCCGCCTGGAAGAAGGAATCAGTCACGCCGACAGCCTGTCAGCCTTCTTGTGCGACGAGGGCGCACGGATCCACCCCGCGCATGGCCAGGACCCGCTCCACCGCCTCATCTAACCAGCGCTGGTCCAGCGATCCATCTTCCAACGCCCCGACCAGACTCCAGGCCACCGGAACCACGTTCTCGTGCGGTCCCACCATCAGGAGGTCGGCGCCGGCAATGAGCGCCAACCGGGCGGCCGACGGCACGTCGACCAACTGGGCCACCGCTCCCATGGACAGGTCGTCGGTGACCACGACGCCGTCGAACCCCATCTCGTCGCGCAGGATTCCGGTCACCGCGGTGGCCGACAGCGAGGCCGGAACCCCATCAGTCAGCCCTGGCACGGCTAGGTGTCCCACCATGACCGCCGATCCCTCGGGCACCAGGCCAAACGGGAGGAGGTCCACCATGCGCAGTTCCTCGAGGCCTGGCGTGGTGGCCAACTCGGCGTGGCTGTCAGCATTGGCCCGTCCGTGTCCCGGGAAGTGCTTGGCAACTGGCACCAGGCCTCCCTCCAACACCCCTTCGGCGAACGCCACACCGTGGGTCGTCACCACCACCGGGTCATCGGAAAACGAGCGGGTCCCGATACCCGGACCGGAACCCACGTCCACGACGGGTGCAAGGTTGACCGTCACCCCCAAGGCAGCCAACGCTGCGGCCCGCTCCCGTGCCAGGTTACGAACCTCGTCAGCCGACCACGATCCCATCTCGGCTGCTGACGGAAGTGCTCCCAGCAGGACGTCGAACCGCTGCACGGTGCCGCCCTCCTCGTCTACGGCAATCACCACCGGACCTGTCACCGACGCCTCCTGTACGGAGGCCACCGCCGCAGGGAAACCTTCGTTCGGAGACCCCACGACCACCGCTCCGGCCACCAGGCCCCGTCCGGCCAGGTCGGCAACGACTGCCAGGCCTCCTTGGTCGACGACCGGTAAGAGCACCTGTCCGATCCGGAGCCCCAGTGGAAGGTCGGCTACGCACTCGATGGCCGCCGGACCCGGAGCCAGAGTTGTGGTCGTCGTCGTAGTCGTCGTCGTAGTCGTCGTCGTACTGGTGGTTGAGGTCGTGGACGACGTCGTGGTGCTGATCAACGGGGTCGTTGAGCGGATCGGAGCCGTGCTGGTGGCCACCACGACGGTCGCGGCCGGTACCGCCTCGTCGGCCGATCCACAGGCCCCAGCGACAATCGCTAGGACCCCGACGACGAACGGAACCCGCATCCGGCAAGTGCACCACACCGTGGTGCCCGACGCGCCGCGACCCCGCCCCGACCACCGGGCCGACCCCGCATAACCTGCGATCGTGCGGACGCTCCTCGTCGGGCTGCTGGCCCTAGCCACCGTGGCCGTCGTCCTCTTCTACGGCCTAAGCGACGGACCCCAAACGGAACCGACGCTCCTCCCCGCCCCGTCTACGACCACCAGCCCGAACATCGACCCGACCGATCCCCCGGCGCCGACCTTGGTTGCCGTGACCACCACCCGCCCCGCGGTGGCCGCCACCACCCAACCACCGGAAACTCTCGGCACCCTCGCTCCCATCGAGGGCCTTGGTGCCCCGACCATCGATACGTCCTCGTCGGTCAGCACGGTCGGTATCGACCGCATCATGTTCGGCATGACCGTCCACGACGCCCAGGTAGCCGCCGGCAGCCGGTTCACCCCGGTGACGCCTATCGGCCACTGCTACCTCGTCGTCCCCGACGACGCTCCGCCCGGTATCACCTTCTGGGTGGTGGCCGGAACCGTCGAACGGGTCGACGTGGACACCCGCACCATCACCACCCGATCGGGGGCCGGGATCGGCCACACCGAGGACCGCATCCGCGAGATGTTCGGTGAGCGCATACACACCACCCTCCTGCCCGACGGGTCGGGGAACCTGTTGGCCTTCGTGCCCAAGGATGTGGCCGACGCCACCTACCGGGTGATGTTCCTCAGCAATGGGGTGCAGATCACCCGGCTCTGGGCCGGCCGTTTGCCGTGGGCCGAGGAGTTGGGTGGCTGTCCCTCCTCCTGACCGGGACGGCGACCACCCTCAGTAGCCCTCGGGCAGATCGTGGATGTACTCGGCGCAGCTCACGAACACCGCTCCGTAGCCCACCCTTTCCCCCTGGCCCGACGCCAGGTCCAGGCCACGGGTCCACTCGATGGCCCCGGCGCTGATCGTCCCGTCGTGGACGAACACCTCCAAAGGCCCGTCCAGCGTCGCTTCGTAGAGGACCGACCCTCCGACCGTCACCCCGACGTACGGCTGGCCGAGGAATCCCTGGATGAGCGCCTCCACATGCTGGCCGCTGCCCACCTCTTCGCCCACGCCGATGGCCGCCACGTCGCCGGCCCCCGGTGAATAGCAGGTGAAGGACAGGTCGAACGTCTGGTCCCCCACCTGGACCCACCCGTTGGTCCGGACCTCGGGCTCCGGTGCCCTGATAGTGGTGGTCGTGACGACCGGTTCCGGCTCAATGATCGGAACTTCGTCACCACAGCCCACCGTCACGACCAGCACGGCCACCAACACGACAAAGACGCGACGGGCGATCACCGGACCCCCCGCTCGTCGGCTAGCAACTCCACAAGCCGATCATCGTGGATCCGGGCATCCACCCCAACCGGTACTGGCCCGGCCAGAGACACGGCGGAGTTGTCCTCCACGACCAGTGCCCACTCGACGCGGCGCCGAAACGCCACCGTCCGCGCCGTCGTCCAGTCGGCGTCTACGGCCTCTAGGGCAGTGGCCAACACTGGCAGCAGCGTCGACCCGACGTCAGGGCGAAAACCGACGTCGGTCCACCGACCGACCTCCTCCCAGGCCCCCGGCCGCTCCGGGGCGGCCAGTCGCAGCCCCGCGCCCCGCAGGCGCCGCACCAGGTCACGACCCCGGACAGGTTCGGCACCCAGCGCCAGCGCCCGGTCCCGAACCGACTCGGGCACGTCGTAGTGGTCCCCCTGAAACGACATCCGGCGTAGCCCCAGCCGATCGGCAAACGCGTGGAGCTCGGCAATGCTCTCGTCGCTCACCAGGTGAGCCCAGCGGGCCCCCCGCCATGGCCATACCGCCTCGTCGACCAGCACAGCCATGACACCATGTTGACCGACTGCAACCCGGTCCCGCCAGATCCGGCACCTTCGGCCTGACCTCCTGTCTTCCGGGTCGAGGTGGGAGACTCGGCCCATGGCGCGGGATGACGGACGGGACACCGTCACCCTCGTCCTACCCGCCTCCCGACCGTTCGCCGACCTTCCCCGCGTCGGCCTGGCCTCGCTACTGCGGATCCACCGGATCAATCCCGGCGACGTAGGCGACCTGGCTACCTCTGTCATGGAGGCCACTGCCGAACTGGCGGCGGAAGGTTCCGAAGTCGTGGTCGAGTTCCGGGTGACCGATGCAGAGGTTTCCGTTGACCTCACCGGCAACGGCCGCACCCTCCGAATCAGCGTCCCACGCACCTGAACCAGGCCCTCAGGCCCGCCGCACTACGGCCCAGGTGGCCTCTCCCACCATCGAGGTCACGGCACGCCACGCCGATCCGGTGACTGACTCCAGCGAGGCCACCACAGCGGCCGTCGGGAGGTGGATCGGGGTCTCCGAACCCCGGCTGTTGACCCACACCAGCGACCCCTCACCGGCTAGGCAGCGGTCCACCTCAACCGGGAAGAGGAACATGTTCTGAAGCACCAACACGTCTACCGCGCTGTCGGCCAAGGGGAGGCGGGAGGCGTCGGCACAAACCAGGGGCGGTGCCGCGTCGACGGCGTGGGCGAGCATCTCCCGGGACAGGTCGATGGCCACCAAGCGCTCGAACCGGCCGCTCAACGCCCGAGCCGAGATGCAGGTTCCGGCCCCCAACTCGACGGCCGTCCGGCCCTCAACGCCTCCGCGGTCAAGGGCATCGACTAGTGGCAAGTTGCGGTCCGGGTGGTCCCGGGTGACCGTCCACTCGGGGGCCAGCGAGTCGAAGAGGACCCGCACCTCGTCAACCATGCCGGCGTCCCAGGTTCCCTGTCCGGCGACCAGCTCGGTTACCTCGCGCATGCGGTGGTTAACCACCGTCCCCCGGGTCCCCTCGTCAGAGCCCGCCCGGGCCGGCAGAACCTCGATGGCGCCGGACAGCATGGCGGCCCGACCTGGCTCAGCGGCCGGTCGACCCGAAGCCGCCCTCGCCACGTGCCGAGGGCGGCAACTCGTCCACCAGGGTGAACCGGCACTCCTCCACCCGCTGGATGACCAGCTGGGCGATGCGTTCACCCCGCACGACCTTGAAGGCCTCCGACGGGTCGGTGTTCACCAGCAGCACCTTGAGCTCACCCCGGTAGCCGGAGTCGATCAGCCCCGGGGTGTTCAGACAGGTCACGCCGTGCTTCATGGCCAGCCCACTACGGGGCTGGACGAACCCGGCGTAGCCCTCGGGGATGGCGATAGCCGCCCCTGTCGGGACGAGGGCCCGCCCGCCGCCGGGGGCCAGCGTCACGTCTTCGGCAGCCACCAGGTCAGCACCGGCGTCACCCGGCCGGGCATAGGCGGGAAGGGTGAGGTCGTCGACCAAGGCGACGAGGGGGATCTCCAGCACGGCGGCGACCCTAGCCGGGACCGTCGCCACCGAAGCCGTAGGCTCGGCAGCGTGTTGGCGTGGATGGACCTCGAGATGACCGGGCTGAACCCGGAGGACGACGCCATCATTGAGATCGCCACGCTGGTCACCGACGACGACTTGGAAGTGTTGGCCGAGGGCCCTGACCTGGTGGTGCACCAACCCCCCGGGGTACTGGACCGCATGGGCGAATACGTGCGGGCCATGCACACCCGCAGTGGTCTCCTGGAGGCGGTCACCGCCTCCACCACCACCCTGGCCGAAGCCGGCGACGCCACCCTGGCCTTCCTCCGGGAGCACCTGGGCGAAGCGGGGACTGTCCCCCTGTGCGGCAACTCCATCGGCACCGACCGGCGGTTCCTGGCCCGGTGGCTCCCCGAGGTGGAGGGCTTCCTCCACTACCGGTCGGTCGACGTGTCGACGGTCAAGGAACTAGCCCGACGCTGGCACCCGGACGTCATCAAGTCGGCCCCCGAGAAGGCCGGAGGCCATCGGGCGCTGGACGACATCCGCGAATCGGTCGCCGAACTGCGCCACTACCGCCAGCACCTGTTCACTACGCCCGCCGGATGACCGCCGGCCAGCCGCTTGAGTCACCGCCCGTAGTCGCTCCTAGGGTGTCCTGGTGACCGAGGCGGCGACCCAACCCCCCAGCGCGGGGGACCCCGGCCGACCGGTACGCCAAGAACAGGAGGAGGCCTCTACCGAGGTCACCGAGGTGGCACCCGGCCTCTACCGCCTCCAGCTCCCCATCTCGATGCCGGGCCTGGGCCACGTCAACTGCTACGCCCTGGAGGATTCCGACGGCCTGGCCCTCGTCGACCCCGGTCTGCCAAGTATCGACTCCTGGCAGGCCCTAGGTGAGCGGTTGGCTCAGATCGGGGCCCGCTACGAGCACGTCCACACCGCGGTGGTCACCCACAGCCACCCGGACCACTTCGGCGGCGTCCACCGCCTGCGCGATGACCACGGCACCCGGGTCCTGACCCACGCCGACTTCCGGTCGGCCTGGGTCGACGCCGATCTGACCGACGACCTAGGCACCGACCAACTGGACCTGGCCGATGACGAACACATGGAACAGATGCGGTCCCTGATGACCCGTCCGACCCCATGGGGCGCCACCCGGACACCGCCGTCGGCCACCGAACTCAGAAAATGGGCCGAGATGGACGCGACCGGTGGCTCCCGGTCGTGGCGGGTCCCCGAGCCGTCGGTCACCGTCGATGACGGCGACGAAGTCGATCTGGGCGGACGACCCTGGCTGGCCCTCCACACTCCCGGACACACCCACGACCACCTGTGCCTCTTCGACCCGGTGGACGGGATCCTGCTGTCCGGCGACCACGTCCTGCCGACCATCACCCCCCACATCGGTGGCATCGGCCCCCTGGATGACCCGCTGGCTACCTTTTTCAGGTCCCTAGAGCGCATGAAGGAGCTCTCCGGACTCACCGCGGTCCTGCCAGCCCACGGCCACCCGTTCACCGACGTATCGGGTCGGGTCGACGACATCGTCGGCCACCACGAGGAGCGTCTGGAGACCATCCGGGAGGCGGGCCACGACCTCGGGAAGGGCACTGTCGAGTCGTTCATGCAGCGCCTGTTCAAGGAGCGTTCGTGGGGTGACATGGCGGCCAGCGAAACGTACGCCCACCTAGAACACCTCAGAATCCTAGGACAAGCGACCCGTGACGAAATCGCAGGTCAAGCGGTATATCTCACCCGTTGATTTAATCGTTTGACGGGCGTTAGGCCCATCGACTGGTGTGTAACCCGATCCGGTGCCCCTACAGTGGACCTCGGATCAGGTGGCTTCCCGCCGCCGGACCGAACCAGGAAACCACGGAACGACCAGAACCATGCACGAGATCCACTGCCACCGTCACGGCCATTCGGCCGGCGCGCACGTGATCTCGTCGCGCGCGCATCTGTCCGTAAAGCCGGACACGTCGATGATCGTCGCCTATCCGACCTTTTCGACGACCGTGTTCCGGACCAACGGTTTCTGGACCACCCACCAGCGGCCCCGGGGAGCAACCAGCTGATCAGCTGAACGCAGACCGAATCCCCGAGGCCGCCGGAGAAATCCGGCGGCCTTCTCCGTTTTTCACCCGCCGACCACCGCAATACCTCAGAACCAGCAACCAGACAGAAACCAGTCAGAAGAGAGAAAGCAGAAGACCATGCAGGCACTTACGTTCGAACGGGAAACCTGGCGGCAGCAGGCCGCCTGCGCCCAGCTGGGCGTTCCCACCGCCGTCTTCTTCTCCGACGACCTCGGGGACATCACTCAGGCCAAGCGCATCTGCGCCGACTGCCCGGTGCTCGAGTCGTGCCTGGAGGGTGCAATGAACCGTCGCGAGCCGTGGGGCGTGTGGGGTGGTCAGCTGTTCCGCAACGGCCACATCCTGACCAACAAGCGTCGCCGGGGCCGACCCTCCAAGGTGCCGCGACCTGAGGACCAGCTCCCGGTGGTGCCGATCCCGGCACGCCTCCAACAAGAGCTGCTTTCCGCCTGACCGGAGCCTCCACCGGACAGAGGCCCGCTCCGGGATCCGGTTCCCCCCGCCGGATTCCGGGGCGGGAGCACATAATCGCCGAATACACGGGCCGGGGTGACGCCTCGGCGAACCCCGGCCCGTCGGCACCAACCACCGCTCCATCTACCCGGGCGGCGAAACCCGGAAGGGGTTCCGGTACCTTCGTGGCTCGTGTCCCGCCCACCACACCGTGGCCGCCCCGTGGTGGCCCTCCTCGTCGCCCTCGCCCTGTTCGGGGCCCCGACGTCCTGCGCCAGTCCCGGGGACGGGGCCCCCGATCGGCAGGATGCCGAGGTGCTCAACCGAAGCTTCTTGCTCTGGGACGGAACCGAGACCACCCTGGCCGACTTGGTGGCCGACGACGGCCGACCCGTCGTGGTCAACCTGTGGGCCACCTGGTGCACCCCGTGCCTGGAGGAGATGCCCGACCTCCAGGCCACCCACGAGGCCCTGGGCGACGAGGTCCGGTTCCTGGGCCTCAACGTGAGCGATTCGCCTACCCGGGCGGCCGACCGGGCCAACGAGCTGGGGATCACCTATCTGCTGGGCCGTGACCCCGACGGCGGATTCACCGTGGCGTTGGCCGCCGTCGGCCTCCCGGTCACGGCCTTCGTGGATCGACAGGGCGCCCTGGCTCACGTCCACCACGGCCCGCTGGAAGTCGACGACCTCGTGGCGGCCATCCGGGAGCACCTGTCGTGATCAGCGTCGGGCTGGCCGTGCCGTTCACCCTGGGCATCGTGACGGCCATCAACCCCTGCGGGTTCGCCATGCTCCCTACCTGGCTCGGGTACTTCCTGGGGCGGGACACCGCGGATCGCCACGCCCGACCCGAACAGGTGGTCCGGGCCGTCTCGGTCAGCCTCACCCTCAGTGCGGCCTTCGTGATCCTCTTCGGGGCCCTCGGCCTGGCTGTCAACTCGATCACCAGCGAGGCGACCATCGCCGACAAGACGCCGTGGGTGACCGTGGTCCTCGGCCTGTGCTTCGTCCCCTACGGGCTCGCCCTCCTCACCGGCCGACAGGTCCGCATCCCGTTCTTCAAGCCGGGCCGCGGCCCGCGTGACCGGGAGTTCTGGTCGGTGGTGGGCTTCGGCGCCTCGTACGCCGTGGTGTCGGTCAGCTGCTCGGCCCCCATCTTCCTGTTGCACGTCGCCGGAAGTTTCGGACGCGACGGAATTGTGGACGGCATCGCCGTCTACCTGGCCTACGCGGCCGGGATGGCGGCCGTCATCACCTCGCTGACCCTGTCACTGGCCCTGGCCCGGGGGGGCCTGGCCAGGCACCTCCGGCGCCTCCTCCCCCACGTCGACCGGATTGGTGCCCTGGCCCTGCTACTCGGTGGCACCTACCTGATCGTCTACGGCATCTACGAGATCCGGATCCTCGGGAACCCGACCATCGGCTCGAACCCGATCGTGGACGCCGTCACCGACCTGCAGTCGCACCTCACCAACTGGGCCGTCGGAATCGGCGGCCTGCGCCTCGGCCTCGCCCTGTGGCTGGTGGTGGCCACCCTTGTGGTGTGGGGGATCGGTCCCGCGCTGATCGGTCGGGCCCGCCACGTCGCGCAGCTCTCCCTGCTCACCGCCTGGGTGGTCGCCGAGGGCCTGGTGCACGGCGGCGACCTGGTGGTCCTACCGGTCGGACGACTGGCGGTGACCTGGCCGGCCCGGGTAGGCAACTGGGTGGACCAACCGTGGAGGTGGGCCACTCCGTTGGAGGCCCTGGCCACCGCCCTCGTCGCCCTGGTGGCCTACGGCGTCGTGCGAGGCGCCATGGTGAGGCACCGCCAGTGAGCCGCCCCGCCGAAACGACCCCCGGTCCCGGGCCGGTCACCCCGATCGGTAGCTTCGCCGAGTTGCTGGCCCTGCCCGGCGTGGCCGAGGAGGTGGAGGTCCGCTCGACGGTGGGCGTGTGTGCCCTCCACGGAGGCGGCCTGGAGCGGGCTACCGAGGTAGTAGCCAGGGAGGTGGCCGCCCGAACCGGGTCCTCGTACTACGCAGTGGTCCAACCCGACGGCTCACGCCGCCACCTTCCCTCGACGCTCTTCCTCCCCGGGGTCTCCGACGCCCTGGATGCCTTCCTCCATCAGGTGGACACCGTCCTGTCCGTCCACGGCTACGGCCGCGACGACGACTTCTGGGCCGTGCTAGTCGGTGGGGCGAACCGGGCCCTGGCCCACCACGTGGCCGGCCACCTCCGGGGCCTGCTACCTGAGGAGTACCGGGTGGTCGACGATGTGGGCGCCATGCCGAGCACGCTTCGTGGGCTGCACCCCGACAACCCGGTGAACCGACCTCCCGGGGGCGGCGTCCAGGTTGAACTGCCCCCCGGCGTCCGATGGAACCGCGACCACCGGGACTGGTCCGACCACGACGGGACGCCCCGATCCGAGCAACTCGACTTGGTGATCGACGCCCTGGTCGCCGCGCTGTCCGACCGTCCGGTAGGGAACGGAACCTCCGGTCCCTAGGGGGCGCGGCGCTCCACCACCCAGCCGTCCTGCTCCCGGCGGTACCGGAACCGGTCGTGGAGGCGGTCGGGTCGCCCTTGCCAGAATTCCACTGTGTCTGGGCGGACCCGGTAGCCCCCCCAGTGGTCGGGACGCTCCACCTCCCGACCGGCCCAGCGCTCCTGTTGCTCGGCGAACGCCCTCTCTAGCGTCGCCCGGTCGGCGACCACGGCACTTTGGTCCGATGACCAGGCCCCCAGTTGGCTGCCCCGGGGACGGGTGGTCCAGTAGCGGTCGGACTCCTCGTCGGTCAGCCGCTGGGCGTCACCGACTACCCGTACCTGGCGACGTAACTCGGTCCAGCTAAAGGTCAGGGCGGCCCGGTGGGTGGCTTCCATCTCGGAGGCCTTGTCGCTCGTGTAGTTCGTAAACAGCACGAACCCCCGCTCGTCGACCCGTTTAAGCAACACGTTGCGGGCCGACGGTGAGCCGTCGGCGGCCACCGTGGACAGGACCATTGCGTTGGGTTCCCAGTAGCCGGCCGCTTCGACCTCGGCAAACCACTGCTGGAACTGGGCGACCGGATCGTCAGCAAGATCGGCCTCTTCTAACCCGGCCATCTCGTAGGCCTCGCGTAGTCGGCTCAGATCCATTCGGGCAGTCAACACGGCACCAACCGACCCGGCAAACACCCGAGACCCTCCTTGGCCTGGACCTAGGGTTCGCTCCATGGCCCGGCCTCCACTCCTCCTCGTGGCGGTCGGCGGCACGATAGGGGCCGGACTCCGGTGGGCGGTCCTGGAAGCGACGCCGGAGGCGGTGTTCCCGTGGCCGGTCCTGGTCGTCAACCTGGTGGGTTGTGCCCTGCTCGGTGCCCTCCTTGGGCCAGGGACCCCACGTTCTACCCGACTGCTGGTCGGCACCGGCCTGTGTGGTGGCCTGACCACCTTCTCCACGTTCGCCGTCGAGGTGGCTCGACTCCTCCGGGCCGACGATGCCTCCACCGCCGTGGCCTACATCGTGGCCTCCGTGGTCGGAGGCCTGGCCGTGGCGATCACCGCTCGTGCCACCACCGGCTACCGGAGGACCACAGCGTGCTGACGGTCCTCGGCTTCACGGCTCTGGCCGGGGCGGGGGCGGGGCTCCGCTTCCTGGCCACCGACCGCTGGCCGGGCGGGCACCGGGGCACGCTGCTGGTGAACGTGGCTGGATCGCTGGCCCTCGGGTTGCTGGCCGGGGCCTCGGCACCGGTTCCGGTGGTCGTCGGTGTCGGTGGACTGGGTGCTCTCACCACCTTCTCGACGTTTGCCGCTGACACCCTCGACCTGGCGGCTAACCGGCCGGCGCGGGCCGTCGGACACGTCTTGACCACCGTGGTCCTCGGCGTGGCCGCCGCGGCGACGGGCCTGGCCCTCGTATCCTGACCGGCTGGTGGTGGGCCAGTTCAGCCGATGTGGGTGAGGCCCCGCATGTAGGGCTGAAGTACCTCGGGCACGGCCACCCGACCGTCGGGTTGGCGGTGGGTCTCCACCACGCCGGCCCATACCCGGGGCACGGCCAGGCCGGAGCCGTTCAGGGTGTCCACCACCCGGGTGCCCTTCTCGTCGGTAGGCCGGTACCGGACGTTGGCCCGTCGGGCCTGGTAGTCGCTGAACCACGACACCGAGGACACCTCCAACCACTGGTCGGTGCCCGGGGCGTAGACCTCCAGGTCGAACGTCCGTGCTGACGAGCCGCCCAGGTCTCCGGTGCACAGGTCGAGCACCCGGTACGAGAGGCCCAGGTCTGTGATGGCCGCCTCGGCTCGAGCCAGGATGTCGGCGTGTACCTCCGGTGACTGCTCCCGGGTGGCGTAGGCCAACAGCTCCACCTTGTCGAACTCGTGGACCCGGAGCAGGCCCCGGGTGTCTCGACCGGCCGACCCGGCCTCGCGCCGGAAGC
>ERZ651768.2666-NODE-2666-length-12222-cov-5.375710_pt1 | contig 12222 bp, 13 predicted proteins | sample MGYA00514754_ERZ651768 | MGnify/ENA metagenome assembly ERZ651768 | reverse complement strand
TCTTAAAATTAAGAATGAAGCCCCCAATTGGGAGCAACTAGACCAAATAGTGAATGACTACAAACCGGATATAGCAATCATTGGATATCCTGGTAAAAATAATAAAAAAACCTCTCTTTTAGCCGATAAAATTGAAAAATTTGGGTCTGCGATTGAAAAACATTATAAAATGCCCACAATATTGTTTGATGAGACTTATAGCACAACCATAGCAAGACAAGAACTCAGAGATCTGCGTAGAGATGGAACCCTGAGGAGAAGAATAAAGAGAGGACAAGTGGACAGCATGGCAGCAAAGATAATTCTTGAGCAATGGTTAAAGTTAGAAACTCTGGGATGAAAAATTATCATTAACCCAAAGATTCAATAATGATGGTGTAATAAAGTGAAACATCTACTTTATCTAAAAGAACTGAACCAAAGCACGATATTGAAACTTCTTGCAAAAGCAGAAACATTTTTATCCACCAACAACTTTCCGCCACAGGAAGATAAAAACCTTCAAGGCATTACCTTGGCAAATTTATTTCTAGAACCCAGCACTAGAACAAGAAGCTCATTTCAAATCGCAGCCAAAAGACTGGGAGCGGATGTTTTAAATATCGATGATCAACACTCTTCAAGAGTCAAAGGCGAAAGCATAATCGATACAATACGAACTCTTGAAGCAATGGGAGTCAATTACTTTGTAATCCGACATAAGGAAAGAGGTATCCTGTCAAAAATTGTTGCAAGTTTGGATTCCGATTCGCATGTTATTAATGGAGGTGAATCTGCTGACTCCCATCCAACGCAGGGTTTATTAGATTTACTAACAATAAAAAAACACAAAAAAGATTTTGACCAAATCAAAGTTGCTATCGTGGGAGACATAAAACATTCACGTGTGGCAAGGTCTTTAGCCGAAGGTTTAACGATCATGGCAGGCAAAAAATTGGCGCTGATCGCTCCGGAAGAATTCAAACCCAATATGGAGTTCTATCCCAAAGCAGAACATTATAAAAATCTTGATCAAGGATTAGTCAATGCCGATGTTGTGGTGGCTCTTAGAGTGCAAAAAGAAAGAATCGAGAGCCTCACAGAAACAATGAGTCCGGACGATTACTTTGAGAAGTATGGTTTAACTAGGAAACGATTACAGCCTTGCAATGAGGATGTGATTGTAATGCATCCTGGACCTGTGAATCGAGGTGTGGAAATCTCAGATGAGGTAGCTGATGGAGCAAACTCTGTGATCAGGGAGCAGGTCACTAACGGGATTGCGATAAGAATGGCGCTGTTATCAATGATGCAAGCAGAAGTGATGAAATAATGGTGCGACAATCTGCAACCGTTTTTGAAGAAAAATCCAAAGTTATTCAACAAACCGAATTTTCTGGAGAACAATTCATACTAACCCTTGAAGCTCAAAAGTCTTCAATCACAGCTTTACCTGGAGAATTTGCCTTCGTTGATTGTGGTGAAAATATACTGTTGAGAAGACCACTGTCTTATTTACGAGCGAACAAAAAACAAAAAACAGTTGAGTTTCTATACAAAATCATAGGTCCAGGCCTTGAAGCTCTAAGTAAACTTCAACCGGGTGATGAAGTAACTCTAATGGGTCCAATTGGTAGAGGTTTTAACTTCGAAAAACCTAACCATATCCCAGTTTTAATTGGAGGTGGAGTTGGTATTCCTCCAGTGCTTTTCTTAGCAGAATACTTAAAAAGCCTAAATCAAGGACATGCTCCTGTTGCATTTTTTGGTTCTGAACTCCCCTTCCCTTTCACATCGGTGAAATCCTCAATAACAATCGATGGAATCAAAAACAACTACAACGCTTCTATTACTGACATGGAAAATAAAGAAATTCCCTGCCGTCTAGCCAGTCTGCATGATTTTGAGGGTTGCTATCAAGGATATGTAACAGAATTGGCTGAGCATTGGATTCGAACTCTGAGCAAAAAAGAGCTGAAACGAATTGTCATCTATGCATGTGGACCAGAACCAATGCTGCAAGCTGCTGCCAATCTTGGAGAAACTTATCAAATTGAATGCCAGTTATCACTCGAGGAATTTATGGCTTGTGCAGTTGGTGGGTGCGCAGGCTGTGTGGTTGAAGTGACCCTTCCCGAGGGTGTTGCAATGAAAAGGGTTTGTGTTGATGGTCCTGTATTCGATGCTCAAAGTATTTTCCCACGATGACAGACATTGAAAAAAATTATCAAGCATTGCAACGTAGAATTCAGTCTTCATTGGCATTAACTGGCCAGGAAGAATCGGGCTTTACAGTTGTTGCAGTCAGCAAGAAGAAGTCATTGGCTGATATTGAAACAGCCTACAATCTAGGTCTGAACAATTTTGGAGAAAATTTTGTCCAAGAGGCAATAAAAAAAATCAAAGCCTTCAAACATAAAACAACCTGGCATTTTATTGGCTCCATTCAATCCAACAAAGCCAAATCAATTTCAGAGAACTTTGATTGGGTGCATACCATAACCAGATACAACATAGCTGAGAAACTAGATAAACATAGACCCAAATCATTGCCCCCACTCCATGTTTGTATACAGATTCAACTACATAAAGACGATTCCCGAAACAGTCTTCCAATAAACCAATTATTTGCAATGGCAACAAAAATTGAAAAACTGCCAAATTTAAAATTGAGAGGTCTCATGGGCATGACCCGTTTTGGTGCATCTGAAGAAGAACGACATCAAAGCTACAAAACAATGGAAATGGCATCTGAGTCTCTCAAGAATAATGGATTTGAAATAGACACGTTGTCTATGGGCATGTCTGATGATCTTGAAATAGCGATTCATAATCATGCAAATATGATTAGAATAGGCACTGCATTATTTGGGCCAAGGCAATAACGATGAATCATGAAAGTAAAAAAATAGCATTTATTGGTGGAGGTATGGTCGCCGAAGCAATGATCAGAGGACTGATTCTTCATGGTCACAATCCCACAAGTATATTTATATCAGACCCCTCAGAAAAAAGAAGAGAGCTGTTAGCGGTCTTGAATGGAAGACTCAACATTGAGACCGACAACAATATTGTTGCAGAAGTATGTGATGTTTTGGTTTTAGCGCTAAAACCACAAATTCTTGTAGGTGTGGCTGAAAAAATTGCTGAAACACAGACAAAAAATGACTCAGTCATTGTCTCAGTGGCAGCTGGCATTGCACTTGATACTTTGAAAATTATTTTTGGTACTAAATCAAAACTCTGTCGGGTCATGCCCAACCAGCCTTGTCTTATAGGCAGAGGGGTATCAGCATTAATCGCTAGCAATCTTAATGAACATGAGAAAGCCTTGGCTTCTTATTTATTCGATGCTGTAGGTAAATCCATTTGGATTGAGAATGAAGACTGGATGCATACAGTTACTGCTGTTTCTGGAAACGGTCCAGCCTACTTTTACCATATGATGGAATTATTAACCGAATCAGCAAAATCTGCTGGAATACCTGAAGAGATTGCACAAGAACTGGTAATTCAAACAGCAATTGGATCCAGTCAACTCGCCTTAAATAGTTCCGATGATTTTGAAACGCTTCGAAAAAAAGTGATGTCCCCAGGAGGGACCACTGAAGCAGCATTTGATTCACTCGAAAAAAACAACATTCTGTCGATTTGGCAAGAAGCCATCAATGCAGCTACCCAAAGATCAATTGAATTGGGCAACCAAGACTCTGATAACGAATCCGAATAAACCAATAAAAAATTCTAATGGAAAGTGTATTTTTATTTTTGTTTCGGACGTTCGTTGACTTTATCACCATTGTTTTGATTTTAAGGCTTATTGCCTCCCGCTGGATTAGTGGGAGTAATCCAATCCATCAATCAATCATTCTGATTACCAGTCCAATGATTAGGCCTTTTACATCAAGGTTTTCAAAAAAATCTTCTATGACAGTTATTTTGATTAGTCTTTGTCTTCTCATTGAACTCTTTTCCCTGTGGTTCATGACAACGATTAATTGTCTAAATGGGCCTAATTTCCTTCAGCTGATTAGTTTGGGCTCGATGAATTTGATAATTCTAGTTTTGAGAATATTTTTTATCAGTATATTAGCCCATGTCATACTGTCTTGGCTCAGTCCCAATAACTTTACTCCTGCTGCACGGTTTGTTGGTGAACTGGTTGCACCAGTTTTGGCACCGATTCAACAAAGATTACCTTACCTTGCAGGTTTAGATTTTTCGCCACTGATCGCACTAGTAATTATCCAATCAATCATTATGATTATTCCTGTTAACGTATTTTTTTCTGGGATTCTCTGCACAAATATCGATCAAATACTCTAAAGGTCCTCAACCATGAAAATAGTCAATGTAAATGTTAGTAAACACGATATGCAATTAAAGGCGCCTTGGGCCATTGCTGGTCGGGTAACCGAATCAGTTCAAAACATATTTGTCGAAATACAGGTAAATCAAGACATAAAAGGAATAGGATCCGGAGCACCTTCTCCAGATGTAACGGGGGAAAATTTTGCTGCTGCTTACAACAAACTGCAGTCTATGGCAGACAAAATGATTGGTTGGGACATAGACAATGAAGGCCATATACTTGAAAGACTGCAATCAGATCTGAAAGATTTTCCAGCTGTAAGAGCCGCTATCGATATGGCCCTTTTTGACTTGTTGGCTAAGTCAGAAAAAACACCTCTGTTAGAGCGACTGGGGCAAGTGCACGAATCTTTTCCAACATCAATCACCATTGGAGTTGCTTCGTTAGAGCAGACGATCAAACATGCCAAAAATCACCTGCAAGATGGATTCAAGATCTTAAAATTAAAAATTGGAGAAAATGTTGACGAAGACATTGAAAAAGTATTTGCACTGTCAGAACTAAGCTCAGAGGGTCCATTGATCAGAGTCGATGCCAATCAGGGTTACTCGGTTGCAGACTTGGAAAAATTTTATGATGAGACAAGCCACTTAGGTCTCGAATTAATAGAACAGCCTCTCCCAAGGAACCAAATTAAGGCCATGCTTAATTTTCCTGAAGAACTCAGGGATATTTGTGTTGCAGATGAGAGTCTGCATTCTCCTGCTGATGCAATCCAACTAACAGATAAAATAAGGCCCTTCGGTATCTTTAACATTAAATTAATGAAATGTGGCGGGATATACCCAGCATTAAAAATTGCAAAAATTGCTGAAAATGAGGGCATAAAACTGATGTGGGGCTGTATGGATGAAAGCAAAATCAGCATAGCTGCAGCACTGCATGCTGCTTTGGCTAGTTCAGCCACAGAATATCTGGATTTGGATGGTCACTTTGACTTGAAATGGGACTTAGTATCTGGTGGATATATTTGCGAAAATGGGGTCATGACAATAAACAATAGACCAGGATTGGGAGTCTATGATGATATCTGAGCCTACAGGTACTGCGCTACTATACAGCGGTGGTATGTTGTCTGATCTCCATGGCAAAACATCACATGGGCTACTCCGATATTCAAAACGCTTCCAGATTTTAGGGGTGGTTGACCATAAACATGCTGGTAGGATGTCCAATGAAATTGTATCTAACTGCCAAAATGACTTACCAATTTATAGTGACATCAATAAAGCTATTGAAGAACTAGGAATGAAACCAGAGTTTTTAATCATCGGTCTTTCCTTTCATGGTGGGCAACTACCTGAATGCCATAGGGGAGATGTAAAACAAGCCCTTAAGGCAGGCATTCATGTGGTTTCAGGTTTGCATCAGCTACTAGGTGACGACCCTGACTTCGCCGAGATTGCTAAAGGGTTTGGAAGTATCATTTATGATATTCGCAGACCAAAGGAAACCAAGGATTTATCCTTCTGGTCAGGTAAAGTAATGGATTTGGAGACACCAAGAATTGCAGTCTTAGGTACCGACTGTGCTCTTGGCAAAAGAACTACCTGTCAGTTTTTAATCCAGGCATGTGACGAATCTAATATAAAAGCTGAAATCATTTACACAGGACAAACCGGTTTCTTGCAGGGTTTCAAACATGGTTTCCTTTTTGATGCAACGCTGAATGATTTTGTTACCGGTGAGCTGGAAAAAGCAATCATGGAATGTGATGCAATCAGTCAACCAGAATTGATGCTCATTGAAGGTCAATCCTCTTTAAGAAATCCTTCAGGACCCTGTGGATCTGAACTGCTACTTGCAGGAGATGTAAATGGTGTCATTCTTACACATGCTATTGATCGAGATTATTTTGAAGGTTTTGAAGAACTTAAGTTGCCGATACCTAGTATAGAAGAAGAAATAAAACTGATAGCCAGTTATGGAAAAAAAACAATCGCTGTATGTATCAACTCGGACAACAAAGATTTTGACACTCAAGCACTTGCGGATCAGTTAAATTTACCGGTCGTTAACCCAATCTTTGAAAGTGTTGCTCCTATCATTAAAGTCATTAAGGAAACTATTTTGCAGTAACCTCATGTCGTATTCTTAACACAACTGTGTTTGAAACGTACAAAAGATCTGCAATTTTTCGCACCAGATAATCTTCGTATTTATCGAGTTCCTGATCAACCATAGCAAGTTCCCAAAGCATCCCAATGACTTTCTCCTTTTCGATTTGAGTTAATTTAGTGTGTAAAGTTCGGGTAAATTCATGTAAAGAAACCGCATCGTCTGCTTTTTTTTGCCCTTCTTCAAACAAACTCTGGGCTTTGCCATGTGAAAGATTAAAATGAACCTCTAAAAGCTCGGTTATCTTTTTATCCTCAAAATCATCTTGATGAAAATCAGCTCTGGCCATTTCAATTAAAAGCACTGCCGTTGCAACTTCGATCATGCCAAAAATTTCTTCGTCTTGCTCTTTGGGTTGTTTTGATCTAAAAAACTTAAATAATTCTGACATTGAGTCTGTTTTTCCTCCTTTTATTCAATTTTTTTTGAAACTGAATTACAAACCATAAACGAATTGTATTAATATGACATCCGATTTTCATAAAAAAAACAGGGCAAAAAAGTGAACTCAGATACGTTAAATAGCATCTCATCATCATTGGCTCTAAAATTAGGCATTACATTCAGTCTGCTATTCTCAGGATTGATATGGCTTGCTGATCTTTTGTGGATGCAAGAGCCGCTGTTGTTGCCCAAACCTGATGGTTTAGATTTTTGGTACAAGTGGCAACTGCTAAACCCTGATTTTATCAGTCGATCAAGTGCATGGGTGCTTTACTTCGGCCACCAAATTATTATCTGGTGGTTGATTTTCAAAGCCCAAGCAAGTAAGCCTGAATACATATCTGGCTTGCATTGGTTTAACGTAGCAGCGTTGTTGGTTAATGCGCTTTTTGTAACGCTACATCTGGTACAAACTCACATCTTCTATGACGGTTTGGCTCAGGATGTCACTGAGCAGTCAGCTCAATGGTCAGTCATTGTTCTGTTGGTTGTGGTTCTAATGATGGAAAATCAGAGACGAGGGATGTTTTTTGGGAAACCTCTGGATTTTGTAACCAGAGCATCTCAGGGGATTAGAAAATACCATGGTTATTATTTTGCTTGGGCAGCAATCTATACATTTTGGTATCACCCAATGGTGATGACACAAGGTCATTTATTGGGATTTTTCTATATGTTCTTAATCCTTTTGCAAGGCAGCCTTTTTTTTACTCGGGCCCATTTGAATCCAAAATGGACGATTTTTATTGAAGTCACCGTAGTAGTACATGCCTTGTTAGTTGCGCTAATGAACAGTCATAACTGGCCAATGTTTCTGTTTGGCTTTCTTGGAGTCTTTATGGTGACGCAGATGTACGGATTACCACTCAGTCAAAAAATGAGGTGGCTGCTCTGGTCCTTATTCATTGGACTTATTATTGTCGTTTACAATTTTAAAGGATGGGAAACATCCTATGAAGTTGTGTTTGTTGCAGGTACAGAATGGGCCTCAGTGATGTTGGTTGCAGGTTTGATATTGTTTCTCCAATCTGATTTCATTAAAAAGCTAGTGCCTTTGAAAAAAACAAATCTATGAAATTAAGTTCTTCAACCTTTAACTAACCACAACGATTTCATTCCTGAAAATTGTGCTTTGGATAAGTTTACCCAAAAACTCCATTGCTAATCATCGGATGCAAAATTAAGTGATAACGAATTGATGCAATACCTTTGTCCAGTTGGTGCTGGACCATCGGAAAAAACATGGCCAAGATGTGCGCCACATTCACCGCAAAGTACTTCATTACGGACCATGCCGTGGCTGTGATCGGACTCTATTTTCACGGAATTGTCAGTGTCTATGTCATAGAAGCTAGGCCAACCTGTGCCTGAATCAAATTTAGTTGTGGAATTAAACAATCTATTGCCACAACAGACACAAAGATAGTCTCCTGATTCCTTGTTGTGCAGATAATCACCAGTAAATGGTGCTTCGGTTCCCTTTTCTTGGGTAACGTTAAATTGTTCTTCAGTTAAGTGGCCAATATCCTTGTCGTGGTTTGTTGATTCTTTACTCATAATGCTTTCTCAAAAAACTTTTTTAAAGTGTATGCCATTTTAATCATTTTTGGTGTATGTCTATAATGCAATTTGCAATTAAACTAATATCATGAAAGCCAAACTAGAATCTACATTTGCTTATTTTCATCCCAAGAACTGGATAATAGTCTTGATCCTTTCATTAACCAGACTATTAGTATTACTCCCGTATCCTTTCATTGTCAAAATTGGAGAGTTATTGGGACATGTCTTGTATCGAATTACATCATCACGGTCACAAATAGCATTGAAAAATATACAACTGTGCTTCCCCAACTTATCATCTAAAGAACAGAAAAATTTATTAAGACAGCACTTTATATCACTTGGCATTGGTTTTTTTGAGGTCGGAATTGCAAGGTGGAAATCTACAAAAAAACTCAAACAGATTGTTCAAGTACAAGGTCTTGAAAACCTGCGGGATGCTGTAGCCAAAAATAAAGGTGTCATCCTGTTTAGTGCACATTTCACTTTACTGGAAATCAGTGCTCTGATTGGTCGTAATGACATAGGGATGGGGTTGCCGCCTTTGGTTGGAATGTACCGTTTAGGAAACAATCAGTTAATCAATCGTTTCTTTCGTAATACCAGGCTCAGATCTTGCGAGAGTCTAGTCACAAAAAACGAAGTCAAAAATTTAATTCGAGCACTCAAGAATAAAAAAATAGTTTGGTATGCGGCTGACCAGAATTTCGTTGGTAAAAATGCCATACCAGTTAAATTTTTTGGACACGAAGCAATGACTAACGCAGGCATAACTCGGATAGCGGAAATCGCTGGCTGCCCTGTATTGCCTTTTTTACCAATTCGACTGCCTGATGGTGAAGGTTATATATTAGAGGTGTACCCTGAAATTGATGCGTTTCCAAGCAACGATCCACAACAAGACATGGAAAGAATGCATCGGATTCTTGAGGCCCATATCCTTAAAAACCCGGAACAATATTATTGGGTGCACCGCCGATTTAAAGGTTCTGCATCGGGTTGGGATCCATATGGCAAAGAAAATTAAAACTTACCCTTATACTTAGTGATACATTTGTCCCAGCCCGAGCTGGGGAATGCCAACTGTTTCAATTGTGTAACTTTGGCAATGGAGCGCTTCAATCGCATTAAGTTTGAATCTGATAAACGCCTCAATGGTTCACTAACTCTACCTTTATCAAAATCCAGCAAAAAAACCTGATTATTCTGATCAATCTGAATGTTTTCTACATTCAAATCCATATGAAAAACACCATGATTGTGAAATTTGGCAATACATTCACCGATATTTTCCCACAATTGCTCAGTCATTGAGTTTCCAAGCAACTTGTCGCTTAGGGACTCAATATCAGGGATTTCTCTGGTAATAATGTCAGCCTTGTAATAAATTCCATTCCGGACATACCTTGCAGCGACAGGAGCAGGAACGGGCAATCGTTTCGTAACCATATCATTAAGCAAGCGCCACTCCTTGAAAGACCTAGTATTGTGTTCACCCATCCAGAGATATTTATCCAAAGTCAATTTTGCAACCAATCCGCCTCGATTATAGTGTCTCAATACGCAAGGTTGGTCCTGAATTTTGACAAAGTAAACTGTGCCCCTGCCCATTGATTGGGGTTGAGCCTCTTTGTCCATTTCCCAAAAATCGGTTTCGAAAATATTCTCATCAATTTCGTTCATTAAACGATCATCATATAAGATAATACTCTGATTGATTTTTGTAACTTGACTGGTCATATAGTGGGATCCAATAACGATAGTTTAACTCCAGATAGCATTTGTGTAATCAGATTATCAGCTCTGGGCGATTGCTGCCATGCATTGGCGGTCGTGAAAACACTTCGTGAGAGCTTCCAAGACACCAAAATCACTTGGATTATTGGCAAAACTGAATTCCAGCTTTTGGAAGGAATAGAAGACATTGAATTTATCATTTTTGACAAATCCAACCTACTGAAATCCCTTATAAAACTCTCGATTCAGTTGAGACACAGGAAATTTGACATCCTCCTACACATGCACGCTTCAATGACTGCCAATCTAGTCAGTTGTCTTGTTAAGGCGACCAGGAAAATTGGCTTTGATAAAGAGCGCGCAAGAGATTTGCAGAGATTTTTTTGCAACGAAACAATAGAAGCAAAACCTAGTCAACATGTCATGGAGGGATTTTTTGGCTTTGCTGAATATCTGGGCATAGATTCAAAACGACAGAACTGGCATCTTTACATTCCTGAGCCTGCCAGTTCATTTGCTGAGAATATTATAGATAACGATAAAATTAATTGTGTGATCAGCCCGTGTAGCAGTCAAAGGTTTGGACAAACATACAACAGAAGCTGGTCGGTGGAAAACTATCTGAGCGTAATTGACCATTTGATCAAAACATACAACATTCAAGTAATAGTTACGGGTGGAGCATCAGAAATTGAATTGAATTATGGCAATCAAATCAGTCAGCGCTTTAAAAGCCAAGTAGAAAACCTAGTAAACCAAACCTCACTCAAGGAATTAACAGCACTTATCAACAAAGCTGATTTTGTTATCTGTCCAGACTCAGGGCCTGCTCATATTGCAACCGCGATGAAAACCAAAGTTATTGGGCTCTATGCGATGAGCAATCCTCTGAGAAGCGGACCTTACTTTTCTAAAGATTGGGTAATTAACGCCTACCCCAAAGCGGCCAAAAAATTATTAAATAAAGAGATTTCAGAATTAAAATGGGGTTACAGAATCAAAGAACCGGAAGCCATGAATTTAATTACCCCCGAGGAGGTGATAGCTAAAATAGACCAGTTAATTTTACAAAGATATTAAAACTTCCAATAATTCAATTTCATTCTCATCTTAATGTGTCGAAAAATATTCTTAGGCTTTGGTTTAAGATAATCTAAATTCTTCTCACTCATATTAGTCACTGCCTGCAAAACTCGTTGTGATGATTGCCCATCATAATAAGGATGTAATTGCTTGGCGTACGCTGCAACTTCCTTATAGATTGCTGTTTTGTCAGCAAGAACAACATTAATGGCCGATTCCAATTCTGTGTGATTAGAAATATTTATGATGTAATCATCCGGCATCGCATTATTCAAAGTTATGGTGGGTTTTTTGAGCAAGGCAAATTCACCGATGACTGAAGAAGTATCCGAAACCATTAACTCTGCTGATTTTAACAATGGGGCAATTGAATCTTTTTCGATAATTTTTAAGTTCTTGCCTTCAATTTCTCGGTATTGATCTACCAATTTAGGATCCATTTTTGGATGGAATTTGATGATCCAGAACCACGATTGTTGTTTAGAGAGTTTTTTTATTGAATCATAAAGTTCTGCAGCTGAAGTCAATTTTGGTGAGAATGTAGGAGCATACAATATTATTGGCCCCCTTGCCTCGGGGAAATTTAAAGGAATGGCTTCAAATAAGGCATCTGTTTTTGGCCATCCTGTTTCAATAACATCAAAGTGTTGGTGCTTTTGTTTTAGAATATTGAATGTATTAGTGGTACTAGGGCCATGTGTGCAATAGAGATCAAAACAGTCCCTGATTCTAAACGTCGTTTTTTTCTTCCATTCTAGGCTATGGAATACTTGCACTTTTAAACCAGGAATAAAATTAGGGATTGTATTTCCAGGGACAAAGCAAGCTTGAGGATTATACTCAATAACCTCCTCAACCGTTTTCAACTCATGCTCAGCCTCAGAAAGATGATTGTTGATTTGTTTGCCTACCAAAAACCAACAAAC
>ERZ651768.2664-NODE-2664-length-12224-cov-3.256607_pt1 | contig 12224 bp, 5 predicted proteins | sample MGYA00514754_ERZ651768 | MGnify/ENA metagenome assembly ERZ651768 | reverse complement strand
ACTGGGTTAGTGTTATGGTATGGGTACCCCCGTCTTCATTCTCAGTACCCGTGGCTGAACTAAAAGCGATATTAGGCGGATCATCATCATCTGTGATCGTCAGGGTATGGGATGTGGTTGCCCCCAAGCTAGAATTCACGGCGCTGCCATCTGTGAGGCCCACTACCACCGTCTCATCAACTTCATCCATGGTATCTCCGATCAGCGTTACATCAAATGTAGTGGTCGTGGCACCTGCTGCTATGGATGCGGTACCGCTGGCTAATGTATAATCGGTTCCACTTCCCGTGGCAGTGCCGGTTCCTGCATCCGCATAACTGACACTGATTGCTTTAGCGGATACTTCTGTGATGCTCACGGTGATGGATGTGGTCCCATTCACGTTTCCCTCTGTAGCACTGGACGTGGCAGCACTAAACGCAATGGTGGGCGGATCATCATCATCCGTGATCGTGTATGTATGACTGGGATAACTTGCTCCGCGCGTGGCATTGGTGGGGGTAGCGTCCAGGTTGATAATTATTGTTTCATTTTCTTCATCCATACTATCACCCGAGATTGTGATCGGAATAGTTGTAGATGATCCCCCCGCTGATATTGAAGCGCTGCTAGCGGCAAGGGTATAGTCCGTACCGGACCCAGTTGCCGTGGATGAGCCATCAGCAGTGTAGTCAACACTGATATCTTTTTCAGATGTATCTGACAGGGCAACCGTGAGAGAGACACTGGATGTTGCTTCCGCACCGCTTGATGAAGCCGCGGTAAACTCAATAGTGGGCGCATTATCATTATCCGTAATTGTAATTGTAAATGTTGTGTTTGTACCAACAGCACAGTTGGTGGGATTTGACAGTGCAACCACAACGGTCTGGTTATCTTCATCCACCACATCGTTCAAGATCGTTACTGGGATCGATACGGTGGCGGTGGACGCCGACCCAGATGCTATGGTAGCCGTTCCGCTTGAAAATGTATAGTCCTGGGTAGCTCTGGCAGTACTGGTTGCGGAGATGGCATAATCCACTGTAGCATCATTTGCCACCGGCAAGGTAGAACCGCTGGCAAAGGCCAGGGTACCATTTATGATGCCATCCGCTTCATCGGCCGATGCCGTTGCATTACTAAATTCTAATGTCGGGACCGCATCTTCGTCTGTCACTGTTAAGGTGTGCGTTGTATTGGTGCCAAGGCTACTGTTCGTTGGCGATGAAATGGTGATTATAATGGTTTCATTTGACTCATCAAAACCATCATCAATCAGTGTCACATTAAAGGTCTGAGTGGTAGTGCCCGCGCTGAAGGTCAGTGTTCCATTAGAGAGGGTATAATCTGTGCCGGAACCGGTAGCAGTGCCCCCGGTGGCAGAGTAACCAACTGTAATAGTTTTCCCGGATGCGCTCGACAGGTTTACCTGAACTGTTGCCGTTCCATCATCTTCCCCGGCAGTACCTGTGCTCGCATTGAAAGCGATTGTGGGCGGATCATCATTATCCGTGATCGTATAGGTGTGTGCTGTTGTGGTTGAAAGGCTCGAGTTTGTGGGGCTTGATATTGATAGATCAATTGTTTCATTATCTTCATCCAGAGCATCATCATTTACTGATAATGAAAATGTTGTAGATGTATTACTACCACCAGCATCACTGCTCGCTGAGATGGTAGCTGTTCCGCTTGATAGTGTATAATCCGTGCCACCGCTAGTTGCTGATCCGGTACCCGCATCAGCATAGGCAACCGTTATATCCTGTCCCGATGCTGCCGACAGGCTGACCGTAAAGGTGGGTGTGGCGCTCTCAGCACCACTGGAAGTGGCAGCACTAAAACCAATCGTAGGGGTCTGATCATCATCCGTGATCGTATAGGTATAAATATTATTGGTCCCCAAGGATGAATTAGTGGGACTGGTGAGAGTAATCGCTACCGTTTCATCGGCTTCATCGTAGGAGTCATTTACAATTGTAATATCAACCGTTGAAGTTGTATTCCCGGCTGCGATGGTTGCGGTGCCATCCGTAAACGCATAATCATTATCGTTTGCGCCTGACGTTTTTGTGGCGGTGCCGCCTGAAACGGCATAGGCAACGGTGGTCGCCAGTCCTGATGCAGTGCTTAGTTGTATGGTGAGGGTTTTGGTTCCGGTCGCTTCCGAACCACTGGAACTGGCTTCAGAAAATGCGATCGTGGGCTGGGCATCGTCATCCGTGATTGTCAATGTGTGTGCTGTATTAGTGCCTGATGCTGCGTTAGAAAGGTTCGATATTGTTACTACTACAGTTTCATTATTTTCATCTATGGTATCATCATCAAGGGTCACCGTAAGAGTCTGGGTCGTAGCCCCTGCTGATATCGTGTTACTTCCATCCGCAAAAGTGTAGTCAGTTCCGGACCCTGTGGCTGTCCCTGATGTTACTCCATAATCATAGCTTATATCTCTTCCAGATGCTGCTGAAAGTTGTAAGGTCAGGGTCGCCGTTCCAGCATCTTCATCGGCGGATGATGTGGCAGCAGAAAACTCCAGGCTTGGCGAATTATCATTATCATTAATGGTATAGGTATGGGTCGTATTTGTTCCCAGGGACGCATTGCTAGGAGTGGCCAGGTCAATGGTGAAGGTCTCATTCGGTTCATCAAGTAAATCATTGTTAATTGTTGCGGTGAAGGAATTATCCGAGTCACCAGCAGGGATCGTAACACTGCCCGCGCTGAGCGTATAGTCTGTTCCACTACCGGTTGCGGTGCCATCGGTTGCTGAATAGTTAACGCTCACATCTTTTCCTGATACAGCGTTAACGGCCACCGTGAATGATGGGCTGGTCGTGCTTTCAGCATTATCTGACGATGTAGCTGAGAATGAAACGGTAGGCTCCGCATCGTTATCGGTAATGGTAATGGTGATCGTGTCATTAGCCGCTTCAACGGTACAATTGGACGGGCTGGCGAGACTCAGGATAATGGTCTCGGCGTCTTCATCAATCGCATCGTCGGTCATTGTAACAGTAAAACTCTGTGTTGTGGTTCCAGCGCTGTAGCTGAGGGTCGCTGCTGCTGCATCGTGATCGGTCCCGCCGCTAGTGGCTGTGCCGCTAACAGCATAGTTCACCGATGCATCTTTTCCTGATGCGGTGGAAAGGTCCACAGTAACCGTGACTGACCCATCTTCAGCTACTGTAGCCGTTGTAGCCGCAAACCCTATGGTTGGAGCATCATCCGTATCGGTTATTGTTTTCTGATGGGTTGTTTGGGTCCCTAAAGCAAAGTTTGTAATACCGCTCGCGGCAAGTGTAAATGTTACCGTTTCATCGTTTTCATCATAGGTGTCATCACTCGCATGGAATGAAATAGTCTTATAGGTGTTTTGTTCGGAAAAGGTAAGGGTACCAGCGGTAGATGTATAGTCACTGTTGCTTGCTGTTCCATTGGCAATCGTGTAGTCAACAGTAGCTTCTAATCCGACAGCACTACTTTCAACATCGACCCTGATACTACCCCATTCACCTTCTCCTGTGGATGATGTTGAAGTATTAAAAGAAACCGTAGGAACTGCGTCATCATCATCAATCGTATAGGTATGTGTTGTACTGGCACCTAAACCGGATGCAGTGCCACCTGAAAAGCTTTCCAGGGTTACGATTATTGTCTCATCACTCTCATATCGCCCATCTTGATTCACATTTACACTGAAAGTGTGTGATGTTTCATCCGCAATTGCTTCACTGCCACTTGTTAGATAGTGATCTGTGTAGCCGCCACTGCCGCCATCGGGTTGACTGCAACCATTACACGTGGCGGTACCAGTGGTACTTACCTGCCAGCTTACAGTACCATAACCAGCAGTTAGGTTTCCACTGTCATCAACAAAGTTAATAGTAATGGTTCCATCATTAGCTTCGGTGACGGTCTGTGAAGCTGAAGCAAATGTAGCCTTTACAGCGTAAAGATTGGAGCTAGCTAAAAGGCAGCAGAGCCAGATAGATAAGTGAACAGATGAAATCTTATGGTCCATAGAACGGAAATTCCCAGGCCGAGTTAGAGATTAATCCCGACGGCTACCAGACCGTCCATCCATGTCGGGGTACCTACAAAGCCTATCGGAACGTCGGATCCGGAAGTTAATATTGTTGCATATCTTACACCAACACGGACATCCAGGGATCCCAGTCGAAGGCCATAGGATGATTCAAAAATGGTTCCTACGGATTTTCCTATCACACCTATGCCTGTCTTGATCTTGCCTGGACCAATCGGAAAGGACGCAATACCCATGGCCGTTACTCCCGTTAACTTGTCTTCCTGCGGCGGCATGGAATCCATGAAACCATAGGTACCAAACTCTGCTCCAAAACGGAATTTCATACCCATAATCTCCATCAGAATTGGTGCTTCGATACTGGCCCGTACGTTAATAGTTGAGTTCCAGGTCATGAGCGCTTCATTTACAAACCGCGGAGAAGACCCGGAAACATCAATACTCCATCCCAGGTCCTCGGCTTCGTCAGCCAATCCAGTATCTTCATCTTCAAAAGCATCTTCTTCATCATATTCTTCTTCGTCATCTTCATATTCTTCTTCGTCATCGTCTTCTTCTTCATCTTCATCATACTCATCTTCATCATACTCATCTTCAGCATATTCTTCATCATCAAGATATTCTTCATCATCTTCAGCATATTCGTCTTCTTCTTCATCGCCACCCCAGAAAATCTCACCTTCTTCATCGGCATCCTGCGCATAAACCGCGGATGTGGCTGGCAGCACCAGCACAGACACAATGATCCAGAAACATCCCTTAATGATGAATCTTAATAAATATTGTTTTCGCTCAATCATGCATAGACCTAAAAGTTAACCCCGAGCACCGCTAGAAGATCCATCCAGCCCAAATGCCCCAGTTCCCTTTCTGCGCTATCAACAGCGCTTACTAGTTCCGTGGTGCGGATACCAAAGCGCATATCCAGGGTGCCAAGGGCCATGCCATATGTAGCTTCAAATATAAACCCAGGGGACGCCCCAAAAACACCAGCGCCAACTTTAATCTTACCGGGTCCCGCGGGGAAAGAAACGAGTCCTACCGCAGAGATGCCCTTTAATTCTGCTTCCCGCGCCGACAAATCGTTGAACCCGAAAGTGCCAATCTCTGCACCGATCCGAAACCGCATTCCCAACATCTGCAATAGATAGGGCGCTTCAATACTCACCCGGGCATCCATACCAGGTGTCCAGAGAGAATCCAGGAGGTTAAACTGATCCCATAGAGTATAGTTAATAAGCTGGGGCGTAGACCCGGAAATATCAATGCTCCATCCCATGGGATTAGAATCGTCACCAAGCTCATCATTATCAAAATCACTTTCTTCATCTTCTTCTTCGTCATATTCTTCGTCATATTCTTCGTCTTCTTCTTCTTCATATTCTTCGTCATCTTCTTCGTCTTCTTCTTCATAGTATTCTTCATCATCGAGATATTCATCATCTTCTTCTTCATATTCTTCATCTTCTTCTTCGTCACCACCCCAAAATATTTCACCTTCTTCATCACCAGGATCCTGAGCGTACAGCAGGGATGTTGGTAAGAGAATCACCATTGATAACAGGATCCACAGGCAAATCTGCACAAGATTTATTCGAAGAAATAATTTACTGTACAAATCCAAAAAACAATCTGATCTTTTTAATAATACATTCACCACAATAATATCTTCCAAATAACACTTACCCCACACCTACATCAAACCGCTCGAATATAACAGAGAGTTTCTGTCGAAGGCAAATTTAAAATCTGTAAGGTTTCGATTTAAAAAAGGCCCTAATTGGCCTTTCAGTACGCCTGAGAGGACTCGAACCCCTAACCTTCTGGTCCGTAGCCAGACGCTCTATCCAATTGAGCTACAGGCGCATACGATTTCTAATAGCTGGGGTGTAGGGACTCGAACCCCAACCGCCAGGGCCAGAACCTGGTGTCCTACCGTTAGACGACACCCCATAAATAAAAAATGGCGATAAGAAAACGCCGCCAAATTTATACTAAGATTAAAAAGATAGTGCAGAGATAATGAGAGATATTACATCATACCACCAAAGAGTTTACTCAATTATTCAATTCACCTGAGACTATATAAGTAGCTAAAGTGATTACATCAATAATATCAATCGATCCGTCGGGAAGAACATCTGCCGCTGAATACCCGCAAACATTATTTACTTCAGTTTCAATTATTAACTCCATCAATGCTAAGACATCAATAACATCGATAATGGGATCCCCATCAAGGTCCAGGTCTCCGTTTATATTTCCTGGGATAAATACAGCGTCATTATCACAATCATCACACATGTCGCCAATTCCATCGCCATCCGTGTCAGCTTGTTCTGGATTACTGATATCTGGACAATTATCATCAGATTCAGCGAAACCATCTCCATCTGGATCGGACACCATAAATGCAATCGCTTCTTCAATTGCATTAGTAATATCAGTTTGGTCAAACCCATAAGCGGTATACGTTACTTCCATCATATGGTTAACAACAACATTGTGGGGAATATAGCCCATGCCGAACAAATCCCAAGCTGCTCCGTTACCAGTATCATCACCCAATATATAGGTCAGCCCAAAGGTTGAAGCCCACTCTTCACAACTGTAGGGATCATTCCAATCCCAACCATATCCAATTGTGACTAATCCTTGAAAAGTATAAGTCTGGGAAATTGTTTCTGTAATCGGAGCCTCCGATTGACAGCTGGGTCACCAGGATGTAAAAAGATTAAGCCAGAGTACATTAAAATCACCGTCGTTTTCGTTCCCATAGTAATTATAGAGCCTGAGATTACCTTCACCATTGGCACAGATTGGGACCGCAAAATTTGGAACGGTATCTCCCACTTGCAACGCTTGAGAAAAAATAGACGAGACTAATAACAGATTAAATACAATTATTTTTGGCATAAAATGACCTTCCAGTGCTCGGACCAAAATTACTTTACATTATTGTTGAATCAAAGATGTCATCCGTGAAAAAACTCTAAAATATAGTTGTCAGATTGAGCTTAAACCCATCTTCAAAGGGCTGAATAAACCTGCAAACTCCATTGCTGCATACAATACCTCCACGCTGGGTACCATACATAAGATCCAGACGGGTGCTGGAATTAATATTGATCATCAGCTCCAGTGCTATCCATTTGTTTTCCAAATCAATAATATTCCCCAATAATTCTTCAAGAGGGTTGGTCTTGCTATATACTTGTGGTCCATATTCGTAGGCGGAACTTGATTCAATCGTCAGCGCGAGTCCCCAACGGGGTGATCTAGCAATCCCAAGGGTTATTACATGATTATTCTGATTATCCACTTCGATCTTATCATCGTTGCTTCCTTTACGATAAAAACTTGATCCCGTGCTATCCGCGATTACCCCAGCCTGGGTCCACTCTCCATCACCACTGATATCTGTAAAATCTTCACCATCATCATAGACACCGTTTAGAGCATCCACAAATTCTTCAGCACTGTCCCATACACCATCACCATCTAGATCTGTCCACTCTTCAGAAACATCCAATTCACCATTTCCGTTAGTATCCTGGTACCATTCATCGTCATCATACTGTCCATTTCCATTTGTGTCATAAAATGCATAAGCGTCATTACCTGTTTCTATATAAAGATCATACCAGGTGCTTTCACCATCATCCCAGATACCATCACCATCTAGATCTACCCAGTCTTCACTGTCATCCCAGATACCATCACCATCTAGATCCGTCCAATCTTCTCCACTATCCCAGAGTCCGTTCAATGCATCAAAAAATATTTCATCACCGCTTAATTCTTTATAATACCTTGTACCCTTATTCAATCTTTGGAATTCATATTTTATATCGACGCTCCATCCATTCCCAACATTATAGTTTAAAATGGTGGGTATTGTAAAGGCGGATAGTTGCTTCTGTTCTAATCTTTCTATAAGAGTACTATATTTATCTGTCCATTCTTCTCCATCTTCCCAGATACCATTAGTGTTGGTATCTACCCACTGTTCACCATCATCCCAGATATTATTTTGACTTGAATTATAGTAAGCATGGTATTCACTGGTATAGTTTGTCCATGCGAGACCAAACTGATAACGAAGTTTTTGTATATATCCTTCCATCTCAATATATAGTTCATTATAAGGAAGTGTTACACCATCTGTTTCAGGCATAAATATCACACTGCTGTCCCCGGTCCAATCCCATTTATAGGCCTGTACAGTATCTACCTGGAGCTTTTCCCACAGGCTGGTACGGCTGGCAGACTGATAATTCAGTGTAAAATTTCCTAGGTCCATAACAGGCCCCATAAGCTGCAGCTGATACCCTACTTCGTCATTAAAATCAACCTGGGGTATTAGCCTGGCCAGTAACACACTGCTATGTTCCCGAATCGATGTAGGCGGCTGGGTGTAGATCAAGCTTCCATCGTAATTATTTACAAAATCATTACGGTCATCAGGGTTTAGCTTTGTATGATTATAATTCTTGTATTCAAGGGAAACAGACCACCCTTCGAATGGTGCCCTATTCAGATAGTAATTAATATTCCCAAATAGGGCGAAACCATCGTAAGGATTAAATATATTGTGATAAATATCTGCAGTATTTTTGAGCAGCAGAGTATTCTTTTTTGCATACTCGATATAGGCACTGAGTGAAGAACCATCATAGCTGGCGCGAACCCCATGGCTTCTGTGAATAACATTTAAACTATCGATCTGCATTATATTGCTCGGATTTTGAATTGGATGGTTCTCGCGACTTTGCAAGGTTGATAATCCAAAAATAAATGGGCCATTAAAGTATTCAATATCTGTACCAAATAGAGAATGCTTCGATAAATAGTTCGATGTACGATCATTCAAACCTGGAAAGCTTTGACTTTGTCTTGAAATGTTTGATAGACCAGCAATCAAATTCATTGTGTAACTGTCATCTGCTAATGCAAAACTCAATCCCCGAAACCCATTATCCAGGTCTATACCCTGATCATCAAACTGATTGAGGATCAAGCCTCGCCCCCAAATCTTATATATATCTCCTACTGATAGCTCAAATGGCCCATTTACATAATCAGCCCTGAATTTTCGAAGACCATTAATATTTTTTCCTAGCTCAGGCGGCTCACTGAATTCAAACTGGAGCCAGGAAGAAAAACCACCATTATCAATGTTCAGGTTCATTAGAACTTCAGAATAGTTATATTCATTTTTACTTTCACCAAATTTCAGGATTGCATCGCCACCTACCATCGTTTGGCAAAATAAATATGAGACTAGAAACTGGGTCAACAGGAATAATTGATGATGCTTAAATTTATTTACCACAGTTTTTGACTTAAAAATCTACTTCAACCTTTTTCTTTTTCTTGGTGTCCTTTGTTTGCTCTAGATCGTACTCTGCATATGGTATGCCTGCAGAATCAAAATGATCAGTAATATGCTTCAAAATATTTACTTCGTCACCTGGTAAATATCCTTGATGCCGATAAATAATCGAGCCATTTTTATCCAAAAGTATTGTGGTAGGCATCAGTTTTACTCCCATTTTTTTCATGATTTGGTTGTTGGGATCCACAGCTACCATAAAATCAAATTTTTTCGATCTAACGTATGATTTCACCTTGCTCATACTTTTAGGTGTGTCAGTGTTGATGGTTAACACTTTAAACCCTGATTCACTGAAATGATTATGAAAGTTATTGAGATGATTCATTTGTTTTTTGCAGGGCTCACACCATGTAGCCCAAAAATCAATGATCATGGGGCCATCTTTGAGAAAATCATATAGCTTGGCATAATTGCCATCAAGCATTTTTAAACGTACATTGGAAATAGTGCCCTGTCCCCATAAAAAGGATGATAAAAGAAAAGGAAGAATCGGAAAAATTCTAATCATTATAATCTCCTAAAAATATTTCTATGTATTATTTTTTCTTGATCACAACCAAGGTAATGTCATCATCATTCATAAGTCCTGACATCCACGATTCTCCCATATCCATCAGCGAACTAATAATCCCTTGTGCAGACTGCTTCCCATTCGATTGAATACAATCTTTCACTGCCTGATAACCTAACATTTCATCATCTGGGTTTACACACTCTGGCAAACCATCAGAAATAAGAACAAACACATCGTCCTGTTCTAATCTAAAATTCTGTAAATCAAAACTGGCCTTTTTCATGGACCCTAAGGGTAAACCCGGAATCAAAATTTCTTCAACACTGTCTTCTTTATTTTTATAGAAATAACCTGGGGGCATTCCTGCCGATGTAAAATCAAATGAACCGTTATGTATTTTTGTCACATTTAACGACATTCTCATCGTACCCAGATCAATCGATTTAATGGCATGGTTCAATCGATCGGTTGCAGCAACTGGATTATCAAAAGAAATACCATATAGACCCGCCTTAGTAATAGAAACCATCATACCAGCATTGAGCCCATGACCTGTGGCATCTCCAACAACAATATAAAGAGCACCGTCTTCCTGGGGGAAAAAATCATAGTAATCCCCGCCAACTTCGGTCGATGTTTTCATATGAAAAGCAATATCATAACCAGGGTGATCTGGCGGTTTTTGCGGAATAAGTGACATTTGAAAATCTCGAGCTTGTTTTAATTCCTTTCTCCGTCTTGCTTCTTCAAGCTCCTGCTTTTGCTTTTGTACCCTTTGTTTTATGAAAACATAAACACCAAGCATCATTAAAACCACATAGATCCCGAAAGCCCAATAACTAAGCAAAGGATGTGGTATGAATTTTATGGAAAGAGTTTCTGTTTCGCTCCAGACACCATCATCATTCGATCCTTGAACTAAGAACTGAAATGATCCTCGTCCCAAATTATTATAGGAAGCAAATCGAAGCCCTTCGGATTCAACCCAGTTATTATCCAAGTTTTCCAACTTATAACGATATTGATTTTTCTCGGTCTTATGATAGTTTAGAGCAACAAAATCAATCGTAAAGGATTTGATTGTATGATTAATCTCAATATTTCGATTTAGTGAACCATCAGATTCAGATTCAATGAAACTGGAAAACCCTCCAAACTGTTCGTAAATATCACCATTGTAAGTTGTTTTCTTTAATCGGGTGATGGTACAAACAGGCTGATAATCATTAAACTGTATTTTCCCAGGATTAACAACAGTGATACCTTTTGGCCCACCAAAGAAAAAACTGCCGTCAGCACTGATAGAATAGCTGTTGCGAAAATAATCAATATTTCCTATTCCATCCGTCAAATTATAATTCGTGAATGATTGAGCCTTTGGATTAAAAAGCGAAATGCCATTTTTTGTGCTCATCCAAAGATTATTTTCATTATCAACAGCAATTGCAGTTATATAATTACTAGGTAAGCCATCTTGGACAAAATAATGAGAAAACATCTCATTCTTCTTATCATACCTATTTATGCCGCCATTAGCGGTCCCAATCCACATAAACCCTTCATTGTCTTGTACTATACAGGTTATTCGTGATGATGAAATTCCATTTGGATATTCTACATCAAAAATATATCCATCCAGCTCAAAATCTTTCCCTTCTTTGATAACAGGGATCATTTCTGCTGGCAGGAAATAAAGCCCTCCCATCTCCGTTCCCACCCAGATATTGCCATCAGTATCTTCAGACATTACTCGCGGAACGAGATCCGACACATGATTAACTATATTATTATTTTCAACATCTATTATTGATAACCCAGAGCGTGTCCCCAACCATAACAACCCATCACGTGTAATTAGTATATCATATACAACATTGTCAATGATCCGCTGGTTAACTGGTACCGTATTAACGGACGAGTACCGTTTGAGCTGTTCGTCAGTATTTAGATCAATCTGAATCACGCCTTCTGTGGTTGCCACCCAAAGGAAATCATCGTTGACAATTTCCAGATCCATTATCTGGTTAATTCCCAGGTTTGATTTTTCTAAATCATAATCTCGGATCCCATCGGGAGACAGCAATTCTAGCCCATGGCTTGTTCCCACCCACAAATATCCATTAGAAAGTGTTGCTATAGAAAATATTTTATCACTTTTTAATCCCCACTCATTTTCAATATCATATTGGATCGAATAAAATTTTGGTTTTACAAATGAATAAAAACTTATTCCATTTTCCCTCGTACCAATCCAAACGTGACCAGCATTATCATCAATAAATGTT
>ERZ651768.2663-NODE-2663-length-12230-cov-2.581996_pt1 | contig 12230 bp, 9 predicted proteins | sample MGYA00514754_ERZ651768 | MGnify/ENA metagenome assembly ERZ651768 | reverse complement strand
TCCCTTTGCAGGGCCCGCCATACAAAATAATTTGATTATTATGTGTTAATCGGCAAGAGTAAACGCAATAATATTATTTCCGCGCTTATAATTCAGTTGGACGTTTCCGCCCGCGCCCACAACAATATACTGTTTGCCGTTAACCGTATAAGATGAAGGTGGAGCGTTCACACCGGCACCAGCTTGGAATTGCCATAACACATTTCCGGTTGCAGAGTCATAGGCCTTAAACAAGCCATTCCCTTCTCCCGCAAATGCCAGACCACCTGCCGTAGTAAGTATGCCCCCAATCATGGGTTGTTGGGTTTTAGCCTTCCACCTAATCTGACCGGTGTTGTAGTCAACAGCCGTCACATTACCCCATTGTTCTTCGCTTGCGATAACCTTGAATGCGCCACCAAGCCACAGTTTACCACCAGGGTATGGCGTGCTTTCGACGTGGTATGTCATCGGTTGATGAAGATTAATGGCATAAACGAGACCAAGGTTGGCATCCACAGTCATCGGAGACCACTCAACCCCACCGTTAGCACCGGGCAGCATCCGCTTACCGTCTTTTGTCGGAAGAACCCACATGTTTTCTTGTGGAACCATCGCTTCTGAAAAACGGATGAGACTGCAGTCATCTGCATTATGGACATAGACGTGACCAGTTTTCCCGCCGTGTAATACGCCCTTTACAGTTTTGCCGTTCTTGTCTTTGACTTGTGTAAGGATGGGAGGACTTACAGCGTCCAAATCCCAAACATCATGAGCAATATATTGAAAATGACACACATACTTGCCGGTATCTAAATTAACCGAAACCAAAGAATTGGTGTAAAGGTTGTCACCTGGCCGAATGGAACCGTCTAAATCAGGTGACGGGTTACCAGCGACGAAATAGATCCGATTGGTCTCTAAGTCTACCGCAGGGTTTTGCCATACACCGCCACCAAGTGTTTTGTAGGGATCACCCAATTTCTTCAGGGCAGCCTTCTCAGCAGCGATATCTCTCAGCATATCTCGGCCCGTTGCATCGTGTGTTGCCCATACGCCGTGAGATTTCTCGGGTGTCGTGTGGAAGGTCCAAATAAGTTTACCGGAATTTGCATCGTAGGCCTTTACGAAGCCACGAACACCATATTCGCCGCCATTTGTACCAATCAAAATCTTGCCATTAACAGCCGTTGGAGCCATTGTTTCCGAATAACCAAGTTCTGGATTTGCAATCTGCGTATCCCAGACCTTCTTTCCTGTCTTGGCATTCAAGGCAATCAAGCGCGCATCTAGTGTCCCCATAAACACTTTGTCCCCGTACGCCGCAACACCGCGGTTATTAGGTCCACAGCAATAGGTCGTGATAGGCCCCATCTTGTGCTTGTAATGCCAAATTTGTGAGCCACTTGCCGCATCTAATGCATAAACATGGTTGAATGACGTTGTAATATACATCACCCCGTCAATGACCAGTGGCGTTGTTTCCTGGGATTCAACAACTTCAGTTTGAAATATCCAAGCCGGGCGTAAATTTTTGACATTTGACGTGTTGATTTGACTGGCCGGATAATAACGTGTTTGAGCATAATTCCCGTTGGTATGTAAAAAGTTATTGGCGTCAGAACCAGCTCTATTCATCATATCTTGTGTGACAGTTCCCATATTGCCATACAAGGTTTCACCCTTCACCTCTTTAGCTACAAACGGACTTGCGGATATTGTAACAACCGCTAATCCAACCAAAGCTGAGAAAAACATAGATTTACTGCGTCTCATATTAATCTCCCGTTGTTCTTACAAATTGGGGCACGGTTTGCGATACATTCGGTGTCCGTCCTCAATATTCATTGTCAAAAGGATCTCCTTTAACAGGGAAGTATACTAACACTTTCCCACATAAGGAAGTATACTAACATTTTCAGGAAGTATACTAACACTTTCCCACATAAAATGGATACAATTCTTTTGTATGTTCAGGAAATTAACGCCGCGCGCAGGTATTGGATCAGTCTGTGCACGATTGGTTGCTCTTCGATTAGGCTGTGAGATAATAAATCGTAGAAGGTGTTCCCATGCGTCTTGAAACACACGCTAGAACTTAATCCAACGCTGCAACGTATGGCGAATGTGCACGAACGTTCTCATCCAAGTGATAGGGCATGTTAACAGGCGGCGAAGCACGCTGCGTGCAATCCATGCGTTCGCAGGTTCTGCAACTAACACCTATTTCCTGAAAATGCTCGGGTCGCTCCAAATCGATTGTATCAGAATAAACAAATTCATTCGCATGACGCACCTCGCAGCCAAGGCCAATCGAAAGGAAACGATATGGCATACCAAATCCGACGCCCGCCTTACGCACAGTACGGGCAATGCAGAAGTAAGCCATACCATCCGGAAGCCGGGAGACTTGAGCCTTTAAAACACCCGGTTCCATAAACGCCGAATAGACATTCCAGCGGACACACGCGCCCCCATGCCGAGGAATTGGCAGCCCTGAGAGGCTGAACCGTTTTGAGTTGTTGCCAGCGATGTCGACCCGCAACATGTGCAGAGGTACACCCCTAGCATCGGGCCGGTTGAGCGTAGTCATTCGGTGACAAACTTGTTCAAAACTAGCGCCATAGTGGTGTTGTAAAAATTCGATATCGTAACGGGCTGATTTGACTTTCTCGAGGAACCTTTCGTAGGGCATAATGAGTGCGGCCGCAAAATAATTTGCCAGTGCAACCCGTCCAAGTACCCGTGCCCTTTTATCTTTAATGCGGTTTTGGTCCAATAAAGTCTCTATGGTAGCACTCGACGACAGGAGGCCAATTTGATAAGCAATTTGGAATTTACGACTGTCAAAACTTGTTCGTTCAGAAATTTCCAAAACCCGGCGTTTAGGATCGAAGCGGCGCTGAAAACCAGTCCGACCTTCAAGCGAAACGAAGGCGACATTAACGCCGTGCGTCTCCAACAGATAATGAGAGCATAGATAACTGGTAAGAGCGTCGTTATTTTCAGTTCTCTCCCTTAACTCGTTGATGTCTCTGTTCACCTTTGCCGCGGCATCTTCCAGCGTCTGAAAGTAATTGCTGTTGGCCTGCAGAAAATCTGAAACCTGCTCAGCTGGTGGCAGGGCCTTCGAAATCTCAGGGGGCCTGACGTCAGTAATTTTCGCTGATAAGCTGCGCACATCGATCTGTGTCGCATGATAGGCGTCGAAAAGTTTCAGTAATGCCTTGGCGCTATTTGGACTGGCCGTGATCAATTCTCGGACATCAACGTTGGTCAGATCCAACTCTTCGAATAGATCGTTACTGAGTACTTCCATGACATCGGCGCTGAGTTGACTTTCGTCATCCTCAGCCAATTCGGAGGGCCCAATTTCAAAAATTTCGGACAGTTGTAGCAAAAGGGTTACCGTCACTCGACGGCGGTTGTGTTCAATCAAATTCAGGTAGCTGGCGCTGACTTGCAAGCGATCCGCCAAGGCTGCCTGACTGAGGTTCTTGTTTCGTCTGAGGCGTCTAATTTTTGCGCCTATTTTTGGTGCTGCCCGAGACCCTATCCGCCGTGTATTTTTGCCCATTATTACTGCAACCCTCTTTATCAACTAATTAGATCAGGACTTTTATTACACTAGTGTTTTTTTGTTAATTATTTTCAAAAAAATAGAGCATTAATGTCATGCTTGATACCCATTGCCGTTATACCTGATAAACTATATTACCTTTTTCTTTGATGACTAAAGTTTTTTATCTGGAATTGGTAGCAATCTGAAATTACCACTTACGATAAACGATGATTACATATTATGTAAAGGATTAACAAAATGAATAAAATAGACGGCGGGCCACGCAGTTGGATGACCGAAGGAAAGGTAAATAAAGATACCCGCGATACTCTTATGCAATCACGACAAAACCTTTTCAAAGAATCATACAAAGACATCCTTCCAGATACCTGGGAACAGGTAGAAGAAAGAACGGTAAAATTAGATAACGAGGAATGTTTTCCTGTGCCGACGTATGCGCCAAACCGTTGGAGCGATATCCACCGAGACTATTCAAGGAGCAATGTGGAACAGCTCAGAGGTTCCACACGCATTCGCCACACCCTAGCAGAGATGGGGGCAGAAAAGCTTTGGGCTCTGTTGACAGGATCGGATTACGTCAAAACTCTTGGCGCGACCACCGGCAGCCAGGCGGTACAACACGTCCGAGCCGGATTAAAGGCAATTTATTTGTCAGGCTGGCAGGTTGCAGCCGATGCTAATAACGCGGGTCAGATGTATCCAGACCAGAGCCTCTACCCCGTTAGTTCCGTGCCACAGGCGATCGAAAGGATTAACAACGCATTCATCCGTCAAGACGAAATCCAAACCCTAGAACGTTTAAGAGGAGAAAATACCACCGATATTGATTGGTTTGCACCGATCGTCGCTGATGGAGAATCTGGCTTTGGTGGCCCCCTCAATGTCTTCGAGCTGACGAAGGCAATGATCAAAGCAGGTGCCGCGGGGGTTCACTTCGAGGATCAACTCTCGTCGGAGAAAAAGTGTGGCCATCTCGGTGGAAAGGTCCTATTGCCGACAAAGATGGCGATCCGTAATCTAACCGCGGCTCGCCTGGCTGCCGACGTTCTGGGCGTTCCGACGATCATAATGGCGCGTACTGATGCCGAATCAGCTCGCCTCATCACTTCGGACATCGATGAACGAGATCACCCATTTCTGACGAGTGAGGAGCGTACTGGCGAGGGCTTCTACCGGATCACCGGTGGTGAAAAGATGGGAATTGCCAGGGGACTTGCCTATGCACCATATGCCGATCTCTTATGGATGGAGACGTCGACACCCAATCTGGAACAGGCCAAGCACTTTGCTGAGGCAATCCATAAGGAATTCCCGAACCAGATGCTAGCCTATAATTGCTCGCCTTCGTTCAACTGGGCTAAGCACCTCGACACGCCGACAATGGAGACCTTCCAGCGGGAAATAGGCGAGATGGGGTACAAGTTCCAATTTGTCACATTGGCTGGTTTCCATAGCTTAAACTACGCTACGTTCCAACTAGCGCGTAACTACAACGAACGCGGTATGGCGGGATACTCGGAGTTACAACAGGCTGAGTTGGCTGCAGAAGCGCACGGCTACACCGCTACCCGCCACCAGCACGAAGTCGGAACCAGCTATTTCGACGCCGTTAACAGCACAACGGTAGCTGGCCATGCCTCGACTACAGCAATGGAAGAAAGCACCGAATCCGCTCAATTCCATACCACGTAATACCGGCGCGATCTTGGGGCCGCTGCAAGAAATTAAATCTCCGGCGGCCCCAAGTAATTAGCGTATACGGAAGCAGACTATGATGGATCAGGACTATTGAATATCAGTTCAATGAAATAGGACAAGCCATCACTACAAGTTTTCCCCTGGAACCCTTCGGTCACAATTTTGTCACACAAGGGTTACAACCTTAATATCTCCTCTAACTTCTTAGTTTGTTTCTAACTCAAATTAAATTTTGTTTGAAAGTACACAGTTCGCGCTCATGCAGCCTTTCTAAATAAGCAGAGAGAACAGGGAATGTTTCCAGGTGCCCCGCACTCCGAGCCCAATTTACGGTAAAACCAACGATAATATCGGTTACCGAAAAATTAGACCCTGTCAGGTAGGGGGTCTCGTTTAGGGTGTCTTCCAGCACTGCCAGACCGGCAATTATTTCCTCGGTATTTATTGGTAAAACTGCCGCAACACGCTTTTCGGCAGGATAAAGAGACTTATGTTTAGACGAACTCCACAAGTACCCCTCTATCTCAGTGAGCGCGAAAGAACACCACTGCTCATGTAAGGCTCGCTGCCGGGAACCAACGGAAGCGATTAAATTTTTATTGGGATAAAGATCGCAGAGGTACGTACAAATAGCCGTCGATTCAAACAAACTCTCGCCACCAATTATGATAGCCGGGAGTTTTCCTAATGGCTGCATCTTCTTTAACTCTGCAGTACCGATAAGAGAGCCATTATCGACGTAATCAAAATCCAAACCGAGCTCTAATAATGTCCATCTGCAGCGACTCGACCGGGTAGTACCGGTCCCATATAAAGTGATTTGTTTATCCATCTGGTGTTTTCCTACACGTGCCAGGCGTAGTTTATACTCCTAGCTTTTGGGTCCAATCTTATTTAAACTTACAATACAGTTGTGGCACTTCAGCACTCTTGAAAGTGCTGACCGGGGGAAGTGGAATAGATTTGGATCGCATTATTCCGCCGACACCCCATCGGATTTGATTTGATAGAACTTGTTGCCCGAAAATCGTACCCATTTGCAGTTGAAATTGATTATTACAAGATTAAAACAATCTTACCCTGAGCATGTCCAGTCTCAAGCATTCGGTGGGCTTTTACCACTTGATCAAATGGCAAGACTGTCCCTACCTGTGGGACCAAAGATTTGTCGGCAACCATCTTTGCTACTTTCGGCAAGGCACCAGCGATGTCATTGACTTGTGCAATTGTCATCGAGACCCCGAATTGACCGGACAAATCTTCAATTGGTGCCGCGTTAATACATGTCATATGTCCACCTGCCTTCAGGACCTCATAAGATTTACGGTGCACGTCTCCGCCCATGGTGTCGTAAACAACATCAACGTCACTCAAGGCCAAAGTAAAATCTTCCTGGTCATAGGCAACGACCTGCTCGGCACCGAGGGATCGTACATAGTCTGAATTTGCAGCGCTGCAGGTAGTGCTCACCCTCGCTCCGAGATGCCGGGCGATTTGGATGGCGACGCTGCCGACGCCTCCAGCACCCGCGTGGATTAGTATGTGTTTGCCCTTTAATCCGCTGGTGTACTCTTCCAAGAACGCAATCCAGGATGTCACCGCGACAAGGGGATAAGCTGCCGCCTCCGTAACTTCAATATGGTCTGGTTTTGTTACGGCATGAGTAAACGGAATGACAATCTCCTCAGCATAACAGCCAAGGCCTCGGGGCATCATGAAAGACACTTCATCACCCGTCCGCCATTTTCCCGCATCTTCTCCTACTTCTTTGACCACACCCGATCCATCTCGCCCGAGGATAGCAGGAAAACTCAAAGGCATAGAATGCGAGAACATCCCGGCACGCATTTTCCAATCTAGGGGATTGACGCTTACGGCCTTAACCCTGACCTTAATTTCACCGTAACTTACTTCTGGTGCGCTGATCTCACACATCTCAAGGACGTCCGTGCTGCCGTAATCTATAATTTGAATGGCCTTCATTTGTTTCCTCCGCCTGTGATCGATGCAGTTTTCCTAAACTTATAAAATATTTCGGAATTCCGCCAATGCTGCATCTGACGGCAGGGAGTAATTCGACCGTCGGCTCACACCCAAGCCATCGATGCGCTTCAAGCGCACGGCCGTCTCGGCCATCTTCACCAACACGTTAATCCCATTCATCACTGGCGCTCCATCAATTGTCAGTGGGGCTTTGCGTGATAGCAAAAGCATGGGCAATCCGCCAGCGGGGATCAACACGTCAGCGCCTTGATCCAACAATGAACGTGCCTGTTCCTGGAACTGCTTCCAAACGTCTTCAAATGCGTCTTCATCGGCCAAGGCCCGCATATAGTCGGCGGGGGACGTGTTCATAGCGCGCACCCCAATCACCCGCTCTGACAATCCGGCAAGTCTAATTTGGTCCTCATGCCAGGGAATAAACACCGGGTCGATTGTGACCAATCCAATTTTGCGGCCAAGTGTGCAGCTATAGAGCATGCTGGCCTCGCCCAGAGACATAGCCGGTATTTCCAGCATGGCTTTGATTTCGTGGATACCCGCCTCCTGAAAATGGCCCATAACAAACGCGTCGTAACCGTCCTCTTGCGCTTTAAGTGCATTAGCCATTGCGCGTAGCGAACATCGAAGTTCCTCAATTGCGTGGAGATGGTTTGCGGGTGGAACAATTCCATGAAACTCGACAGTTACCCCATCACCCGCGACCCCATTCAAGTGGGACTGAAGTTTGTCGACATAGATCTTATGAGCATCTGGATCTGTGAAGCCCTGATACCAAATTCGTATTGTGCCATTGTGGTAAGTCATAATGCATTCCTCCAACTTGCCCTTTAGTAGAAAAATGGGTAATGCATTGTTTGGCAAACGTCGAGACGAAATTTAGTCATGCTTGGTGAGGTTCCACGAATGCTATATTATGCTTCGCCATGAATTTACATAATTAACTAAGTTTGTAACTGACGTCATGACTGTCGCGTATTTTCTCGATATCACAGCAACTCCTGAAAATGTCGATCCCCTGCGGAAACTCTACCGGAATTTAGTCGCTCCAGACTTGCTTAAAAGAGACGAAGTTGAAAGTGTTCACCTATTCGTCTCGGATAAAGCGGAGAGGCTGTTCGACAGTGATCAAAAACCACCGGAACTATCCCTGCAGGTGGATGTCAGAAGTATAGAGAGCCTGCAGGAAATATTTGCCGGTTCAGATTTAGCAACACTTTTCCCTCTTCTGGACGGTTGCAAAGCAACCCAGGATTGTTTTGAGCCTATCCACTTTCCGGTTGCTGGCGAAGCTGAACCCCTACCCCGTCGAGCGTTGCTGTCTTATAATGTTCGCTATTATCAATCTGTTGGAGATGTTAAAACCTTTGTCGAATTTTATTTGACCCACCATCCTCAGATACTCACCGACCTGCCTTTGATCCGGAACATACTATGTTACTTGCCCATCCAGTTGGATGATCAAATCGGTTTCCCCGGCACGAGTTGCATAATAGGAAATGAAGTCGTTTTTGACACTTTCCAGGATTTCCGTGCCGCCCAATTGTCGGATGTGAGAGTACGTTTGCGTGAAGACATGCAGGTCTCTCCTGTCCCTGCCGGCCCCAACACGCACTTCGCCTTTAGGCGAGAAGATTTTTTTAAATAATAACCAAAGCCAAATCCGCTAAAGAGACTTTAGCCGATCTTCCAAAATATGGCGCTGGATTTTACCTGAGGTGCTGCGGGGGAGGTCATCCAATTCGATAAAATGGATTTCCTTGGGCAATTTATAGTTTGCGATACGGCCCCGACACATGTCAATCACCTCATCCTTTGCGAGCGTTTCATCATTGCGGGCGGCAAAGACCACCGGCACCTCACCCCATTTCTCATCGGGTTTCCGGACGACTGCGACCTCGATGATGCGAGCGTCAGCCATAATATGCTGTTCAATTTCTGCTGGATATATGTTCTCGCCGCCTGATTTAATCATGTATTTGACCCGGTCGACAAAATCCAACAGACCGTCGGGGGTGCGCCGGAACACGTCGCCCATGTGGAACCAGCCATTTCGAAATGCATCCTTGTTGGCTTCGTCATTTGCCCAATAGCCTGAAAAGAGACTGGGTCCACGTATAGCCAGCTCACCTGGTTCACCATCAGGCACATCATTGTCGTCAGGATCGACGAGCCTGATTTCACAGAAGTCGTTTTGTTTTTTCGAAAGAATGCTGGGAGCTTCGCCGATGGCCACCAAATTTGCCGACGCCGGAGGATTGCCCGTTTCCGTGGATCCGAATGTGTTGAAATATGGTGCGTTAAGGAGGGTGGTGATTTCCTTGAGCATTGGCTTTGGTACCAGATCGGCCATGGCCCCGATAAGGCCAATCGGTTTCGGTTTGGCATCCAGTCGTTTCAAGTGGCCAATGAAATCCTCAATCATGCCAGGAATGACCGTCAAGTAATGAACCGGATAGGTTTCTATCACATTGATTATCTGTTCAGCCTGATACCCATCCAAGATTACAACCTGTCCCCCCCGGAGTAATGTCGCCAAGGTAAAATCGTTGGCTCCCATATGAAATAGCGGTGACCAGGCAACAAAGGTGTCGTCTTTAGGTGCGCCTGTTTCAGTGGCGTAAATCAAGGAACGTGCAATTATTGCCCGATGGCTTATCAATGCGCCTTTAGGCAGTCCTGTTGTCCCGCTGGTGAAGATGATCACCATGCCATCTTCAGCCTGAATAGAAACAGTTGGTTCTTCATCCTTAGACCCGGAAATTGCTGCCTCATAGTCAGGACCAATTATCAGATCCACATTAACACCCGAATCCCGTAATGTGACATCGAACTCCATTGTTGTGACGATTAATTTGGGTTGAGTTAGCTCTAGGCAGTGGAAAAGTTCTTCCTGGGAGGAGCGCCAGTTCAAGTTTACTGCGATCGCTCCAATTTTTGCTGAGGCCAGTTCGATCTCAACGAAAGGGATACAATTACGTGCGAGAAGCGCAACTCGCTCGCCCCGAACGACCCCATTTTCAAGCATAAAATGAGCGAGTCTGTTTACACGACCATTGAGTTCACCATAGCTGAGCTTGCGATCACCCTCGATAAGTGCTGTCTTACCACGGCAACGTTTAGCAGTTTCCGTGAAAAGCCTACCATAGTGAGTGGTTCCGGCCTGGGCGACTTCTAGGGACGGCACGTATGGTTTAACACTGCCAGTCATGACAGGATTTTCAGGTTTCAACCAGCGCCAAGGCCCGGACTGGACTGCCGGACCCCTGACGTATCTTGAGGGGCGGTGTTATTAAAATTGAGCCTTGCGGCGGTAGCTTATCGAGGTTGGTTAGGGCCGGAAGCCCGAAGCGGCCCCTCCCATGCATCAGGTGGTGGCAGGGAAAAGGAATTGTAAAATGTTGGGCTTGTCCCGCATCCGTACCAACTGCTTCACATCCAAAGCCAACCACGTCACGTTCGTCTATCAGCCAAGGCACCAAATCCTGATGGGGCCCTGGTGTATGAGCACCTTCGTCATCCAAGTTAAGATAGGCTACAGGATCACGTTTTAGGGACCAGTCAGTCCGCATGAGAAGCCAGGATCTTGGCGGAATCTTTCCATGCTTTTCTTCCCATTCCTCGACGTTTTCGACAGTAAGAAGATAATCGGGATCCTCGGCAGCTTTAGCCGAGCAATCGACTACGCATGCATGTGCTAAAAACATGTCAGGGGAGATTGTGTCCGTTGCATTTTCAGGCAGATCCTTTCCCGAAATCCAATGGATTGGTGCATCAAAATGAGTACCCGTATGTTCACCACAGGAAAAATTGTTCCAATAAGTAGCAGGACCCCTGTAGTCATAACGGGAAATCTCCTCCATGCGAAAGGGCCAGGACTGTCCTAATTCCGGCGGCAGTACGATGGTGGGTACCTGCTGATCAAGGGTCATCGTTAAGTCGATGACGGTGATCCCGCCGCCGGTTATGCCGCCCAGCAAACGTGCGAGGAGACCAGGATTTACGTTGTCTGCGTTCGTCATCTGCTAACCACTCTCCTTACCCGCACCCTTATAGCCTGATGGCGCGTTCTATTTCCTTTGGATTTTCCGCAAGACGCTGAATGATTTCCTCGGCCACCGCGCCTATGGGAATATCTTCCATTCCCTTTTGGAGGGCCTTCACGATGCGATCCGCCACTGTGTCAGGAACCAACTTCGGCGGTGGGGCCAGTTGATGCCATTCATCTTCAATCGGGCCGATGAAGGCATTAACCACACGTACGCCGCCCTCGGTGAGTTCGGTTCGGAGACATTGGGACAACGATAGGGCCGCAGCTTGTGAGGCTGAGTAAGTGGCGAGGTTGGGGTTATTGATCAAGGCATAAGCCGAAAACACATTAACCCAAGCCGCAGCACCATGGTTGCCGTCGGCACCCCGGGAACGCATGACGGGACCGAACATACCCGCCAACCGCAAGAGGCCGTGATAGTGTATCTCCATCTCATCGTGGGCAGTATTGATGTCGAAACGACCAAGTACGCCTCCCATGCGCAGGTGATAACTATTATTGACCATAATTTCGACCTTATCACCGATCATCGATGCCAACTCTTCCACAGAATCCGTGTCGGTCACATCTAGAGGAAACAACGTCACTTTATCTATCTTTTGGACTTCCTCCAAATGGGGGCTTCCCTTCCAAGGTTGGGCATGCCCGACGAAAATATCTCGGGCACCCGCATCCGCGAAAGCTTTGGCAAGGCCAAGGCCAAGTACGGTTTTGCCATCCACAATCAGTACGCGCCTGTTTTTGGGGTCAAAAGCCATTTCTCGCAATTGTAGATCATCCTCTTCGTTGGATGTGGGAACTTCCGGGCGGGCGGTCACTACGGCATTTCCCGCTCTGTCCAGATTTAGAGACAAACGTATCCGCTCCCCTTGGACACAATCTTCGCTCAAATGAGCAACAATGGAAAGGCCGATGTCA
>ERZ651768.2661-NODE-2661-length-12234-cov-5.981821_pt1 | contig 12234 bp, 16 predicted proteins | sample MGYA00514754_ERZ651768 | MGnify/ENA metagenome assembly ERZ651768 | reverse complement strand
AATATAACGATGATCAATATGAAAGGTTTTCAGGAAATTCTGAACATCGCATGGTAATTGAGGTTTTAATTCAGCGGTCAATTATGAAAGATCAACTGGGTGTTCAAGCTGGTGTTGAACTCATACATTGGAAAAATCCAGGTTTTGATCCCTATAAATCGGATCCATCTTTGGGGAAAGATATTGAAAAGTGGTCAATTTCTATGGGTATTTATTATAATATTAAATGATGAATAAACCTAACAATCCCATCAAAATTACCAGTGCACAAGAGACATTAATCTCTCCTTCTTATTCCACCACTTTTATCTTAAAACACTTTTACGCCAGTAAAGTGAAAGTGTTTTCTGATTTTATTTTTGCTTTTATTCTATTAATAATTGGATTGCCATTGTGGTTTTTTATTGCTTGTGTAATAAAATTGGATTCAAAAGGACCGGTTTTTTTTAAACAGGTACGATTGGGAAAAAATAATGAAAAATTTACATTAATTAAATTTCGCACAATGATAGAAAACGCAGAAATAGAAACAGGTCCCGTTTGGACAGATAAAAAAGATACCCGAATCACATTCGTTGGAAAATGGTTGCGCAGGTTTTACTTGGATGAGGTTCCTCAATTGTTTAATGTGTTAAAAGGGGAAATGAGTATCGTCGGACCACGCCCCGAGCGGCCATATTTTGCTGAACAATTGGTAAAAAAATATCCTTCTTATTTAGATCGTTTATTGGTGAAGCCTGGACTCACCGGATGGGCGCAGATTAATCAGTCCTACGATATGAGCATCGAAGATGTGGGACAAAAACTAAAATATGATTTTTACTACATTGAAAATCTCAGTTTTATTTTTGATTTGCAAATCATGATAAAGACAATATTGGTAGTACTGCTAGGGAAGGGATGGTAATAACATATTTCAACTACCTCAACCATATTTATGATAATTGTATACGAAATTCCTTGGGTTTGAAATGGAATAAACAGTATTATTTACGGTAATAAAATAATTTTTTTTTTTGAATTAAGTAAGTTATTATAATAGAGGAATAGGAGTCAGATAAATGGTAGGTAGAAAATTACTGGTACAAATGATAGTTCTTCTTTCAGCAGTTGGAATTATATATGCGGGAGGATCAATAACCGGGACAATAACATTTGAAGGGAAAGCACCAAAAATGAAACCGCTTAAAGTTGATGCTGATCCCATATGCGTTGCAAATAATGAGATAGCACCAAAAAAAGAATGGTTAATCTTAGATGAAAATAAGGGTGTAAAAAATATGCTTGTTTTTATAACGGAAGGATTAAATATCGATTATTCACCACCGGAAGAACCTGTGGTTATTGATCAAAAAGGATGTATTTATTCACCACACGTTGTGGGAATTATGGCAGGCCAGCAACTGGATATTTTAAACAACGACGGTACGCTTCATAATATTCATGCGCTGCCAAAAGTGAACAAAGAGTTCAACAAAGCACAACCAAGGTCAAAGAAAAAATTATCCGTGAAATTTGAAAAGCCTGAAGCTCCGTTCAAAGTAAAATGTGATGTTCACCCATGGATGGGAGCTTATATTGGTGTATTTGACCATCCTTGTTTTTCCGTATCCGGTGATGATGGTACCTATGTAATCTCTGATTTGAAACCGGGAGAATATGTGATAGAAGCCTGGCATGAAAAACTAGGTTCCCAAACAGCAAATGTTACAGTAAGCGATAGCGCAGCACATCAGGATTTTACTTTTAAGAAGCCAAGCAAGAAGAAATAACACACTTTATTCATAATAGCTAAAGGAAGTTCATGGGCGTTTACTGCTAATGAATTTTCATCTATAATTTGGTTTACCATCACGCCTGATGGAGGAAAATAATTATCACAAACGAACTTCCATTATCTGGGTGCGTCGTTTATCAAAACTGCTGGTCCTGTCTACTTTATTCTTAATTTTTGCAGGAGCGTTAGTAAAAAGCCATGAAGTTGGCTTATCTGTACCAGATTGGCCAACGTCCTATGGGTACCAAATGTTTGCATTTCCGCTTTCAGATATGATTGGCGGGATATTTTACGAGCACGGCCATCGCATGATTGCAGCCATTGTAGGTCTTTTGACTCTGATTTTAGCATTTTCGATATATCATACAGATGATCAATTGTGGTTAAAGAAGACTGGGTTTTTTGCCCTTGGCCTGGTCATTGCTCAAGGACTTTTTGGAGGATTGACAGTGTTGTTTTTACAGCCAACGCCTATTTCCGTAATTCATGCTTTATTTGCACAGACGTTTTTTATGGTGACTATTCTCATTGCTTATGGATTATCAGATGAGAGAGCTCATCGCATCCCTTATGATAAGATTGATCATACTGGATTGAAAATACCGGCATACTGGGTTATGGGGCTGGTATATATCCAATTGATAATTGGCGCTCTCATGAGACACACACAGTCGGGCCTAGCAATTCCCGATTTTCCGCTTGCAGGAGGATATCTGTTGCCACCCTTTAACCAGGCTATGTTAAACACGGTACATGCCATGCAGTTTGATGTTGATATCCCCTTCGCTTCGATGAGCCAGGTAGTTGTACATTTTTTGCATCGTCTCGGTGGTGTTAGCGTTGCTATTGCTGTCGGGTGGCTGTCATGGAAAACATATCAGATGAAAGACAGTAATAATCGTATATATCGACAAACCGTGTTGTTAGATATGCTTTTACTTCTACAAATTACGCTGGGTGCTTTTACAATTTGGTCCTTGAAAGAACCACTCATTACCAGCATTCATGTTGTAAACGGAGCAACAATTCTTGGATTGAGTATGTTAATGGTTCTAAGGATTTTACCGGTTAGATTACAGGGGAAAAATTGAGAGAATGAAACAAGAGAAATACAAAACTGCTAAAATAAAGGGATATATTGATCTTACTAAACCAAGTATTCTTTTAATGGTCCTAATCACTACCCTTTTAGGATATTATCTGGGTAGTGATGGAATTTCTTCTTGGTCGAAATTATTTTGGACTCTATTAGGGACTGGATTATCAGCAGGAGGAGCAGGAGCTTTAAACCAGTATCTGGAGCGGGAGCAGGATTGTCTTATGGAACGGACACGAGACCGGCCAATACCGGCTGGACTTATTCAGCCCCAGGATGCACTCCTTTTTGGATTGATTTTGGTACTCACCGGAAGCGTCCTTTTGGTTTGGAGAGTGAACCTTCTGACAGGATTTCTTTCTTTATTAACGGCTTTTATGTACGTTCTCATTTATACTCCAATGAAAAGGATTACCTGGCTGAACACCTCCTTGGGATCAATCCCGGGGGCGTTGCCGCCCATTGGAGGGTGGACTGCTGCTACAGGCAGTATTGATTCAGGTGCGTGGATTTTATTCGCAATCCTCTATTTATGGCAGCACCCGCATTTTTTTGCAATTGCCTGGATGTGTAAGGATGATTACGAAAAAGCCGGCTTTAAAATGCTTCCTGTTATAGAACCGGATGGTGCACGTACTATACGCCAAATATTTTGGCATCTTAGTCTCATGTTTCCTGTATGTTTCCTGCCATTTATTTCAGGGATGCTGGGTAATATTTATCTGTTTGGTGCTGCAATTATTACGCTGGGATATTTTTATTCAGCTGTTCCCATGCTCAGGGAAAAATCATTAAAGAATGCATCAATAATTCTCAAAGCATCTGTATTCTATTTGCCACTATTACTTGTAATTATTATTATTGACAAGGGGATTTGAACATGTCGTATAAGCCGTGGTATTATGGTATTACATTTGTAGTTATAATTGCTCTGATTTTTCTTTTACAATTGAAAAAAGAACCGGTACTACCGGTTATTAGTAAAATCCCTGAATTCCATCTCGTGGATCAAAATGATGATCTGTTCACATTGCAAAATATGGAGGGGAGAGTTTGGCTAGCTGATTTCATTTTTACTACCTGTTCCGGCCCCTGTCCCATCATGACTGAACGCATGAGGACTGTCCAAAAAGATTTCAAAGATTACGATGATATGAGGTTTGTTTCATTTACAGTGAATCCTGATTATGATACCCCGGAAATACTCTCCGGCTATGCGCATCGAAACAGAGCGGATACATCAACTTGGTCATTTGTAACAGGAAACTATGAGGAAATTCAAAATCTTATTGGTAAGGGATTCAAAATGGGAGATGTTGATGAAATTGTTTTTCACAGTACACAGCTCGCTTTGGTTGATGACAAAGGAAATTTGCGTGGATATTATAGCGGAACTGAACCTTCAGAACATAAATCATTGAAACGTGATATAAAATATCTTCTAAAACAAATCAATTAGAATTCTGGCAGAACACACTGATAATTTCTGGCTCCGGATTATTTATATAATTTCTGTGATTATTTCCGGTGCAGTTGCCTTCTTGATCCTTGGGCCAAGGCCGGAAGGTATTGAGGGCTCATTAGATGTTTCTGGATTACCACTTCTCAATGCAGTATTAAATGGAATAACTACTGTTTTATTATTAATTGGCTTCATTCTGATTCGACAGCATAAACGCCAGCTTCATAAAAATATTATGCTGTCGGCTTTTGGAACATCTGCTGCATTCCTTATGAGTTATGTAGTTTATCACTGGTTCAAAAGTGGTCCCAAATTGTATACTGGTGATTGGATAACACTTTATTACTTCATTTTAATTTCCCATATTTTTCTGGCAGCAATTATTGTGCCGCTGGCACTTATAACACTCTATCGCGGCTGGAATGATCAAATCGGTAAACACCGGAAAATTGCAAAAATCACTCTTCCTGTCTGGCTCTATGCCTCCGTTACAGGAGTCATGATTTATGTAATGTTATATTAAAATACCTGCCCCGGGTTCGTGTAAGCAGTTACGGTAAATGCAGAGGATTATAGAGTAAGGGACATGTGAATCCCAAAGCCGTCCTTAGATACAAATAATGGATAAATTGAAAAAGAGGGCGGAGTTTTTAGAGAAGTTTTTATTTGAGTCCGTCCCCTTTTCACCGCAATTTTTGCGAAACTGTATCCTAATGCGATGCCAATAGGGTAGTCACTTATCCAGTGCACCTCCGTGTTCATCATGCCAATTGCATTGAGCCCAATTGCAAGATATCCCAAAGGTTTGATGAAGGTATATTCAGGATAGTTTTCTGAGAGGACTACAACCATTGCTGTAATGCTAGAAATATGTCCGGATGGGAAGGCATCAAACTCGGGCACTCTATGATGGTAATCAATCTGGTTGGGAAAAAACCTCCACCTGCCTGTTGGTGTGGTAGCTACAAAAGGGCTTTCTCTCCCTGTAATATGTTTTATCAGTTGAACAATTGTTCCTGATGCGAATACGCTTTCAAAAATCTGGCTTGCAGATTGCAATGCCCGATTATCATTATAATATAATCCATAACCGATAAGACTTGAAGCCACATATAATTGCAGATAGCCGTCGCCTATGTGTTCCATCCTCCAGTTGGTTTGTTCAGACCATCCCAGCTGGTCACTTAATTCATTTGAGGCATCAAGCAGTTTATCATCATAATAAACCATGAGACCAGTACTGACAGTTATTGCGGTAAGACCCCATAAATTTTTCTTTGACAAGGGATCCCTGGTGTAATCCCGCATATCACCAGGGATGTTTTTTAAGAATGTGAACCATCCCGGCCTGGTATATACGTAGTCTTGCTGAGCGAATGTATTCCCTGTTAAAAGACCAATAACAGCATATATGATCAGTTTTTTAATCATGGCGTCTTATGAAATGGCACTTTATTCTTGGTGAGAATTTGTTGAAGTATTGTGTATTTTTCTTCCACAGGCATGGTACTAAAGTCGTAACTGGTTTTTCCATCGGGATAAGAATTGATTATCTTTCCATAAATTATTCCTGCCCCTGTCCCCGCTATAATAAAGACTGAGAAAACACCAGAAAACTGAGGGATTGTAAATGGAGCTTCTTTATACATGTATTCAAGCATGTAATAAAACAGTGAAAAATACCCAGTTGCAAGCACAGCTTTTATTGTGATAGGAATATCATTGTTCTTTATCATTATTACTGAATTGATTTCTTCAATTTTTATAGAATCAGATTGAAAAAAAAGAAAATCATCGGTGAGATGAACCGGTGTTATTTTTATATAATGAGCATCCTCAGCCGACAAAATTTCCATTGTTTGAGAAAAAGAACTTCCCATCAGGAGAATGAACAGAACTGTTATTCTGATTGGCACTTATTTTGTTCTATCTAATTAATTGACTATTTAATAAAATATCGTTCAATACACCAGCCAATGGTAAACAGAATTAGTCCGGAGATCGCTGATTTCCAATTAATTAATTCGGGGAAATTGGATATGAACCCGATTCCCACAATAGCAATTCCCATTGCCTGAAATAATTTCCCGATGGTCAGCATATTATCTTGGTTTTTTGGTGTAACAATATGGGCATTCGGTACCAAGCTGGACTGAAAAACTACAATCAGGACAGGTCCATTCCTCCAAGTCCTCCGGATCATCGTTTGCCGGTGTTTCTTCCCGCTGGGTGTATAATACACATATAATAACAATCGTGATTCCCATTAAAAAAATTAAGGGGATGTAAAAATAACTCATGAGGCCTGGGTTTGATTGCCTGCATTGCCTTTTTCTGCAATTTTAGTTCTGATATTCACCGTTTCCTTGAAACATGTATTCTGAGTTTTTATCATTTTTAAAAAATGAACCAAGGTCAGGAAAAAAAGGATTCCATGAATCCAGTGTGGTAATACATGTGTATCAACGGCGCCGCCAAGAATAAAAACAGTAATCACAAGCAGGATATTCAGCATGGTAGGGGGATATAATTTCTTTTTAATAAGGATTGATTGATTGTAATCTGTTTCTTCCGCCAGGCCTTCGGCCATATATTGTTTAATATCAGCACCAGCCCCAACAAAAAAGAAGATGATCAGCGTCTCTGTAAACAAATATATGGATGCAGTAAGCAGGGCAAGGGAGGGGTGGGAAAGACCATATACAGAAAACTGAAAATATCCCTGGGTCCCTGTTAAGATAAATAACAACAGGGAGCATCCTGTTAAGAGATAACAACTGATCATAAAAATCCACATAATGATATTTTATAATTTAAATTAGATGGAAAAGAATCTTCTAATCAATCGTGATATTGTAGATTGCTTCAAATTCATCAGTTGGAATCATCCGGATGGCATCCCAGGTGAGCTGCCGACAAGCCTTAAAACAGGCATTGCACCCAATACATTCGTTAAACCTCACCTGGACGGGTGGAATAGGAGTGGATTCATATTTTTCTTTACTTAATGGTTCAATACAATCAACAGGACAGAATGGAATACACACCTGGCAGCCGGTGCAGTTATCTTCATCAACTACAGCCATAAATTTGGGGCGTTTCTTTTTCTTTGCAACCGCCTCAATAACTTTAGGAACCGGTTTATAGAAATCTATTACTTTTACCATTCAATTAATCTAATTTATTCTGTACAGTTTAAAAAACAAGTCGGAAATTTAGGAGTAATTTTCACAGATGACAACAATTCAGGCATATAGATATCTCAGTTTTAAATAAATTTAGATATAATAATTATTTTTTTTGTTTAAATAATTTCCTGATGTTTAATTCCGGCCAGTTTATCCTGAGAGGAGTTCGCTCTCGAATTGTGTAGAATGTCAGGTAAAGTGAAATGATGAGGAGTATTACATTGGGTGTCCACAGTCCTATAGCCGGAGTAACAAGATTTCGAATTGCCATGTCTTTACCGCCAATCATGAATAAGTAGTACATCAGGAAAAACCCAAAACTGAGACTGATCCCCACAACAAACCCTCCCTTTTTAGCGAGGATACCCAGGGATGTGCCAAGCAGGACAAAGAGAATACAGGCAAACGGGAGGGAAAATTTTTTATGAATTTCTACACCGTATTTATTTTGACTGCGAACATAGCTGTTGATGAGATTAAACTCATTTTTCACCTGATTCTCCAGGGTTCTGAGCTTTCGTTTTTTCACCCGTACTTGAGCAGGGTTTAATAAAGAATCTTTTTCTACACGGACGTGTTCCTGCTGTATAACGCTTAAAGCCAGTTTAGGATTTTTATAAAATATGCTATCACCTATGGTACGTTTGAATGACTTGGCAAGCCGTTTTTTTACCACGTTGATTCGCTGTGTATATAATTTCTGCTTTGCTACCATCATGGGAACAGTCATTTCCCGGGCAGTTCGGCTGGAGGAATCCCGCCGGGAAAGGAGCAGGTCATCAGCAGGGAGCGTAATAACATGTTTTTTAAATTTAATGCGCCGGTAATGTTCATAGCCCTTTAAATCCAATTCATGAATTTCTCCATCATACAAATTGAGGATTATTGCATCATCAGTTGCGGATAGGGATCCTGTCTTGGATTGGATACTCGTTTGTGATTCTTTATTGGCCTTACTGAAGATTCTTACATCTTCGAATATCTCACCTTTTTTCCCGCGGATGATCATGCTGTAACCGGGAAGGTTGTCAATAAAGTGACCCGGCTCGATAATCATGCCGGGGCGTTTCCGGTAAATATCACCGGAAAGAAGCCTGGCACGGAAGTTCATATCCGGTTGAATAAAATTGTTAAACAAAACGAGAGCGGTACCGACTAATGTACCGAATATTAGGGCAGAGCGGATAACCGTAAGGGAACTGATCCCGGAGGCGCGCATTGCAATGATCTCATTATCTTCTGACATTCTGCCAAAAGACATGAGTGTAGCAATCAGGACCGCCATGGGCACTGCCAGTGAGACAATCCATGCTAAATTTAATACCAGATACTCCAATATGGTAGGCAGATCTAATCCTTTTCCGAGGAACCGGTCTAAGGCACGGAGGAAAAAATTGGTGAACAGGATAAAAATGATGACGAGCAGAGAGAAGATAAACGGTAAAAACAGCTCTTTCTGGATGTATCTGTTCAGGAGGCGCATAGAAGAAATTAGTAAGAAACCTGATTCGGGAATCAGGAATTTTTTGTTCGACTTGTTTGAGAAATAAATCACTTCTAATTTTCGGCGCTTCAATCACACTTTTTTTGATTGTTGCTGTATGGTGGGTGTAGCTCAGCTGGTTAGAGCACCTGGTTGTGGCCCAGGAGGCCGCCGGTTCAAGTCCGGTCACTCACCCGATTTTGTCAGAGTTGTCCATTAATATTCGGGGTGTAGCGCAGCCCGGTTAGCGCACCTGCTTTGGGAGCAGGGGGTCGGAGGTTCAAATCCTCTCACCCCGACACCATATAAGCCTTGTTTCTTGAGAGAGAAGTGAGGCTTATTTGTTTGTAGCAGTCAGAGCCTATTATTTGTTAAAAACCGCCTAAAAGTACTGCTGACTGCTACAGATATGCTACTTAATTCAGATTTTCAACTAAAGTTGACCCCCATAGCGGACAGGACAAGGCGGGGTAGGGCGGTAAAGATAGCACAACACTCATTCTAATATTATTTTTTAGAAATAGGATATTTGTGGCTAATTGGATAAAAGGGGGATTTGGGGGTAAATTGAAGAGAATTTTTGGAGGATAAAATCAACATATGCAAAAATCATTATTAGCCCATATAGCAAGTAATTTTATTTCAGAATATGAAAACGTGGCAAATAGTAGCGTTGCGTATTTGCTAAACAAGTATCCAAAAGCTCAAGTTGCATTAGAAAATATTCTTGATGTTGATAATGTGCCCACTCATTACATCACAGAACTTTCTACAGCATCTCATGGCAGGCCTGATGTAACGGGCTTAGATCTGGAAGGAAACAAATCCGTCGTCATAGAAGGGAAATTCTGGGCCAATCTAACACCAAACCAACCCAATAATTATTTAGAAGAGTTATGTGACGATGGGAAGCTTCTTTTCCTTGCCCCCAATAAAAGACTTGGCTCTCTAAAAATAGAATTTAATCAAAGAGAAAGCTTTAAAGAAGATTGCATTACATCCCTTAATGTGATCACGAGATTTTTGAATAGATTGACCTCAGAATAAATACATTTAATAAAATAATTTAACTCACCCATTGTTTTTCTTTGACTTTAAGATATTTATATGTTAAACTTAAAGTATAACTTTATACAAAATTTTCTAATCATGCAAGTAAAACAGATCAAAAAATTATATTATTCAATCGGTGAAGTTAGTGAGTTAACTGAGTTAAAGCAGTATGTTCTTCGTTATTGGGAAACTGAATTTCCACATTTAAAACCAAATAAAAATAGTGCTGGGAATAGAATTTATAGACAAAATGATATTGATAATCTTATAGAAATAAAAAAATTATTACATGAAGAAAAGTTTACCATTAAAGGTGCCAAGCAGTATCTAAAGACACATAAAAAAGAACGACAAGTGCAAAAATCTATTAAGAAGGTTTTACCAATGCTAAGTCAGGATGAGCTTCAGGTATTAAAAAAGCTTAAAATTGGGTTGGCAGATCTTCTTAAAGGTGTAGACCAGCTAAAAGACTAATTTTACGGGACGTGGCGTAGTCCGGTAGCGCACCTGACTGGGGGTCAGGGGGTCGCCAGTTCAAATCTGGCCGTTCCGACTCTCAATAACTAAGAATCCCTTCTACAAGATGGGATTTTTTTATTCCTTCAATACGAGCCAATAGAATATTATATTCAGAAACTTTTCGAATATCTTTTGTTAATCCAAACCATGATAAAAATCCAATTATAAAACCATAAAGAATTGATTCTTTCTCATAGCAAGTACTATACCCAACGATTAGAGTAATTATACTAAATGACCACCATGGCAACATATATCCAGTTAGCATAATTATAATAATTGATGGTATAATTCTAATTAATGCTTGGGTATACATTTGAGCTCAGTTCCTTCAAATTCATTATTATCATTTGGGAAGATTAAGTTTTTATATTTCCCAGAGACCCAATCTGGAATAAAATTATCATAATAGAAACTTCCTGGGTAGCCAGATTGTCCTCCAGGATAAATCCCTAGAATTTTATATGGTTGACTCATTTCAATTATATATCTCCATGAGGGGCCTTCATTTTTTCTAGTAGCATTAATAATATTTTCAGCTCCACTCGTTTTTAATCCTAAACTACTAAACTGAGGAATTCCTATTATATGCAAAATATCAGTACCTCGATAGTTTTGCCATTCTAATTCAGTTTTTAATTTGCCAGATATTTTCTTAATAGTATTATCAAATGATGTATTACATATATCTTTTAATACTTCTTTTTCATTAGGAGTATTTTTAATATCAAACCATTTTGAATTAGGATTATTAACTATTAAATTTTCTAATATATTAATTTCAGGCCAAATTATATTTTCAAGATCATCTGACCATGTACGTTCTCTTATATTATTTATCCATTCTTCAAAAAAAGTTGGAGCAATTAATGATCCATTATATTCATAATTCCAAGTTTTTTCCCAATCTTCCAATATAGTTATCCAATTCTCCATTTTTTCATTTGGGTTCTCATCTAATCGTTCTTTTATAATTGATAGTAGTATTGGAAGAGTGCTTTTTGCAACTAAATAAGTATTATCTAATTGAATATTTTCCATGTCATTAATTGATACAAGTGTAATGGCAGTCTCAGTGAGTTCAAGTCTGGAAAATACCAACATGGAGTCAGAGATTACACTCCAAGGTGAAAATACGCTGCAGGTTGAGTTGGGCAACTTACAGGCCAATGATATGATAACAATTTTAGTAGATATTTACGAAGAAAATACACCTTCTAATATTTTAGCTTCTGATGAATCAATGTTATTAGATTTTTCATTCTATCTTGGTAGAATTGATAAAATTTATTTAACAAAATATGGAACTTTAGTTGTAGCACAAGGAACTCCTAGTGAAGAACCAGATCAACCAGTTGCAGTTGATGATGCTCTTGAAATAGCAGAAATTAATTTACCCCCATACCTTTTCCAAACATCTGATGCTTCATTATCTTTTATAAAACATAAAAGATATAGAATGAGAGATATACGTGATTTAGAGAGAAGGATACAGAATCTAGAGTATTATACATCATTATCAATGTTAGAGACGGCAACTGCTAATTTGTTTGTAACAGATGAAGATGGTTTAAACAGATTCAAATCAGGATTTTTTGTAGATAATTTTACAACTTTCCAACCTCAAGAGGAAAACGTAAAAATAAAGATCGGAAG